>Ga0126373_10000834_pt1 | contig 20973 bp, 15 predicted proteins | sample PanSoiMetPlot_11_FD_92545 | JGI IMG/M metagenome (GOLD analysis project Ga0126373, IMG submission 92545) | Tropical forest soil microbial communities from Panama - MetaG Plot_11 | ecosystem: Environmental > Terrestrial > Soil > Tropical forest > Bulk soil | place: Panama | collected 2016-02-17 | reverse complement strand
GAGCGCCAGTTCCCCCATGTGACCGGTACATTGTGTTAACCCATGTGTCCGGTCCGGACCCTGATAGGATTGGTGGGCAGTGCAGGACTCGAACCTGCGACCTCCTGCTTGTAAGGCAGGCGCTCTAACCAGCTGAGCTAACCGCCCAATCGCGAAAAAGATGGGCTCTTCTGACGGTAGCACACCAGTTCAGGACGGACAATTGGGCCGCCCGTTGCTGCTTCAGGTTGCTCTCGTAAGTTGATGGTTTCATGAGGCTAAGTGAGCGATCAACTCAGCTAGGTAGCATTGCTCCTAAGACATTCGGGTTACAGATCAGACATCCTTCTCGCCAGGTCAAGCAACTAATGCCAGTGGAATTCTTGTGTAGTCTCATCCCCCAAGGTGCGCGCGTTTAGTTTCGCTAACACCCAAAAGACGTCGGCCATAAAAGCGAGGAAATTGAATGAAAGGTGCAAAGCATGAAAGCCATCCTGTTTGTCGACGATCATGAAGTGCTGGCCCGCTTGAGCTGCGAGATCCTCGAGATGCAGGGCTACAAGGCCGTAAGCGCGTACAGCGCCAAAGAGGCGCTAGAGAAATTCGGCCAGCAGGACTTCGACATTCTCGTCACCGACTTCCGCATGGATGGCATGAACGGAGTTGAACTCGCGCACTGCGTTCGCGAGAAGAGTCCGAATACTCCTGTGATTATCGTGACAGGATACGGTCCAGTCGATGGCGGAAAAGATGTCAATGCTTGTCTGCAAAAAGAAGATCTGTTTCCAGCGCTCCTGGAAAAGATCAGGTTTTACCTTGGTGAGGGCGACGGAGTCGCCCTCACCGAACAACCGGCGAGTGCTGTCAATTCCTAACCAACTCGCCTTCCCCCAAAACGGCCTCCGCTTCGGCGGAGGCCGGACTGCTTTAGGAAGGCATTGTTAAACTGACTTCTCGTGCGCCGTCTCATCATCAACGCCGACGACTTTGGCATGACCCTCGGTGTGAATCGCGCAATCGCTGAGGCCCATCGAGCGGGCTTGGTCACTTCAGCCACGGTAATGGCGAATGAAGCCGCGACGGACGACGCCATCGCAGTTGCAGTGCAGAACCCGTCACTGCGGACTGGGTGCCATATCGTATTGGTTGACGGGAGACCGCTTTCGAATCCTGATCACGTCGCAACATTGATTGGCTCGAGGAATGGGGCCGGCGCAGCCTTTCGAAAAACAATTTCGCGGCTAGCTATCGCATCTATGGCAGGAGCAGTGCGTGCGGCAGATGTGCGTAACGAGGCCGCGACCCAAATCGAACGCCTGCAGGAACACGGACTTGCGTTGTCCCACGTGGACTGCCATATGCACTCGCACATCCTGCCAACGGTCTTATGCGCCATACTGCAAGCTGCGCGCGAACACGGCATAAGCGCAGTCCGCAATCCGTTCGAACCAGCATGGTCAGTCGCCGCAGCACATAAGAGATCGAGTTTGCGCTCTTGGTATCGCTCTGCGCAGGTAATCGGATTGCGCGCACTCGAGTCCCAATTTCGCAGCGCCGTAAATCAGCACGGAATGAAGACAGCTGACGGGACCATCGGAATTGCGGTTACAGGGCTACTCGATCGGAGTCTCCTGTCATGCTTAATCGAAGCCATGCCCGAAGGAACCTGGGAACTCGTGACGCATCCCGGATACAAAGACCGTGCACTCATGGAAGCAAGCACGGAGTTGAAGGAATCGCGGGCGATCGAACTGGAGCTCCTGACCTCCGCGGAAACTCTCGATCTGCTCCGCAGACGTGGCATCCAGCTAATCAATTACTCTAACCTGTGAGTTCATGGGCGTCGGAGAGATGCAGCACACTGGCTGGGCCACATTCACTCCAACTCGATCTTCATCCAAAATGTATGCGCCTGGCCCGGAGGAATGTCGATTCGGCGTTCCGTGTTAATCGTGTTGTTCGGGCCAGTGAATGGCTCGATGCAGATGAAGTCCTTGCCGGGCTGCGACCAGAACTGGAGGTGTCGCATTTCGGGTGAGAAGCTGAGGGTCATCGATCCGAGTTCAGGGATCCGGAAGTTCGCGCGCCCATTTGGTGGAGCAACGATTCCAAAATCGAACTCGCGCTCGTTTCCGAATTGGGTGCCATCGACTGCGGCTACGCCAGACTGCACATTGCTCTTCTCGGCCGCTGGACAATTGAAATACGGATGCCACCCGGGAGAAACCGGCATTGGTCCTTCTCCATTGTTGAAGATGCAGAGCTCGATTTCAATGCCACAAGGCAAAATCGTGCAGGTTTGTTCGGCCAAGAACTGGAACGGGTAGGCAGTTGAATCGGATTCTTCCGGCATGAGAACCATGCGCATGCGCCATGGCCTCCTTTCCTTTACCTCCCACGGTCGACTACGGCCGAAGCCGTGCTGGCCCATCTGGGTACCGGCAACTTTCAGCATGCCGCTCTCCAGTTTTCCCGCATAGGGGAAGAGCACTGGAATACCTCCACGCACATTCTTGGCCGAATCTTCAAAGGTTAGGCGATCTAGGTACAGGACTTGCTTGTTGGCTATCCGAAGACTCGAGACGATGCCCCCACGAGCGGGTGCTATCGTTGCTTGAACATCACCGTGATTGACTGCGATTTCTTCGAAGAACAATCGTGCTCCAGGTTTGTGACGTCGTTTAGTGTCCCAGCGCAATTCGCTGAATACTGCGGGCTCGGCCGGTCTGCTGATCGCAGTCGATGAGCACGCCGTTCAGACGCACATCGCCGCGAGCAGCGTCGAAGCGATTGGGCATGCTGGTCAGGAATCGCGCTAACACCTGGTCTTTCTCCACACCGATCACACTGTCATGCGGACCACTCATGCCGACATCGGTCTGATAAGCGGTTCCATTCGGCAACACGCGAGTGTCTGCCGTGGCGACATGCGTGTGAGTGCCGAGAACGGCAGTAACGCGCCCATCGAGGTACCAGCCCATTGCGATTTTTTCTGAAGTCGCCTCTGCATGCATATCTACGAGAATCACCTTGGCTTTCGTCTGCCCGAGCAGTCGGTCCGCAGTGCGGAAAGGGCAATCGTTCTGCACCATGAACACTCGTCCTTGCAAATTCATTACTGCATAGGGAATGCCGCTGCGTGTCACTCCCTCATAATGCCCACCGCCGGGAGCGGTTGCCGGGTAGTTCGCCGGACGAAGCACGCGCCGTGCGGATGAGTTGCCATTCTTCATTCCCGAATCGAGATAGTCGCTGATCTCTTTCTTGTCCCACACATGATTCCCCGTTGTGAGCACGTCCGCGCCGAGTTCAAAGAATTCTTCGCAGATTGCGGGCGTGACTCCAAAGCCACCGGCGGCGTTCTCGACATTGATCACCAACAATTCAGCCTGGTTGCTCTCGACCAAATGATGCACATGCTCACGCACAATCTTGCGCCCCGGACTGCCAAAGACGTCACCTATAAAGAGAATTTGCACTCGTTAGGATAACAGCGGGGTGAGATTCCTGTTCAGTCTCTCGGCTCGCGGGCTGAAGCCCGCGCCTCTCTGCCTCTCGCCAGGGCTCACTCGATCTCTGCATCGCGCAGGAAATCATAGTTCCCTACCGGATCGGGATGCAGGTTTTTCACCCGGGCTGTGTGCACGACAACGTTGTCTAGAGACCAGAGATTCAGCGAAGGCAGGTCATGCAACACCTGTTGCTGGATCTTTGCGTAAATCTGCTTTCGCTTTTCCTGATCGAGTTCGACGCGCGCCTGCTCGATCCAGGTATCCACCTGGGGATTCGAGTAGTAACTGCGATTACCGCGCCGTGGCGCAAAGCTCTTGCTGTCGAGGATGTACTCGAATATCTCTGGATCCTGATTCGCGCCACCGACCCATCGCAATGTGTACATCTGAAACGCACCCTTCACGACGTCGGCGTAGAAGGTAGCAAACTCGAAGGTACGGATCTCAAGATCGATTCCTACATCATGTAACTGTTGCTGCAGGATTACGGCCAGAAGACGACTGGTTTCTTCGGTTGAGGTCTTCATGACCACGTGCAGGCGCTTTCCAGCCTCGGTGGAGTAACCCGCTTGCCTTAAAAGGTCTTTTGCCTTCTTTACATCACGCGGATACGGATGCAGGTTGCTGTCATACGCCCAATGCACTGACGGAATTACGCTTGCTACCGGACGGACTGTATCCCTCCACAGATATTTAATGATCGGATTCACATCGATCGCATATGCAATCCCCTGGCGGACGCGAACATCGCTGAGGACGGGATCGCGAAGATTGAACGCCAGATACTGGACGGATGTTCCCGGAGCCTGCTCGACTACGAGGGTCCGATCCTCACGAAGTGAACGCACCATATCCGCTGTGAGCGCATTGATCTCGACATCTGCGCTTCCCTTCCTCAATTCGAGCGCTCGGGTGGTTGTATCGGGCACGACCGCGAAGCGAACGCGTTCCACTTTGGGCTTCTGCTCCCAATAGTCGTCATTACGGACGATAGTCACTTGATTGTCTTGCTCATTCTTTACGAGCTTGAACGGTCCACTGCCAATTGGATTCAGATTAAAGCTCTTGTCGCTGCCATAAGGAACGATCCCCATCGCAGCGTCCGAGAGATTCCACGGAAGTCCCGAATCGGGCTCTTTCATGTGGAAGATCACCGTATGATCGTCAGGAGCCTCGATGCTGGCGATGTGCTGATAGCTGGTGGTCGCGGTCTTGGAGCTCACGACCGTGCCGTCGACCATTGAATCGATGGTCCACTTCACATCTCTCGCGCCCAACGCACGCCCATCATGAAACCGTATGCCTTTGCGCAGATGGAAAACATAAGTCAGGGGATCGCGAGTCCCCCAGCTCTCCGCCACCCAAGGCTTCAAATTGAAGTGCTCGTCTTTGCGTACAAGCGAATCGAAGATCAGTTCGTCGATGCGCTCCGACTGTGCGTCGGTACCAACGCGAGGATCGAGATTCGCTGGGCTTGATTCAATGAGAAGAGTGATTGTCTTAGGATCTGGATGATTGCTCGAACAACCGAGTAAGCAGAGGGTGACAGTGAGTGAAGAAACCACCTCTAACATCCTCATGGGTAGCTAACCTTCCCAAGTACTGCCGCATTTCTCGCGCCTGTGGCGCTTGGCACGTTTCCCGGCCGTCGATGCCAGGTCTGATACGCGAGCAGAGCGAAGGCTACCGCTTCTTTTGCTTGGCTGGGCAAGCCTATGTCCTCCGAGGTGAGCACCCGGAGACCGAGCGGTTGCACTTGCTCTGAGATCATGCGCATCAGCGTTCGATTCTGCACACCGCCTCCGCTCAGAACGTACTCCGCTTGGCCGCGTGGAAATGGAGTTCGAATTCGAGAAATAGCAAAGGCTTGCCTTAGGCACCTGCCGATCGAAGTTGCAGTTAGCGCCGTTGCCGTAGCTACCACATCGAACCTGTCTGGTCGTGGGCCACACCATCGGAGAAATTGAGCAACGAACTCACGGCCGAATTCCTCGCGTCCCGCGCTCTTGGGGGGCTTGCGGCGAAAAAAGGGATGCTCCAACGCTCGATTCAGGGCAGCACTAACGACTGCTCCCTTAGCGGCGATCGCTCCGCTTGCATCGTAGGCCTTGCCAAATAGCTTCTGGACGCAGGCATCGATCACCATATTGCCGGGGCCGGTATCGAAGGCTATGACGCTCTCCATGTTCCCAAGATGGGTTCCGGGGGGAAGGATAGTGAGATTGCCAACACCGCCAAGATTTTGTAAAACGCGCAGTTTGTTGCGATGACTGTAGTAGGCCACATCGAGCAGTGGAACAAGGGGAGCTCCGTTCCCACCAACAGCCATGTCGGCTGGACGAAAGTCAGTCACAGCAGGAATCCCGAGACGACCAGCGAGGATTGCGCCTTCACCAGTCTGCCATGTAGTCGAAATCGGTCGACCGAGGAAACGGGCAGGAACGCCCTGGTGATAGATGGTCTGGCCATGACAGCCCACAAGATCAATGTCGGCATTCTCATTCCTCACAGTCTTGGTAACTGCCTCGGCATACAGCTCACCAAGAAGAAAACTCAGGCGTGCAAGATCGGCAACACGAGCGGAACGAGCATTCATGGCAGCCAGCACGGCCTGCCGCACCGCGTTCGGATAGCCGAAATGTTCGTGAGCGAGTAGCCGGAGATGAAGCCTTCGTTCTCCGCCAATGATCCGGACGAGTGCGACATCGATGCCGTCGGCGGAGGTGCCGCTCATCACACCGGCGACGATCATAGCCGGCTTGCGGCCGACCCCTTTTCCACTTCTTGTGCGAACTCGTGCATCTTGGTCTTCAGGGTCTCAATCTCGGCGGATGTGGGTTCTTTCGCCATTGTCTGCTTAAGTGCCTTGCTGGATTCTTTGAGTCGCAGCACGCGATCGGCGGCGCGTGTGACTAGATCCGCGAATTTGCGATCCTTCTCTGCCTGTTGAAGCACGGCTTCGTAGCATCGCCAGACAAATTCTTCCTTCTGACAAACCAGAAATATATCGGCTCCAGCCCGCAGAGTACCAAGTGCCGCATCTTCCATTGAGGCCGCTGCCAACACTGCGCCCATCTCGAGGTCATCAGAGATCACGAGGCCGCGATAGCCTACCTTTCCTTTCAGCAGTTCAGTTATCCACGCCTTCGATAGCGACGCCGGCGTCTTTGCATCCTTCTTCGAGGCTTTCGGATAGGTAGCATGAGCCACCATCACGAACGGAACTGCGTTGCTCAACTCGCGATAAGGCTTAAGGTCCTCTGACCACATCTCACTCCAGGACCGTTGAATCGCGGGTAGCTCCTTGTGCGTATCGAGATTCGCCCCTCCCAACCCGGGAAAATGCTTTCCGCAGCCCAGGACATTCGCGGCCGTGAGCCCCTTCAAGAATCTTTGAGCGTACCGAACTACCTGCTTGGGATCGTCAGAGACCGTTCGTGATGTCAACACGTTGCGGGCTTCGGGCAAATCCAGATCGAAGACTGGTGCAAAGTCTACGTTGAAGCCGAGGGCGCGAACCTCTTCGCCAATGATGCGGCCGTGCTTTTCGAAAACCTTCTCAGAGTCGGTCCGGAAGACATCTGCTGCCGAAGGAGCTGGCGCAATGATATTGCGTAGGCGGTCGACCGTGCCTCCTTCTAGATCGACGCAGCGAAAGAGCGGGGTTTTGACCGCAGTCTGGCAGATACGTAGCAATTGCGCGCACTGATGCGGTGACTGGATGTTGCGTGCGAAAAGGATTACGCCGCCCGGATGCATGCTGGTCAACAAACGTCCAGTGGCGGGAGAAACTTCGGGCCCTTCGAGGCCCATGATGATCAATTGTCCAACACGATGACGTAGGGGGAGTAAGGAGGCTCTCATGTCGTACGTCGAGTGTAAGGCAGCCTATCGGCTTTTCGCCATGCTGGCGGCAACCAGAACTGCCCTAACTCAGTCCAGCTGTTTTTTCAGTTCATCCAGAAGTCGGAGCGCCTCGATTGGAGTCAAGCGGTTCACGTCGATGTCTTTCAGGCGGTCGACGATCTGCTGCGAGAGAGGTGTGAAGATGGCAAGTTGAACGGAAGAAGGTTGACGCTCTTCGTGACCGTCAAGTCGTCTCGCAGACTGTCGTTCCTGACCTTCGTGCTGGATGAGCACTTCTCTTGCGCGACGAATGACTTCGATCGGGAGCCCCGCCAGCTTTGCGACTTCGATTCCATAGCTTTTATCTGCAGCCCCGGGTTCCACTTTGCGGAGGAAAACGATGCCAGCTGGTGTCTCTTTGATGGAGACGCGATAGTTCTTCACCAGCGGTAATGCCTCACCGAGAACGGTGAGTTCGTGATAGTGAGTGGCGAACAACGTTTTCGCACGAGTGGTGGAATGCAGATATTCCAAAGTCGCCCAGGCCAGAGCCAGACCGTCATAGGTCGCAGTGCCGCGTCCCATCTCATCGAGCAGAACCAGAGAACGAAGAGTAGCCGTATTTAGAATGGCTGCTGTCTCGGTCATCTCAACCATAAACGTTGAGCGGCCGCGAGCAAGATTGTCGCTGGCACCAATGCGCGTGAAGATGCGATCGACGATGCCTATCCGGGCAACGCGAGCGGGAACGAATGATCCCATCTGTGCCATGATGACGATCAGTGCGGTCTGTCGCAGATACGTCGACTTTCCTCCCATATTGGGACCTGTGAGCAGCACGATCAAATCTGATTCGGGATCAAGCAGTAGATCGTTGGGCACGAAACGCTCGGCGCCGTTCATGACCTGGTGTTCGACGACAGGATGCCGCGCTTCCACTAACTCAACTACGCCTGAGTCGTCGAGTGTGGGCCGAGCATATCCGCGCTCGGCGGCGATGTTCGCCAATGTCAAAAGAGCATCGGCCTCTGCCAGAGCCAGGGAGGTTTGCCGGATGCGTTTTGCCTCGCCGGCAATCGCCGTGCGGAGTTCTGAAAACAGACGGCGCTCGATCTCAACGATTTTTTCTTCCGCCTCCAGCACCTTGCTCTCGTACTGCTTCAGCTCTGGCGTGGTAAAGCGTTCAGCGTTTACCAGCGTCTGCTTGCGTTCGAAGTCGGCAGGAACCAGGTGCAGATTGGGCTTGGTAACCTCGAGGTAATACCCGAAGACCGAGTTGAATTTGATCTTTAACGAATTGATGCCGCTACGCCGTCGCTCTCGCTCTTCGATCTGCGCAATGTATTGCTTGCTATTGCGGCTCAGATCGCGCAGCTCATCAAGTTCGGCGTCTACTCCGTTCCGAATGACGCCGCCATCGCTTAGGGAGAGAGGTGGCTCGGCAACGATCGATCGGTCGATGCGCTCACGCACGTCGGAGAGAGGATCAATAAAGATACTGAGCTGCTGAAGGCGCGCTGCCTTCAAGCGTTCCAGGCCGACTTTTATTTCGGGAAGATGGGCAAATGAAGCTGCCAGCGCGAGCAGATCGCGCGCATTCGCTGTCTCGAGAGTTACGCGACTCAGCAGTCGTTCCAGGTCGAGCACGCCCTCTAGCTTGCGACGCAGTTCCTCGCGATGGATCGTGCTGCCGACGGCCTCGGCCACGGCGTCTTGCCGCGCCTGAATTTCGGGCAAATCAATCGACGGACGGAGTAGCCACGAGCGCAACAAGCGCTTCCCCATGGGCGTGAGCGTTACGTCGAGTGTGCGGAACAAGGTGACTTCAGGACCGGTGCCGGAAAACAGCGGCTCAACCAGTTCCAGATTACGAACGGTAACGGCATCCAGAACGAGACAGTCCTGACGATCATAGAAGCCGATTCGATCAACGTGGTCGAGAGTGCCTCGCTGCGTGCTCCGTACGTAATGGAGGATCGCTCCAGCTGCTGTGGCGGCCGCCCGACGCGTAGCGAGTCCGAAGCCCTCGAGCGAGAGCACGCCAAACTGATTCTCGAGCAGCGGGATCGCGTAGTCTGGCGAAAAGGCCCAGTCTTCGACCGGAGTCTCCGTGAACCTGCGGTTTCCGGAAGTGACTACGAACTCCGCGTCCGTGGCGGCAAAGAGCGGCAATGCGACGGGATACAGGACCTCCCGTGGACGCATGTGCCCGAGCTCCTCCAGCAGGCGTGCCCGGTCTTGAACGGCGAATTCTGTCGCACGAAATTCGCCCGTCGAGAGGTCGAGGGCCGCGAGTCCAGCACGATCTCCGAGCTCTGCGATGGCTGCGAGGAAGTTGTTTTCTTCCGAGGGCAAACTAGAGTCCGTGCTCGTTCCTGGGGTGAGCACTCGAGTGACCTCCCGCCGGACGATCTTCTTCGCGACCCTGGGATCCTCCATCTGCTCGCAGATGGCAACTCGAAAACCCTTGCGCAGGAGCTTTGCAAGGTATCCTTCGGCAGCGTGGTAGGGCACACCGCACATAGGAACAGCCATCTCTTTCTCTTTGTTTCGCGATGTAAGCGTGATTTGAAGCTCACGGGAGGCTATCACCGCGTCGTCGAAGAACAGTTCGTAGAAATCGCCGAGCCGGAAGAAGAGCAGAGCGTTGGGGTGCTGTTTTTTGATCGCGGCATACTGCCGCATGAGAGGCGTGGAGGCTTCGGTCACTAAGGGAAATTATCGGCTAAGCAAGCACAAGTGTCAGCTGAGGATTGTTGTTGAAAACCGGGGATTTCAGAAGCAATGCAGCATTGAACCAACTTAGCAACAGAGGAAGAGACGCAGCATGCTGCGCCTCTGTTTACCGTACTGCGGCGTTCACGCGCTTCATGGCAGCCGCGAACTTCGGAGCATTGTAGGCTGAGGGATTCTCTAGCTGCTGAAAGAGTCCATTGATGGCTGCACGAGCTTCGCCACCGCTGCTTCCTCCCGCCTTGGAGTAGGCGATGTAGATTGAATCCAGCGCCATAGCTGCCTGCTCGGCAGCACGCTCTCCCTGGTCGGAGATGTAGTCGGCATCTCCTGAGATCGCGCGCAGGAGCCGCGCGGTCTTCTCACGGTCGAAAGATGCAGTGCGTATCTCGTCTGCCAATTTACCAGCCAGATTGCCTGCGTGATCTGAGAGTTGTTCCACTTCGCTGCGGTTTGGCTGAAGGGACCCAACCAGCGCAGCGACCCTTTTCATGGTGTTCTGAAGTTCTTTGGAAGTATTAGGGTCGACTTCGTTGGCAACGTGTTGGAATACGACCACCCGCGACAAGTTGTACGCTGGATCCCCGGCGCGGCGGGTCGCGTAGTACCCACGCCCTCCACGGGGATTCTCCGTCACACTGCGCAAGCGCCAACTCTCATCTGCCGGCGTAAGGCTGTGGTGGCAAGCAAAACAATCGAGTTCGCCGTACTCGGGCCAAACCACGCCCTTCTTACCCTCAGTTCCTTTCGCGCGCCGAGCCAACCGATTCATGCTTTCCTGGAGTTGCACCGCCTGCCCAACGCTCCATTGGCGTACTCCCAGCAGCGGATCCTTGTCCGCTTGTTCGGGATGTCCGGAGACCTTTTCCATCCAATGGACTGGCTCAACGGCCTGAAACGAGTCCAGTTCAAAGACCAAATCTGGGTGACCCGCGGCAATCATCTCGTGATCCACGTATTTCTCAGCCGTTCCCAGATGGCAGGTGAGGCACTTCTCGGTCCGCAGGCGCAGATTTTTCGTGTCATACATACCCATCGCGACCGACTTCTCGTGCGGCCAATCGCGAGCGGTGTGCGGTCCTAGCCACTGCGAGGAAGGGCCGTGGCAGTTCTCGCAACTGACACCGTCATTGACATCAAACTCCCTGGCCTTCTCCGCATCACTGGCATAGAGCGCATGGCAAACAAGGCATTTTGGGGCGTGAGCCGCGTCGGGAGCGCCCAAGCTTGCCGGCCCGAGGATCTTGGCGATGCGCTGAGAAACGGAGTTGTTCAAGACATTCCAGGCTTTTGCGTGCTTGTCCTGCAGCACCCAGGTGCTGTACTCGTTCTGCAAAACTTTGGTCTGCTGGCGTGCTTGAACCGATCCGTGGCAGGCAGTAGCGCTACACGAGCCAGGGCCGACATAGCGGGCTTCTGCGGCCGAAACTGGCTTAAGAAAACTGAATTTATCCTCGCCATGAGATGACAGCGGGATTAGGAATGACAGTACGACAAAGAGTCGAACAACAGCAGTGGGGCGAGCATTGGAGCAACAGCACAGCCGTCGATTCATTTGTGAATATGCAACACCGGGGGATGTTTTAGGGTGTGTGTCCTTATACGCTCGCAAAGTATAGAAATCAATTCAGAAAGCGAAAAATCGGTCAGCCGCGATTTTTCCTGTGCATTCAAATGAATTCTTTACCCCATGCACCGCTCTTTGTTATAGTCCGCGTCTGACTTCGCGAAGAACTTGTTTGCTTTCTCACTCCCCCAGGACGTGTTCCTAAGCGGGTCCAAGGTCATCCTGTGGCGATTCCCGGTACTTCACTGGCCCAACCGAGCCCAGCTGCGCACAACACGGACGGCATTTTTGAGGATCTCAAAGCGATTCAGCGGGAGTACGGATACCTGCCCGCGGAGAAGCTTCAGGCGATAGCCGACGCTCGATCAATGCACGTCCGCGAAATCCACGCGGTCGCCAGCTTCTATCCGCATTTCCATCTCACAGCTCCCGCTCGCGTTGATATCCGGGTCTGTACCGACATGTCGTGCCATCTTCGCGGCGCAAACATCCTGAAGAGACAGATCCAGGATCGGCTATACGGACGGCCGGCTACAGAGTGCAGTATCCGCGAGATCTCATGTCTTGGTCGGTGTGACGGCGCGCCCGCCGTACTGATCTCGAGCAAGACCGAAGAGCAGATTTACGACAACATCACCAGCGATCGCATCGCCGATGCGGTCGTTCGGAATTTGAACGGCGAGCCGCTGCCCCATACGCGTCCTGAGAGATTGCGGCAGGAACTGCATTCCGATCCTTACGTCGGCAGTCCGAAATATCGTGTTCTTTACAGTCTCATTCAAACTGGCGACTTCACCGGGGTGATTACGCAGTTAAAGGCGAGTGGATTGCGTGGGATGGGGGGAGCTGGATTCCCGACTGGGAATAAATGGGAAATAGTTCGCAACTGTACGGATGACGAAAAGTACGTAGTCTGCAACGCCGATGAGAGCGAGCCCGGCACAATCAAAGATCGCTTTATCATGCAGCACCTGCCCCATTTGCTCATCGAGGGGATGATCATTTGCGGCCTTGTCACCGGCGCGAAGAAAGGCATTCTCTATATACGGCATGAGTACGAGCATCCCAAGGACGCCTGCCAGGACGAAATTGATGCCTGCTACAAAGACGGGCTACTGGGTAAGAACATCCTTGGTTCCGATTTGGATTTTGATCTGAGCATCTTCGTGAGCCCCGGCGGATACATTTGTGGAGAAGAAACCGCGTTAATCGAGGCGATCGAAGGCAATCGCTCCGAGCCTCGCAACAAGCCTCCGTTCCCCGTTTATCAGGGCCTCTGGCATAAACCCACCGCGCTAAACAATGTGGAAACGTTTGCCTTGGCAACCGTCATCCTCGCGCGCGGCGTGGACTGGTTCAAGAACTACGGGCGCAAGGGCTCACCGGGCATTAAGTTCGTTGGTATTAGCGGAGAGGTCCGGAACCCCGGTGTTTTCGAAGTGCCGATGGGGATTACCTACGACGAACTCATCAACGGCCACGCTGGTGGCCCGCTTCCGGGTAAAACGATCAAAGCGTTCGCTCCCTCCGGCCCATCGTCGGGATACTTGCCAGCATCGATGCTCAATCTGCCGCTCGATTGGGACACGATGGCAAAGCCGCCCGTCAATTCAATGGTGGGATCGGGAGCAATCGTCGTCTGCTCCACCGAAGCTTGCATGCTCGACATGGCATTGAACGCGGTGAAGTTCTACCGGAATGAATCCTGCGGCAAGTGCGTTCCCTGCCGTGTGGGGTCGCAGAAGTTGGTCGAGATGCTCACGGGTTGGACGCAAGGCAGGCAGAATTCCACGGATCTTCAGGCGCTAGAGGAGCTCGGCCAGGCGTTGGCGCTGACATCAATCTGCGGACTCGGGCAGATCGTGCCTGCTCCGATTCAGTCGGTGATGAGGCACTTCCGCGATGAAGTCGATGCTCACGTGAAAGACAAGGAATGTCCCGCGGGCGTCTGCCGGATCGGAGGCTTTTGATGGCTCCGCCGAAAGAGATCACTCTCACCATCGACGAACAGAAGGTTACGGTTCCCGCTGGTACCACGATCTTCGATGCCGCTCGCATGAACGGCATCCCGATCCCAACACTTTGCCACCAGCAAAACGAGACCCCGGTCGGCGTTTGCCGCGTCTGCGTCGTTGACGTTGGAGCGCGTGTCTACACCGCCGCCTGCATTCGCGAAGCCGAGAACAATATGGTGGTGAAGACCAACAGCGACAAGGTCAGAGGCGCACGCAAGACCTTGGTAGAACTTCTGATGGCCGATCACCCCTCTCCCTGCGCACGCGAACAGCAGTCGGGCGATTGCGAGCTGGAGACGCTCGCGAAGAGCTACAGCGTCGGCACACCGCGCTTTGCAAAGCGCCTGACGCCGTCACATCAGAAAGACGAATCTTCGTTGAGCATAATGGTGGATCACTCCGCGTGCATCCTCTGTGACCGGTGCATCCGCGGGTGCTCGGAGATTCGGCACAACTTCGTAATAGCACGTCAGGGCAAGGGCTACGCTGCGGCGATCTCTTTCGACGCCGACATGCCAATGGGAAGTTCTTCGTGCGTCTCGTGCGGCGAGTGCATGGTTTCGTGCCCCACCGGTGCGCTGACCAACAAGAAAGTTCTCGGCCAGAAGCTCGAACAAGGAGCCACTCTCAGCGGGATTTCAGTCGAAGCCCAAGAACTATTGGAGTTGCCGGTATTTAAGGGAGTCTCTGGCACCTTCCTGGAACTCAACAAGGGCGCGGTCGTTAAGCGCACGTACCGGAAGGGCGAGGTCATCTGCCACGAGGGTGACTACGGATCCACGGCCTTTTACCTGGTAGAAGGCAGTGTAGATATCTTCATCTCCACTCCGCGGGCGCACGTCGATACTGAGGGCTCGCAGGAAGGATTTCTCAGCAAGCTCGCCAGCAAGTTGAAGCCGCGCAAGGAGCATCAGCGCGAGGAAGAAAACACAGGGCGCAAGTTTATCTATATCGATGCTCCTGTCGATCTCGAGTATGACCACCCGGTAGCGAAGCTACATGCCGGGGACCTCTTCGGCGAAATGACCTGCATGAACTTCTATCCGCGTAGCGCGACGGTAGTCGCGGCCGAGGATGTTGTTTGCCTGGAGATGCTGCGCAATGTGCTCGACGTCCTGCAGAAAAACAAGACGTTCCGCGCCAAGCTCGATGCCAACTACCGTGCTCGAGCGCTCGAAACCCATCTCAAAAGTGTCCCTGTCTTTGCTTCGCTCACGCAGGACTTCATCGATCACCTTCGCGATCGCGTAGAACTACAGCGCTTCGCTCCGGGACAGGTGATCTGCCACCAGGGCGATCCCGCTGACAGTTTTTATCTAGTGCGTATTGGCTTTATCAAGGTTAGCGAAGATCATCCCGGCGGCGAGTTAGTGCTGTCCTATCTTGCGCGCGGCAATTACTTCGGAGAAATCGGATTGCTCTCTGATGAAGGGCGCCGTACGGCGACTTGTACCGCTCTCGACCACGTGGAGGTCGTCAAGATTCATCGCGAGGACTTCCGCGAAATGGTCGGCCGGTTCCCGCAGGTGCGAGCGAGCCTCGAAGCCGTTGCGCGCGATCGCATCGAGGAAAACCGCAGTCGCATGCACAACCTGCAGAGCATGCCGGTAGACGACTTCCTCAAGCAGGGCTTGATGGATGCGCAGAGTCTGCTGGTGCTCGATCTCGATCGCTGCACTCGCTGCGATCAGTGCGTGAAAGCCTGCGCCGATGCCCATGATGGCATCACCCGGTTGATTCGCGATGGTCTCCGCTTCGAGAACTATCTCGTAGCCACCTCGTGCCGCCAGTGCCGCGATCCGCTCTGCATGGTCGGTTGTCCAGTGGGATCGATTCGGCGACGCAATTCGCTTGAAGTAATTATTGAAGATTGGTGCGTAGGATGCGGATTGTGCGCCAATAACTGCCCGTATGGAAATATAAATCTGCATGAGTTCCCGGCTCCGGCAGGAAGCGTTGGTCACAAGGCCACGGTCAAGAAAGCTACTTCGTGCAACCTCTGCTACGACCATCCTGAGCCGAGCTGTGTGTACGCGTGTCCGCACGATGCCGCGCATCGTATTAATCCGCCGGAGTTCTTCGGTCAGATGCTCGGCGGTAAGAAGATCGAAGCCGTGCCTTACAGCATGGCTCCCGGAATGATGGACAGAAGGTAGAGTCGATGCTCATCGATCGGACACATCGGCAGTGGCTCTGGGGAAGCGTGATCGGACTCGCGATCAGTGTCGTAATTTACATCCCTTACGCCCACTTCACCATCGGCGGTGCGCGCGGTGGAACGATGATCGGCATCCTCTACGGGATCGTTGGCTTCGGCTTCATGGTCTTCGCTGGACTGCTGAGCCTCCGCAAACGGTTTCCAGTCTGGCGCATGGGACGCACATCGACCTGGATGCGCGGTCATCTATGGCTCGGCCTAATCAGCTACCCCATAATCTTCCTGCACTCTGGCTTTTCCTTTGGCAAGGGCGCACTCACATGGTGGATGATGGTGATCTTCACGATCGTCATTGTAAGCGGGATTGTCGGCGCGATTATCCAACACTATCTGCCGAAGGTAATGACACGCGAGGTCCCCTACGAAACCATCTACGCAGAGATTCCCGTCATTCGTAGTCAGCTTCTGGACAAAGCTGACGTGAAGGTTGCGGAAGTGACCGGAGTGTCGATGAGCACGGGCGCGGTGACGAATGCAGCGGAGGATGCGGGCGGCGTGATCGTTACGCTGGTACAGATGGAAGAGGATGTTCGTAATGAATTGACGCGGTTTTACGACAACGACCTGCGGCCTTTCCTGGAGCAGCCAGGAGGAAAGGGTTGTGAGATTGCAAACCGCTCACTTTCCGTGGCGAAGTTCGCGAATTTGAAGACGCTGCTGCCCGATGAGATCCATCCAGTCATCGCCGACCTTGAGAGTATCTGTGAGGAGAAACGGCAGCTCGACCATCAGATTGTGCTCCATCGCATCTTGCACGGATGGTTGTTTATTCACGCTCCGTTATCGTTAGCTCTACTTCTAATGGGAGCGATTCACGCCGTGATCGCTCTAACTTACTGACGCAAACATGGCCCGCAAGCGCACAGCCAAGAGCCTCGGACAGCGACACGACTTCCACTACTTCCAGCGATGGGAGCGTTGGCGATTGCTGCGTGCTGGCTTGATGGCCGCGCTCCCGGCACTGGCCCTCATTTGGCTGGTCGTTTACGCAGTCCGGCGGAATGCGGAGCCATACTCGAGTGGCCCACTCTCGTCCGTGCACTCATTCACAGGCAAGCGCTGTGATACCTGTCATACTCCTGCGCTAAAGGCAGGCTTTATAAGTGTGGGCTTCCGCAAGCACGTCAGTGATCAGGCGTGCCTCAGCTGCCACCAGGCACCCGCGCACCAAACCCTGCAAACGTTTACGCCAACATGCGCTTCCTGCCACACCGAGCACGTCGGATCACAGCACCTGCGCCAAGCCCAAGACGAAGACTGCGTGCAATGCCATGGCGATCTCAAGGTTAAGAGCGGTTCGCCGCATTTTCAGACCGCAATCTACAACTTCGACGCACAGCACCCTGAGTTCGCTCCACTACGTAACAATGCCCGCGATCCGGGGACTATCAAGCTGAACCACGCCGTGCATATGCGGTCCGGGCTGCTTGGCCCGAATTCGCAGCCTGTACAGATGCAATGCCAGGACTGCCATCGCCCTCCGGCCGAACAAGGCGAACCTTGGAAGTACGGACAAGCGCGCGTAGTTGAAGCGACGCTACACTCCCAAGATCCGCACAACCCTGCGATGCCGGCTGAGCCAGTGCGTCCCGGAACGGGACGCGCTTACATGGCTGCTCCTACCTACTTGAGTGCCTGCCAGAGCTGTCATGCCCTGCAATTTGATAGTCATTTCGACGAGTCGGTGCCACACGATAAGCCTGAAGTTGTGCATGCATTTATCGTGAGCAGGTTAACGGAGTACATCAAGAAACATCCGGAAGCTGTCAATGAGCCGCCTCGTCCAATGCGCATCATGTTTGGCGGGACTGTATCCCGCGAACCACAGACGGTAAAAATCGCTCACAACGCGGATGAATGGATAAAGCTGCGCACGGAGGATGCCGAAAATCTGCTGTGGCACAAGACCTGTCAGCAATGCCATTCGCTGAAGTACATACAGACGGATCAGAATGGCCTGGCGGGGCTGCCAGAAGTGGCGCAGTCAAACATCAAGCCGGTGTGGCTGCCCAACTCCGTCTTCAGCCACTATGCTCACGTCAGCATCGATTGCAAATCCTGCCATACTCGCAGTCTTACTAGCCAGGAAACCTCAGACGTCCTGATTCCTAGCATCAGGACCTGCCAAGAGTGCCACAATGGCGAGCCTACCAAAATGGGGCAGGCTCAGAATGGATGCTTCCTCTGCCACCAGTACCACAACTGGAAGCAAAGGACTGAACCGTTCACTCCAGCTCACACCTTGCAAGAGCTGCGCGGTGCAAATCCATCGCCTTCCCACTCTCTCCTGCCTTCCCAACCCCAAACGTCTGCTGCCGGAATTCAATTTCTAAACCTATCCTCATCCAATCATCGCTAGCTGCAGTCGGTCCCTGGAATCTCATCGATCTACCAGGCCCCCAACCTTTCTTTGCCACCTGGTCACAACTGGGATCATCTTTTGAAGAAAACTGCTAGGAGAACCAAATCATGGGAAACGCTCTTGAAGTCGGAAAAAAGCTGGTCGAACTTTGCCGCAAGGGCAAGGCAATGGAGGCAATCAACGCGCTCTACGGTCCCAACATTGTCAGTATCGAGGCCGAGGAGAGTCCGGCAATCCCAAGGCGCACGGAGGGTTTAGCCAAGGTCAGGGGCAAGACAGAGTGGTGGGAAAAGAATCATGAGATTCACAGCGGGCAGGCCGAAGGTCCATGGCCACATGGTGACCGCTTCATTGTGCGTTTCAAATACGACGTCACTGCAAAGACAGGTCCAATGGCCGGGAAACGCATGAGTCTCGACGAGGCTGCGCTTTACACAGTCAAAGACGGAAAGATCGTGCAGGAGGAGTTCTTCTACAGCATGAGCGCGTAGCGTTCGGTTGTGCTCCCGAAGGTTCACTGCTTTATAAGTGCGGTGGGCCAAGCCTCTAGGTAACTAACGGACATCGGGTAACCAGATGCTATGGTTGTAGTTAGCACCTGATGAAGACTCCCCCACAACGCACATGGGCTAGCCGCGTTCGGGCGGTGAAGCAACGAATCAAGGCTCTTCGCAGGCCGATCTATGTCGTTGCCTTGTCGCTACTTGCAGTTGCCTTCTTCGCCTTTACTTTCACCATCAACCGGAGATTCGAGAAGAAGCGGCGCGACTTGAGCGCCTATTGGTTCGAGCGCGGTCAGGAGGAGTTGGACCAAAGTAGACCGCAAGATGCCATCCCTGATTTGAGAGCCGCTCTTTTTTACTCCCATCAGAACCCCCGGTATCTGTTCAACCTTGCCCGAGCCCTTGCAGCGGCCAATCGCGTTCCTGAGGCCCGCTCCTATCTACTTAACCTCCTCGAGGAAGAACCCGGCAGCGGCTCCATCAACTTGGAACTTGCTCGCCTTGCGGCCAGGGACAACGATGCAAATCAGACCAGACGGTACTTCAGTAGCGCCATTTATGGCGCGTGGGATAACGATCCCGTTTTGAAACGGCAGCAAGTTCGGCAAGAGCTGATCAGCTTTCTTATCACCGCTGACCTGAAGACGCAGGCACACGGCGAGCTGGTGAGCTATACGGCCGAGATGCCGAATACTCCGAACGCTCAACTATGGGTAGCGCGGACTTTCACGAAGCTGGGAGACGACCGGAGTGCGCTCGATTTCTACGTCGAGGCGTCGCAAACGAACCGTCGGGACGTGACTGCGCTTCTAGGAGCGGGATGGGCCGCCTTTCGCCTAGGTCGTTATCGTGAGGCTTTGGAATACTTCAAAGGAGCGTCCGCGTTGCATGACGATCCTTCGACTTCGCAGATGATCGAGCTTGTCTCTTCGGTGATCGAGCTTAATCCGTTTGACAGCAGCATTCCTGCTACGGAACGGCGTCATCGTCTGATCCTTGCGATGAGTATCGCCGACCAGCGATTACAAGCCTGCGCAGAGGCTCATGTGGTGGATCTCGACGCGGTGGGTGGTGATCCGCTCCAGCTCGCTCATTCACAATGGACCTATCTGAATAAGCAGGTCCGGGGCACGTATAACGCCTCGGGGCTAGTGCAATTGCTTTCACCCGTCGCTTCCCTTGTCACCAGCATTGAACAGAAGACCGGATGCGGCCCGCCCTCTGCTAATGATCAGGCTATGCTCCGCATATATCAGGGTGGAGGAGAGCTGCAACGGTGATAGATACTACCGACATCCCGGTGAACAGCCCACCTGCGATCGAAGACTCAGCCCCGCCGGAGACGCCTGCTCAGGGTGAACGTTTCTTTCTGCTACTTGCGATCTTCATCGGCGTTTTCTCGGGGCTGGCGGTAGTCTGCTTCCGGATTACCATAGAGTTTCTCCGCATTGAGCTGCTGGGGTCCTCTTTAACGCCTTCGTTCCCGCGCATCCTGTTGGCACCTGCTCTCACTGGTCTGGTGGTTGCGCTGCTGGTGATGTTTCTTTTTCCGCGCGTTCGCGGCAGCGGCGTAAACCAGACTAAATCTGCTCTCTACGTTTACGACGGATACATTCCGTTTCGGACGGCGATCGGTAAGTTCATTTGCTCCGCGCTGGCAATCGGCTCGGGGCAGTCATTGGGTCCTGAGGATCCTTCTTTACAAGTAGGAGCGTCGATTGCTTCCGCGCTCGGTCGCCGACTGGAACTCACCCGAGACCGACTGCGGCTTATCGCTCCGGTTGGAGCTGCCGCCGGACTCGCCGCCGCGTTCAATTCACCGATCTCTGCCATTCTGTTTGTGATCGAAGAAGTAATCGGCCGCTGGACCGCAGGATTTCTCGGCGCAGTCGTACTCTCTGCGGTATCGAGCGTTGTGGTTGCCCGGTACTTCCTTGGATCGGAGCCCCTATTCCGCATCCCGCGCGTGCAATTCATTTCGCCAAGTGAGTTGCTGGCTTACGCGGCACTGGGGATTGTTGGGGCCTTCGCTTCAGTCGTCTTTGCCAAAGCGATTCAAGTGTTCCGTCCGCGAATGAAGGCACTTCCCCGCTGGACGCAGCTCTTTCAGCCCGCATTGGCTGGACTGATCATCGGAGCCATTGCACTCGGCGGACGTCCGGAAGTGATGGGAGCGGGCTACGAGTTCATGGATCAGGCGATGCACGACCAGTTTCCCTGGAAGATCATGGCGATTCT
>Ga0126373_10000833_pt1 | contig 20994 bp, 30 predicted proteins | sample PanSoiMetPlot_11_FD_92545 | JGI IMG/M metagenome (GOLD analysis project Ga0126373, IMG submission 92545) | Tropical forest soil microbial communities from Panama - MetaG Plot_11 | ecosystem: Environmental > Terrestrial > Soil > Tropical forest > Bulk soil | place: Panama | collected 2016-02-17 | reverse complement strand
GGGCGAGCATTGTGCGAGGATAGTTGACGCAAGTTGATGACCAGGAAATTTCCCGACTCAGCATACGGCCAGCTTGCCGTAGTACTGGTGTCCACCCGCAATCCGCTCAACATCGGTGCCGTAGCCCGCGCCATGAGCAACTTCGGTTTCTCCGACTTGCGCGTGGTCGATCCCTACGACCTAGCCTTTCGCGAGGCCAGATCGGCGGTGGGAGCCGGGGAGATTCTCAAAGCCGCCCGCGAGTACAAAACCCTGGCCCAGGCCGTTGCCGACTGTTCGCTGGTGGTAGGCACCACGGCCGCGCGCCATCGCAAACTGGACCACACGGTGCGGGCTTTGAGAGAAGGCACCGGCTTCATCGGCAAAACGATCCCGACCGGCCAGGCGGCGCTTTTGTTCGGATCGGAAAAACGCGGCCTCTCCAACCACGACCTGAGCTACTGCCACTGGCTACTGCGCATTCCCACTCGCGAAGACCATCCCTCGATGAACCTGGGCCAGGCGGTCGCGGTCTGCCTCTATGAACTCGCGACCTCGCTCCAACTCAACCCACGTGCATCCGCAGTTCGCAAGCCTGCGGCCGCCACCGGTGCCGAACTGGATCGCCTGGCGTCGATTCTCGTCGAAGCTCTGGAGTCCGCAGCTTACGCGGGACCGAGCGGCACGCATGAAAAAGTCGTTCGATTGGTGCGCCGCCTTCACCTCTCCGAGCAAGATACGCAGTTGCTTTCCGGCATGCTGCGGCAAGTGATCTGGAAGATGCGCACCAAATGACTGCCGCGGAACGGTTTGGCTGGATCTTCGACGGCACTCGTTCAACGCGGCACGATCACCAGCTTTTCTTTCGGCATCGCATCGAGCGTTGCCCGGTCGATATTGAGGTGAGCCATGACCAGTTCGGGTGGTGTGTGCGATAACCATTCCGAGAGTGCCAGGTCCTGGTAAAAGTCGCTTTTGAACATCTCCAGAAATTTCAAATCGGTGTCACCGGTGTTCTCGATGTAATGAGGCAGCGTCTGCTGTACGTAGCCGACATCACCAGGCTGAAAATCTGCCGTCCGCGCCCGGGCCCCGGTGGCGAATACCGTCATGCGTCCCTTGCCGCTGATATAAAACTGCCATTCGTCGGCATTAGGATGCCAGTGCAGTTCGCGCATACCTCCGGGATGGACGGTTACAATCGCCGCCGCGATGGTCGTCGACACCTTGAACAGTCTGGAATCAATGATGCGCACTTCTCCGCCCCGGGTATGTTGTGTCACCGGCTGTTCCGCCCGGCGGAAAGCAAAATCCAGATCCGAGGAGCCTAAGGCCCCGGCTCCCGCACGCCGGTCGGCGGCGAGTGGCGGCGGAATTTCGGACTGGAATATGAACAGCTCGTGCGACGGCATCTTTTCTAAATCCTCGGAACGCGCCCCGAAATTTTTTGCCAAGACTTCCCTGGGGGTGTGTGCCATCCAATCCGAGAGCAGCACGGTCGCATATTCGGAAAAGTTTCCATCATCGAAGACCAGTAAGAACTCGGCCCCGTCGGGGGCGAGGCCCTGAATGGAATGGGGTATGCCGGTGGGAAAATACCAGAGGTCCCCCTCGCTGACATCGGCGACGAAGCTCTTTCCATTTCGATCCAGGGCAGTGATTCGTGCGCTCCCATATAGCATGAATGCCCATTCCGCAGCGGCGTGCCAATGCAACTCGCGAATGCCGCCCGCGGTCAGTCGCATGTCAACCCCGGCGATCGATTTTGAAACCGGCAGCTCGCGAACCGTTACCTCTCGCGACCAGCCTGCCTCGTACATGCGCTTGTGGGCGAGGGAGAAGGGATATTTGAAGACGGGCACGGATCCAGCGTCGGTTGCGGGGGGCGCGCCGGCACTGGGATTCTCCGATTCGAGAGCCGGATTGGTGGGGCCGGCTTCATGCTTGCTTTTGTCAGTTGCCGCCTGCGGATTCGCCGAATTTCCCAGCGAAGAAGCGGATAGGGCACCCACCGTGGTCGCCAGGGCGGTGGAACTGGCTAGAAAGCGGCGGCGCGAAAGTCTGTTCATGGCTTCTTTGGGCTTAGAGTTCACGTTGCTTCTGGGCCTCCCTGGAATGGAACGTAAGCGTCCGTTTGAGACCGCATTGACACCGCATTTGGATTTTCGGGTGCCGACCAGAATCGAAGGTGGGACAGGTCGAGATTATTTGCAAGGGATGAATCGCTGGCTGAGCGGGTTGACCTCATCGGTGCGAATGCCTTCATTGAGAGCTTTCGCGATCGCCAGGTCCAGGCGGCCGAGCAGTTCCGTCACACTCTCTTCCTCGCGACGGCGCAACATCGACACAGTTTGGCGGCCATCATGAGCGACCGCCACACAACCGACCGAGCGTACGTTGCCGACGGTGATCTGGCCATGTTTCAAGAGCTTCGCGATGGAAGGGAGGCTCTGGTCTAGGCTGCGGGTTTGAGAGTTCGGCTTGGGGCGAGATTCCACGGCAACAGTTCCTCGATTCGGCGAATGGGGTGATCGGCTATGCGCATGAGCACGTCCCGCAGATAGCTTTCTGGATCGAGCCCATTCAGTTTAGCCGATCCGATCAGGCTGTAAAGGATAGCAGCCCGCTCTCCGCCGGCATCGGAACCGGCGAATAAATAATTCTTACGACCCAGCGTTACGTCACGCAAGGCCCGTTCGGCGGCGTTGTTGTCGATCTCCAAGCGGCCATCGTCGCAGTACCGGTTCAAGGCCGGCCACAGCGTAAGCGCATAGCGGATCGCCGCCGTCGTTTCCGACTTGCGAGATAGCTTCGTCAGTGAGGCTTCGAACCAGTCATGGAGCGACTGGAGCAAGGGGCGTGCTTGTGTTTGCCGAACTTGGCGTCGTTCGTCAGGTGGGCGGCCACGTATTTGATCCTCGACGGCATACAAGGCCGCGATTCGTTCCAAAGCTTCTCGAGCCAGAGGCGAAGCGTGGGCTTGCTCGAGATCATAGAACTTGCGGCGCACGTGCGCCCAACACGCCACCTCCTGAATCCGATTCTCTTTATAGAGCTGATTGAAGCCAGCGTAGGCGTCTGCTTGCAGCGCACCCCGAAACGTCCGTAGATGCCGCACCGGATGTTCCCCTCCGCGATCGGGCGAGTAGGCAAACCATACCGCTGGAGCAGCCGTGTCGCCCGCGGGGCGGTGGTCGCGAACGTAGGTCCACAAACGCCCGGTTTTCGTCCTTCCTTGACCAGGCGCCAAAACCGGTACACGCGTGTCGTCCGCATGCAGCTTGCCGGCTGCCATCACGTAGCGCCGAAGCGCTTCTGCCAAAGGCTGCAGCAACTCACTGCATCCCTCGACCCAGTCCGCTAGGGTCGATCGTTCCAGTTCCACTCCTTGACGCTCATACATTTTGCATTGCCGATAGAGTGGAAGATGGTCGGCATATTTCGAGATCAAGACATGGGCCAGCAGACCTGGTCCTGCTAACCCACGCGCAATCGGCCGGCTCGGGGCTGCGGCTTGCACGATCCGCTCGCAACGCCGGCAACTCAGCTTCGGGCGTACATGACGAATCACCCGAAAGCATTCCGGCAAGTACTCGAGCATCTCCGATACATCTTCGCCGAGTTTCCGCAATTCTCCGCCGCAATCGGGACAAGCCGAGTGTTTCGTTTCGTGCGTTTGTGTTTCGCGAGGTAGATGCTCCGGCAGCGGACGGCGCGCCGGTTTTACTTTCGCAGTCGGCGAAGAAGATTCTGCCGAACCACTCTCGGTGCGTGGCGCTTCCTGGACAGCTTGTGCGAGTTGCAAATCTTCTAACCGCAGTTCCAGCTGTTCGATCTGTCGTTCCAGCTTCTCTGACTTACGCCCGAACTGCATCCGGCGCAATTGACTGAGCAGAAACTTCAGTGTTTCGATCTCGCTCTCTCGTTGCAGCAGCTGCTCGTGAGTGGCCATCCGGCCCTGGTGTTCGGCCAAGAGCAGTTCTTGCAGCGCTTCTCGGTCTAACGTGTTCAGATCCGGAAGCGTCGCCGCCAACATGGGCCGCAGTATGGCATGAACTCACACTTCACCCAATACGCCATTGCACAAAAATCTGTGCAAATCGCGGTATGTATCTACACCGCTAACTGCGGATCCCACGTCCGCTGTGGTCGTCGCCAGTCAATGCCTTCTAACAACATCGATAACTGTGCACGCGTCAACGAAACCACGCCTTCCGAAGCTTTTGGCCAGATGAACTTCCCCCGCTCAAGACGCTTGCAAAATAAACATAGCCCGTCTCCGTCAAACCAGATCAGCTTCACCAGATCTCCTCGGCGTCCTCGGAAGATGAACACCTGGCCTGACATCGGACTCTTTTCTAACTTGGTTTGTACCAGCGCACTGAGCCCAGGGAAACCCCGGCGCAAATCAGTCACACCCGCAGCAATCCAAATCTGCGTGTTAGCTGGCGGGCCGATCATCGCGCCAGACATTCCAACACGGCCCGCACCAGCCCAGGATCCGCACTCCCTTCCACTCGCACTTGTGCATCCTGCAGTTGGATATAAATCGTGCCCGCAGAGCTGGCTATCGGGGTGAGATCCTGAGGCGTCGATGGCCGTGCTGAATCCTCTCCGGTTACTCGTACGGGAAACAGTTTGTTCCCGCTCCGGCCACACAGTTGTCCTGCTCGATACAACTTGCGCCAGTTAAATACCAGATTCGCGTTTACCCCGTGCGCTCGCGCAATCTGCGCAACTGATGCTCCTTCGACTAACGTCTCCTCCACAATCCGACGCTTCTGTTCCAACTCCAAATAGCGTCGCTTAGCTGGAACCGCTTGAGTGTATGTGTCCATCATCGCTTCAAGTGGACACTACCTGCATGCCCACATCGTCAGCATGTCCCGTATGCACCCCCTTGTCGAGGCGGCCATCGGCTGACGCTTACCATCCTTCGCCGCCAACGTGCGCAGCACAATCAGTGAAAGGCAGCGCAGCATTAACGACCTTCGCGTATTCGGTGTCCCACTGCCCCTCGCCGTTATGCACTTTCTCTAGTTCGTCCCGAGTCAAATGAAAGTTGTTGTGGAATCGTTCGTCCCATTCCAACCATTGCTGCGGCACGTTCAGAGTCACGCCTGAAGGGTGCAGGATGATCTTCTGGCCCTCTCTGGTTGCATATCGTTGGGCCTTCGCCGTGGTGTCAGCAGTGCGATGGCAGGACGAAAGGAACACCACAGCGAATATCGCGATGCCAAACAATCGCACAAAGCACCCCTATTCACATTAGACGATACGGCGCGAGCACATGTTCCCTTCGAGCCTTTGTCGTCCACGATGCAATCGCATCTTGCCAATGCCTGACGGGCGGTACCCACCACTCAATCGTGTTCACAAAAGGTATTCGCTGTTGTGGCATTTTGCCGTTGAAAACAAAGTACCTGCCGAACAGATTCAACTGTACACGTAAGACTTCTTTTGTAAACGCTCCTTAAAGCCTTGGGAGCCTAATTCCACACAACGAGGTAACTCAATGGAACACACAGTTGGTCCATCTACCCTACGTGTTGCCCTATATGCCCGCGTTTCGACGCTAGACAAGGGGCAGGACGTAAACCTTCAACTCAATGAACTGCGCGACTACAGCGAGCGCCGAGGCTGGAAAATCGCTGGCGAGTATGTTGACAACGGCGTCAGCGGGGCCAAGGAGTCCAGACCAGAACTTAACCGCCTAATGGCGGACGCGAAGAAGCGCAAGTTTGACGCGATTGCCGTTTGGAAGCTAGATAGGTTCGGTCGGAGCTTAAAACACCTGGTGCTGACCTTGGCTGACTTGGAGTCTCTCGGCATCGCGTTCGTGAGCCTTCGGGACGGTTTTGATCTCTCTACCCCATCGGGCAGGCTCATGTTCCAAATAATCGGCGCTATGGGCGAGTTTGAGCGGAATCTAATCCGAGAGCGCGTCAAAGCGGGAATGGCCCACGCCAAGGCCAAGGGACGCAAGCTGGGCCGCGCCAGCGTTCACGTTGACATGGCGGTGGTGGATGCGCGTAAAGCAACAGGAGAGTCGCTGAGGGCCATCGCACGTGATCTTGGGGTCAGCGCTGCATTGCTGGTGAAGAGAGCCAAACTGAGGGCATCCTCATGATCCGTATTGCCATCTACAAAACTACAATTGTCCGCATGAGGCCACCGCCCAAAATGCGATCCTGGCTGTCCATCCTGATTGCTGCGTACATCGTTCCCACGCTATCAGCGCAAATCTTTGAGGGGCGTCAGTACCATGGCCATGATGTTACCTGTGTTCACAGCGGTATTGCTCACACAAATGGCACAGAATGTGGGACGCAGGGTTATGCACGGGTATTTACAGGAACAGTCAAATCGGCGTTTGACGTTGGGGAAACTGACAAACTATTGCAATTGATTCCTGACGAAGTTTTTCTCGGTGATGCTGCCAGCGAAGTCCTGGCCCTCACGAATCAAGCTTGCCTCCACAAAGAAATTCGGGCTGGTGAAAAGTGGCTTCTTTACCTTTACCGTGATCCGAAAACGAACGGGCTGGTATTGCCGTATGACAGCCCAAGTAAGCCAATGGCGGAGGCTCAAGATGATATAGCAAGGCTGCGGCACTTGCAGAAACTCGGCGATTCAGGTCTTCTCACAGGAACTCTTACCCGCATCGTCAGCAAGAATCCTTGGAAATTCGCGCGTGTCCCAAACCGCAAGGTTGTGGTAAAGCGAGGGCCTGATAGTGCCGAATTTACCGCCGAGACGGACAGCAACGGGCACTACGAAATCGAAGTACCTCCGAACGCTTACACCGTGAGCGCCAACACTGAAGAAGGTCTTTGGGCACCAGAAACAACAACTTCAGTTCGAAGGAGTGCCTGTGTCGGTGTAGGTTTTCTGCTGCACACCGACGGCAGGATTTCGGGAACGGTGACAACGGCGGATGGAAAGGCAGCCCGTTACGCACAAATACAGATTGTGCCAATCTCTACGGAGGATCAATCCTTCACTGTTCTTGCAGATGCGGACGGGCATTTCGAAGTAGGAGGTCGGGAGGCGGGTCGCTACCTCGTCGGTGCAGGAGTGGCTACAAGAGGAGAGAGCGCACAATGGCAACCGAGTATTTACTACCCAGATGTGCCTGACAGAGACCGAGCGCAAGCAATCGAGCTTCGTGATGGTCACTGGCGTGCCGACCTTAAAATCAAACTCCCCAACAACGCCGTGAATCCGTGACTGTTGAAATGGCCCGACAACGCTGCAGACCGTGCTAGGGTCTGTTTGACTGTGGAGATCCCCTCCGACAGCGGCTTTATTCACTCCAATTTAACATTGATCCCCGTAGTGGCTAGCACATATTCGAACTCCTTAAACAGTTCTTTGCCGCATATCGGTTCACCGTTCGGGTCGCACGAAAGAACATTGCCTGTGCGGGGGTCTAACGCTACATGGCAGTTCTTAGGACCGAAACACTTTGCCTCCCCGTAGGCGCTCTTTACCGACACAGAGTTGTTATGCTCTTCGCAAGCCATTTGGATGATTAGTAGCGTGTCCATTTTGCCGTTGTCGCTCAGATCTCGAACTAGCTCATGTCGCTGCGAGGTTGAGATTGCCTCTTTGAAAGAAGAAAACAAAACAGACGCGAGTTTTCCATCGCAGCTTGCTGCTTTGATAAATACGGGCCTGATGCCCAGTGCTATCGGGTAGTCTTGGGTTCGAGTCTGTTGTGGTTGATCCTGCGGGACGCTTGGTAAGGAATTTAACGAAGCTGTCTGCGAGGTTGGATGCGCCTCTTCCCATTTGCGAATGCGTTCCTGCACATCAGCAAGCTGAGCTGGTGTGAGCACTGCTTCGACTTTGTCGCGATAGTCCTTCACAAATCCCTGTTCGAGGGATTTCGCAGCAATCGCGATCCAGAAATACGCTTGCAAGTTGTCCTTTTCTACGCCTGCACCAGCGCGATAAGCCATCCCGAGATTGTATTGAGCCTTTGCCATGCCTTGTTCGGCAGCCTTCTGCCACCAGCGAGCTGCTTCGGCGGGATCCTTTTCGACGCCGTTCCCTAAGCTGTAAGCCTGTCCAAGGTCGTATTGAGCCGCTGCGTAGCCTTGGTCGCCTGCCTTGCGATACCAACGCAAAGCTTCGGCGGTGTCCTTTGCGACGCCCGTGCCAGAGTAGTACGCAGCTCCAAGCCAGAACTCACTGGCAGCATTGCCCTGATCGGCGGACTTGCGCAGCCACTTGACGCCCTCTGCCTCGTCCTTCGGGACTCCAGCGCCCTGGAGATAAAACATTCCTAGGCTGAACTGGGAAGCTGCGTTGCCATTTTCGGCAGCCTTGGTGTGCCATCGCAGACTTTCAGCATTATCTTTCGGAATACCCGTTCCTAAGCCATACGCCGTCCCGAGATTGCCCTGGGCTGTCACATCGCCTTGCTCGGCGGCTTTCTTCCACCAGCGCACGGCTGCGGCGTCGTCTTGCGGAACACCCTGTCCGCCCAGGTGATAAATTGCTGCAATATCCGACTGGGCGTGTACGTCGCCCTGTTCGGCGGCTTTTGTGTACCGTCGCACCGCTTCGGTGTCGTCCTTGGGAACACCCTGTCCCATGTGGTAAAGGAATGCAAGGCCCGTCTGGCCCTCTGCGCTACCTTGATCGGCAGCTTTCGTGTACCAGCGGATGGCGGCGGCGTAGTTCTTCGGAACCCCTTCTCCACGCGAATAAGCAACTCCAAGGTCGACCTGCGCCGATGCGTCCCCATGCTCGGCAGCCTTCTCCCACCAATGCACAGCTTGCTCGTCATCCTTCGATACGCCTTCACCTAGGTGATACGCCTTGGCAAGGGCCAATTGTGCTTGAACATCACCGTCCTCGGCCTTGCTCTTGAGTTCGGTAATGCTTTGCCCGTACACGAAGGGCCGCATCGCGATCACGCAGAAAACGCCGCACAACCAGATGTGCCACCGAACAGCGTACCTAAGAGTTCCTGTTCTCATGGACAGCAGACTACTCCTGAATTTGCAACACTTCCAGATCGACCAGGCGAATCTTGCAACGGTCGCCCCAAGCTACCAGACACGTGCAATTTCCACGTCTGTTTTCAATCTTCGTTGACACCGCAAATCTGCTTTGTGGGATATCTTCACCAGGTCTAAACCCGCCGCGACTAGCTCAGATAGTCAGCGCCGAAGAATGATCGCATTGCCCCACATGACGCCCTAAAGTTGTCGGGGCCGAAATCGACCTCGGAAGCACTGAAACAAACCCCTCTCCCCTCCAAACAGACAAGTTCTGGTGCAAAGCACTAATCGAGTGCTCAAAAATCGTGAGTTTGAGGTTGGAGGGAGGGAGTATAGCTTTTCACGGCCCGAGTTGGGAATTGCAGCACATGACGACCCGATTTCTCGCTGTTTTCAACCACCACGTGAGACCAGAAATCTTCCTCGGATAGAAGCCCCAGGTGAGCTACTGAGGGCCTAGAACGCCTCTTCAGGTTCGAGCCCACGGGGGTCGAAATCCACCAACAAGTTCCCCCCCAAGAAACACCAATTCAAAAACAAGGAGAACACTGATGTTGCTATGGACGCAGTCCGCAAACAGTCCCGTCTCTAGCGAGACGGGGATTATCAACCGCAAATGGCAGACGATCTGCTTTTGCTTGGACAAGCACTCTCTTGAGCAAAGGCTGGGATCGATCTTCAGAGCCGCAGCCGCTCACGAGTCGAACTCATTGCCCGTGGGTGCTCACGAATATCAGGTGCTTTCCGATGAGGCGAACTCGTTGTGTGAAACATTTGCCAATGAGTGGAGCCAGGACATCAACAGTTTCAGGGCCAAAATACCAGGCTTGGCGAAGCTGGATGCTCTCTCGACTCCAAAGCAACTGGTGAACTACCGCAGACTCGCATGGCTCGGCATAGTTGGCTTTCCCCTGGTTCTGTTCATCATCGGCGCTTTGGCTGGCCTAGTCAGCCTTGGATTTCACTTAACTGGAGGAGGGCGATAACGATGCTCATTGAGATCGCAGCAGCTCTCGAAGGACTGCTGTTCACCTGTGCCTGGGCAAGACGCAGGCGAGCACAGCGACGGCATTTGTGGACGGGCAATAGGTGTTCCATACATCTGCCCGTTGTAGACGATTACCTCAAACAACAAACCGCAGGTGCAAGCAGAGTTGAGGTGTTCGCTGCTTCACAGCTTGCCGCAGTTTGTCGCAAAGCCGTTCAGACTCAATCATTCCAATCGGTGCTCCTTCACGGGATTCGTTCAGCCCGTCGCGGGAAACTCACTTCAATATGGAGGGTTACTTTATGAACTTCACCCCAAGCGCCCGTGGATCGTTTATCGCGGGCGTCGGCTTCTGGTCACTGCTCTGGGCCGCTCTGTATAAGTCGGACGACTTTGCCGAAGCATGCGGAGTCCAGCGCTGGTTCAGTTCTGGGCGATGTCTTCGGTGGATCAGTAAAAACCGAGCAACGACTCTAATCGGCACGGAGGTGTGCAACTATGCACATACGGGTCTCGACCCTCTGGGTGTCACCTTTGCACTTGGTGGGACCGTTGTAAACGTGCTGATGATCTACATTGTGCTTCCATTGCTGGACAGAACAAAGCGTCGTAGATCCGAACTGAGTATTCGGCTTTAATTAAAGCCACACAGTAGTTCCACCTCACACTGCAGACCTCCCAAGAGCTCCAAACCACGCCGCATTTCGCGGCAATCCACAGAACTACAAATCAAAACAAAAGGAGAAGTGTGCATGCCGAGCGTTTATGAAGTCATCACAAACAAAATAATCGAACAGCTTGAAGCTGGAGTCGCTCCGTGGCGAAAGCCTTGGAGAGCACGCGGCAAGAATGGACTCCCCCGAAATCTTGTCACGGGCCACGAGTACCGTGGCGTAAACGTGTGGATTTTGTTCTCCAGCGGATTTTCTTCACCATACTGGCTCACCTACCGACAAGCTCAGATGGTAGGCGGGTATGTGCGGATGGGTGAGAAGGGCCTGCCTGTCGTGTACTGGAAGGTCGGTACTCGGGAGGTGGAAGACGGTGACCAGGTTGTCGAGAAACCCTCGGTCCTCTGCCGTCAATACACCGTGTTCAACATTGAGCAGTGTGAGAAGCTTAGGCTTCAACCTGCTCAGCCCTCGGACAACAAATCACAGGTGCAGCCAATCGAAGCCTGTGAGCGCGTCCTCAGCGACTGGCAGCAGAAGCCGACGATTACCCACGGGGGTGACTGCGCCAGCTACAGTAAGATTCATGACCTGGTGCGAATGCCAGAACGGGAATCGTTCGAGAGTGCCGAGGAATATTACTCAACGCTCTTTCACGAACTCACACACAGTACAGGTCATCCAAATCGTCTCAATCGCTCGACGCTAACGGATTTTGAGCGGTGGGGAGATTCGACCTACAGCAAGGAAGAATTGGTGGCAGAACTGGGTGCTGCTTTCCTTGCTGGCTGTTGCGGAATCGAGAATCGAACAATCTGCAACAGCGCCGCATACCTGGCGAACTGGCTTCAGGTGCTGAGGCACGATTCCCGCATGATTGTCGTCGCAGGGAGTCAGGCCCAACGAGCAACGGACCTGATCCTCAATATCGCTCCTGCTTTGACGACACCTTAACAACTGCACTCGGTGCGGCCCTCCCTCAGTATTCAAACTTCCAGGAGAAAAAGTCATGCTCGATCTATTGATAATTGGGGCGTTGGGTTTGCTCTATGCGAAGGCCAAGTGCACCGTCGCTGCCAAGCAGAGATGGCGAGCGTCAGATGCAGGGCAACGCCAGCGAACTGTACGCAACGAATGCGCGTTTCGCGTTATCGGGAGACTGATCGGCGGTTGTGGTCTGCTAATCGGTGCATTCACTATAGTTTCCCCTGGCTTGGGAGTGATGTGGGCGCTGGTTGCATTGCGAATAGTCAAACCGATCAAGGCCGAGATGCGAGAGGCGTGCTCCTATCGTTCGACAGGCGCATACGATGAGCCGCCTTATTCGTGGTGAAAAGCACGGAACTGTGGTGCGGTGGGCCGCTGTAGACGCGACCCCCTGGAGAGCCACAGTGACAATTATCCGTTGCTCAGGCTGAGCAGCGGTTGAAGTATCAATCGCTGATTTCGGCGCATAGCGAGCAGCGATTCTAAGGGCTTCGCGGATCTTCATCCAACGATCCCGCATTTCACTTTGATCTCGGCAAAGTCGGCATTGTCTGCGATCAACAGCTCTACGCAATGGGTGAATCGTGCACATCTCTGTTTTCGGTCGTGTCATTCGATCAACCTTCAATCTATTGAATTGAGTTGTTCCACAACGCCGTCGGCTGTTCGCTCCTTGCTCGGCTCCTCTACGGAGCCTCGACGCTCACAGTCTCGACGGCTTCTGCTTATCTCGACGCCGTTATCAGCAAAACCACTGACAAGCCCCGTTAACAACTTGCAGCCCATCAGCCATTTCCTACTCGCTTGCTTTTCGGTTCGGAAGGGGCAAGCCCCGCGAGGGCTTGACCCGTCATCAGACACACGTACTCCCTTTAGCTGACTCGTAATCGGAGTGGATGGCGTGGCGGGAGTTCTGATTACGCAGGTTCCACGCTTGATCCCGTTCCCGCAAGTTGGCCTTCGAATGCCCACAAACTTGCCCCAGGTTGACCCCCAGGTAGCTTCGATCTGGTCTAACTCTGACCATCGCTCAGGGCTGCTGATTCCTCAGCAGTCGCGTCCAGTTCCACCTTGTCGTCGGAGTGTTCTGGCGCGAAGCGGCTCGTTTTCGATGCGCGTTCCGATTGTCTTAGATTGTCTTGAAACTTCACGACAGCGCCGAGGGCATGTTGGCTATGTTGGTCGGCAACCGCTTCGTGTTTACCGTGGTCGCTCATCCCGCCCGTTCGTAGAACCGTTGGGGTCGGCTTGCAGATGAGGGTTACTGGTGGAAACTACATACTTCTTCTACTACTTTGATTGTACAACGTTGAAGGTCGTTTCCAAACGGTCTCACTCACAAGATACGAACTCAAAGGCAAACTAAGCCGCGCTGCAATTTGGGCTGTTGTGTCTTGCTTCGGACGACTCGCTCACAAGCTTGGACTTCCACAGCGTGGTAGCTCCCCTCGTGTACTTGTTATTGCGCCGAACCAGGCCAGCACTCTCAATCAAGCCGAGATCGCGCGCCTGTTGCATAACAGCGCCGACAGCTCGCAAGTCATGAGTTCTGATATTCGAGTTCGCCAACTCTTCAAGAACGTCGTAAGAAGTGAACTCCCTTCTTTGCCTTGCGAGGCGCATTGTCGCGCCGAGTGCCGCTGCTTTCCATGAGGGATTAGTGTGGGCGGAGCAGGTTTCAATGTGTTGCTGCGTCGTTTTGATAGGTGCCATGTGAGCCTCTTTCTGAGTGAATTTCTTGGCTCTTTTCGAGCCTGGTTGGCTTCCTATCACTTCCTAGTATAGGAACTTTCGCATCACATGACCGTGCACATGCGATCTTTCTGAGCACCTGGAAACTGGGGAACACTGCCTATTGGCGGCGATTACGTTGGTAAGGAGATGTCCACCTTGGACACCCTGTACGATTATGGCCATGCGGGGAAAGAGAATCGCGTCCCGTCAGGGCATAGAGTTCACGGCTGACATTGCCACTGATTCAGAGTGGTTTGAGTTGGCCGTTGCGATAGGTCGCGCCATCAGTCGATCCCCGCTCGTCGCGACTGGTCTCCAAGAGCATTGTGAAATACCACGTCAAAACCCCGATGCTTTGCCTTCGATCAAGCTGTATTCGACGGGAAATACCACCGTGGAACAGGTTAGGGAACTTCTGGAGCACTCGGTTCCAGAGGTCGTGGGAGTCCGTAAGGTGACAATGAGGAAAGTCCAATGGTCAGAGGTTTATCATCCAGAGTACGAGATTGACTCTCCGAACCCTGACCCTGGCATTCCATCCGATCTTGAGTTTGCGTCGGGACACAAGGCCGTGCGCGGTGCTAGGGAACTCGATTACGATCTTGATGGTAGCTACGATGAGGACTCCCCTTTGGGCGGCCCCACTGTTTGGCCTGAGCCCGAAGATAAGGATCTCAGCCCACTCCCGCCTGATGCGGAAGAACGGATGCTCGGTAACAAGAGGAAATTCCTCGGCGCAAAGGCGGCTTGGCTACATCGCCAGCAGCCTAACTTCAAAGCGGATGCCGAGGGCAGACGCGGCAAGCCCAGCCGAAAACCCACTAAGTAGTACTACTTTCAACAGCATAATAGCGTTTACCACTACAGCAACAGACCGCCCTGCCGTATTACTTCTTCCGTTTTCCAATCACCGATAGAGTCTTCCTACATGATTCGCCAGCCTGGTTCAGACAGGCGGCAGCCAAAAGAAATGGCTGTGACACTGGGAGTGGACGGACTACGGAGACCGACCCAGCTAAGCGTTGGCTTTCACGAAAAACTGAAGAAGGAGATTTTCCATGACGAAAACGCATGACGTTCAAGGGCCTATTGTCGATTCCAGTGTGATTGGTGACGAGGCCATAACCACAACCATCAGCCAAGTCAAAGATGCTTGGAGTCGGGGAGCGAAGGATCGGCTAAAGCTCGGTGAGTTGTTTAGCCAACTCCGCAGTCAGGTCGAGGCTTACCGAACAAACGAAAAGACTGGCCTGACCTACAACCAGGCGGTGAGTAAAACGGGAGTGCCGCGAGGAACAGCCGAGCGTTACCGCGAAATGTATGAAACGGTTGAGAGCAGCGGAATCAAGGCCGATATCTTCTTGGCTCTCGCGGAACACCGTTGCAATCTGGCGGCAGAACGAAGCGTCACAGCAAGTGGAATCTTGAGGGACCTTCGAGGTCTGAACTCGCTCGACATCACAGATGAAGATGCGGTTAAGAAGATGGCCGCGAAGATCAATCAGGAGTATCCACTCAATCCTAGTGACAAACGACCAGCAAGTCCCGTCGAGGAATTGGAGACGCTCTTGGGGAACTTGGAGGGTATGCCGAAGACCCTCGCCACGGAAAAGATGATTGCTGAAACGCGGTCGGAAATCGGCAAAGTACAGCAGTCATCACTGCTGATTTTAGCAACAGCTCTGGCCCCTTTCATCGGGAAGGAACGGCAGTGGGCGGAACAGTACGTGGACAATGTCGCCAAGAACTCGGCCCTGCTGAAGCAGCGTTACGCGGAAGCAGTCAAGTTTGCAAAATCAGCAGCGTTCCTTTCAGAAAACAAATAAACCTCCTGGGTTCTTGTGGTAGGCACATCAATCTAAGGGGTGATACATGAGCGGATACAGTGAAGCGAAGTGCAAGTTCTGCGGCGACAAAATCCTTTGGAACAACTCATCGCAGTACGTTGAGAGCGATGGGACATGGCGGAACAAGCGGCTGCCCGTAAACCCCAACGGTGGTGAACATCGATGTGAACGCAAGCGGGAATGGGTCACGGCTCGGCTCGCTGCAGCAATGGCGGTGGGTTTATGACACCCGAATCCTACGTTGACTCTGTCGTTGCCTCAAATTTTCTGGGTTTGGCACCTAGGACCGTGAATGAGATGGCAAGGCGGGGACTGATTCCAGCATATCCGTTCGGCGAGGGGCAGAGGAAGACCTGGCGGTTTAAGTTATCCGATCTTGATACCTGGATGAGATCCAGAGCACAATGTCTGGGCCGCCCACTCCTTCAACAAAGGAGGAAACAATGAAGAGAGTGGGACAGTATGGAAGTGGATTCCTAAGCCGCATCAAGCGGGTGACAGGTGATGTGATTGCTTATCGCTGGCACGAAAACGGTAAGGAACGAAAGAGAATTCTAGGGCTGGTAAGTTCGTTGAAGACCGAAGCAGCAGCGTGGAAAGAAGTCGAACGCTTCGGCATCGGCAAGAAGGGGCATCCAGAAACCTTGAATCAACTGTCAGCACACTGGCACGAGAAGGAGGAGGGTAGACGAGCCTACTCCACCGTTGCCACGATTGACGGGTATCTCAACAACTGGATTCTGCCAGCCTGGGGCGCGAAGTTGCTATGCGAAGTGAAAGCTGTAGATGTGGAGAGCTGGCTTGGCGGGCTTGATCTCGCACCAGGCTCCAAGAAGAAGCTCAGGGACATCATGCATCTGCTTTACGAGCACGGCATTCGCTACGAGTTCACAGGACGGAATCCCATCAGCAAAGTTCGGCAAGGTGGGAAGCGCCTCTCGACTCCGACCAGGCTGGACGTGAATCAGCTTCGTCGGCTACTTGCAGCATTGCAGGATCGTGAGCAGTTGATGGTGTTGCTGGACTTCGGAACTGGACTGCGAAGAGGAGAACTCAGTGGATTGAAGTGGTCGGACATCAACTTCGAAGAGAAGTGTTTGACTGCGTCACGGTCGATTGTCGCTCAGCGGGTGGGTGGCGTGAAGACCGAAGCTTCAGCCAAATCGATTCCGCTGGACGACAGATTGATCGACGAGCTGTTGCTGTGGAGGGCAGAGACGCCATACGCACAGGACAGCGACTACGTCTTCGCAAGCTCAAAAAAGAAGGGCAAGCAGCCCTACTGGATGTCGAAAATCATGCAGCTATACATAAAGCCTCTGGCTGCGAAGCTCGGCATTCCGTTGAAGGGTTGGCACACTCTTCGACACAGCTACACCACGCTGCTCAGGCAGAATGGGAATGACCCCAAGGTCGTTCAGGACTTGCTCAGGCACGCGTCATATCAAATCACGGCAAACATCTACGACTCAGCGGTCTCGGATGAGAAGCGGGAAGCCCATAGCGGAGTCATTCGACTCGTGACCCGTGCCTCAACCCGTACCTGTGAGGAAACGAGCGAAGCTGCAAGTGGTTGATTTGATTTGGCGTCCCCGACGGGATTTGAACCCGTGTTACCGCCGTGAAAGGGCGATGTCCTAGGCCGGGCTAGACGACGGGGACGATTGGCCGGGGTGCGCTCGGCTGGCGCTCTTCGAGGATCCTGGTGCCGGTAACGAACCGAGCGGAACCGGTGAAGATCTTTGACTACGAGCCGCGGCAGCCCCACTATAACGCTCGCCTGAGCAAAGCAACTACCTTGCCAGGTTTGATGTTAGCAAGTGGGTCAGAAGCCTGTCAAAAAAAGCGCTCCAGGTCTTACGACATCGCCAATCGTGACCGGACGAAATTCGTCGCGAGCCAAAACGGTCCGGCGGTTTTATTTTTTGAGGAGTGCGTCCAGGCCGGCCTGCGCGATCGCCTCATCGATCTCCGATTTGGCGCCACTCGCGGAGATGCCACCGAGAATCTGTCCGTCGAGCAGAATGGGCAAGCCCCCCTGGTTCGGAAAGAAGTCAGGATAGGCGAGCGCTTCCAGGTTGTGCTGCTTTACTGTGTCTTCGGCAGCTTTTGACGGACTTTTGTAGAACGCCGCATGGCGAGCTTTCTTTTGTGCCCAAATGATCGTGTTCAGAGGCGCGGTGTCACCCTTTTCGAGGAAGAGCAAATTCCCGCTTTCGTCGACAACGCAGATGGTGACACTCACATTCTGCCGTCGCGCTTCGGCTTCGGCGGCGGCGACCATGGTCTTGACTGCGGCTAGATTCAGATACTTCTTACTGGGCAGCTCAGCCGCGGATGCAACGAGGAGCAGACTCATGAGCGCGATACCTAGTTTGAACATGGCACCGGATGCTAGCAGCTAAAACTCGGCTTTTCCACCGATTTCGGACGGAAAGGCGGTCAATCCCCGAATCGCTGTGCTGCTCGGGCCTTTGCCTTCGCCGCTTCTTCTTCGCGGTTCTTGGCTGGGGCGCTGGTTTCTAGTGACTGCAGCAGCCGCGCCGAGACCTCGGCAACTTCATCGACTGCCTTCTCGAACGCAGACTCGTTCGCCTTTGAAGGCTTCGTGAACCCGCTAATTTTGCGCACGAACTGGAGTGAGGCGGCGCGAATCTCGTCATTGGTAACCGGGGGATCGAAGTTGAACAGGATTCTGATATTTCGGCACATGCGAGATCAATTTTAGCTCGCAGCGGCCCCTTGCCGCTGATGATTTAAGCTAAGCTAGACTTTCCGAGGCCGGCAGGCATGTTTCCCATCCGCGACGATCAACCTCGATTCAGTACGCCATTTGTAAACTATTTCATTATCGGCTTGAACGTCGCCGTATACCTGCTAATCGAACTTCCAGCCCAGTCCCACGGGGCTCGGGCCTTCAACCTATTGATCGCTCAGTTCGGGTTGATTCCGCACGACCTGACGCGGGCGGTAGCCGGAGCCCCGCAATATCCTCTTTCAGCGAACCTTCTGACCATTTTCACGTCGATGTTCCTTCACGGGTCTCTACTCCATATTGTTGGCAATCTTTGGTTTTTATGGATCTTCGGCGACAACATCGAAGACTACGTAGGACACTTTCCCTACCTCATCTTCTACCTATTATGCGGAGTGGCTGCCGCGCTTACCGACATTGCCATCGATCCGCTTTCCCAAATGCCGACCATTGGCGCGAGCGGCGCGATCGCCGGAGTCATGGGTGCCTACATCGTCCTTTACCCGCGGGCACGGGTGCAAACGCTGGTGATACTGATCGTGTTTATCACGTTTTGGTGGCTGCCGGCCTGGGTGTTTCTCGGGTACTGGTTCCTGATTCAGTTCATCTTCACCAGCGTGACCGCCACGGCTGCACACCACCAAACCGGAGGAGTCGCATTTGCGGCGCACGTGGGTGGTTTTGTGGCCGGTCTGGTCATGATCAAAATATTTCCGCGGCGGGTACGAAGCTACCGCTACGGCACCTGGTGAGGTTACCAGCTGCTGGGTGGCGAGCCGTCAGTTTCTAATTCTCAACCGACAGTTCGATGGCGACGGGTTGCCGGATTTCTGCCCTGACAACTAGCCCCTAAGGTAGCCCTATAATGGCGATGTGAGTTCTCCTTCAGCCAAACAGCTTGCTTCTGCGGACTTCCCTACCCGTTGGGGACACTTCCGTATCTATGGATTTCGGCTGGACCCAGCGCCGAACGGGAAACCGGACGATGCTGTGGCCTTAGTTATGGGCGATGTTCAATGTGCTCCGCCATTGGTGCGCATTCATTCGCAGTGCCTAACCGGGGATGTGTTTGGTTCTCTCCGCTGCGATTGCCGCCAGCAGCTCGAGTTGGCAATCTCGACGATTGCGGGGGAAGGCGCAGGGATTCTGATCTACGAGCAGCAGGAGGGACGCGGCATTGGATTGATGCCGAAGCTGCAGGCTTACGAATTGCAGGATGCCGGATTGGACACCGTGGAGGCCAACGAGAAACTCGGCTTCAGGGCCGATCAGCGTGAGTTTGCCCTCCCGGCCGAGATTCTCAAGTCACTGGGAGTGTCGCGCGTACGCCTGATGTCGAATAATCCTGATAAAGTTTCGGCACTCGAGCGCGCGGGGATCGCGGTAGTCGAGCGAGTGCCCTGCGAAGTTGTCCCCAGCGCGCATGCTACCGAGTATCTTAAGACGAAGCGGGATAAGTTAGGGCATTTGTTTACGAAGTAGAGCGCGATCGGCACTCCGGGCTCGGATGAAATGGGTGCTTGCCCCCCTTCGAAACCGCCAGGCGTCAGGCTCTGTCTCGCTTATAGGGCGGAGTAATTTCAGTCACGACCTTCTCTGCTCACTTATCCGCAGGCACTCGCGCGCGATGGCCCAATCTTCCTGGGCACGAATGACCAAAACCTCAACTTTGGAACCGGAGAGTGAAATTCGCTCATCCGGTCTCACTGCTGCGTTCTTGGCAGTGTCGACCTCGACACCAAGGAACTTCAACTGCGTGCAGGCCGCGGCGCGCACCTCTGCTGAGTTCTCGCCAATTCCCGCCGTAAAGACCAGCACGTCGAGACCGCCGAGCGAAGCCGCCATGGCGCCAATCTCGGAACAAAGCCGATGAACGAAGATATCGAAAGCCAGCTTGGCACGCTCATTTCCATTCCGCATGGCTTTGAGGATGTCGCGCATATCACTGGAAATGCCCGAAATCCCCAACAGGCCAGACTTGCGATTCAGAGTTTCGTCGAGGTCGCCCTCACTCGCATATTTTGTACGCAGCAAGTGCGTCAGAATCCCGGGATCGATGGAGCCTGCCCGCGTGCCCATCATGAGACCTTCGAGGGGAGTGAACCCCATCGTGGTGTCGACACTTTTTCCGCTATCGATCGCCGCCAGCGAGCACCCATTTCCCAAGTGGCAGCTAATGATTTTCAGCTGCTCGAGATCGCGCCCTAGGAGTTGCGCGGTGCGGTTTGCGCAGTACTCGTGATTGATGCCATGAAAACCGAAACGGCGGATGCCGCGCTCGTACCAGTCGTACGGCCCGGCATACGTTTTCGCAGCCGCGGGCAGACTGCGATGGAAGCCGGTATCAAAAACCGCGACCTGGGGAATGGACGGGAGGAGCTTTTCGATGAGCGCGATGCCTTCCAGGCCAGCCTGATTATGCAGGGGAGCAATTGCGGAAACATCGGCGATGGCTTGCGTTACCTCCGAAGTGATGATTGCGGGCTGGGTCAGTTTGGGACCGCCATGGACGATTCGGTGTCCGACGAAGTGAATTTCTGAGGCAGACTCGAGAACCGCGGCGGGACCGTTCCACAGGTTCCGAAGCAAGTTTTCGACCGAGGCCTGGCGGGCAACGCTGGCGATCTCCGACTCGGTATGAATTCGCTTGCCAGCCGAATCTTGAATGCTGAGGACTTCCTGATTGCCGTCCCAGTCGAGCTTGCCTTCCCAGAGTGGAGGAATGGGTTCCACTGAGGATTTTGGGTCAAGCTCGAAGAGGGCGCTTTTTTGACTGCTGGAACCGGAATTCAGCACGAGTATTTTCATGGCGCAGGCCAGGGTACAATGCTGCCCTTTCTTTCGCCCCTGGGCTCCAGGCTTGTGGCATGTACCCACGGCTTGCACCGTGGGCTACATTCTTTCGCCGCTTCTCCGCTTTTCCTGTGAACTGGCCATTTTGGCCTCACGCGTCAGTACTCCCACTTCCAGTTCAACACTTCCGGCAGATCTATACCGTGCTGGTGAATATATTGCTTGT
>Ga0126373_10000830_pt1 | contig 21023 bp, 17 predicted proteins | sample PanSoiMetPlot_11_FD_92545 | JGI IMG/M metagenome (GOLD analysis project Ga0126373, IMG submission 92545) | Tropical forest soil microbial communities from Panama - MetaG Plot_11 | ecosystem: Environmental > Terrestrial > Soil > Tropical forest > Bulk soil | place: Panama | collected 2016-02-17 | reverse complement strand
TACACCCACTCCTGGAATGGCAAGTTTCGCCGGCCTGCCGACCTCTGGACCGCGAACTTCAACGTGCCCATGCGGAACGATTTGCTTTGGGTTTATGAAGGCCTGACGGACTATTACGGTAATGTTCTAACCGCGCGTTCGGGAATGCGGACTCCGGAGCAGGCGCGCGACACGATCGCTAATATTGCGGAAAATTTCGAGATCAGTCCGGGCCGTAGCTGGCGTTCGTTGAGTGACACCACAAACCAGGCAATCATTACGGCTCATTTCACCAACCCAGAGACATGGCCCAGCTGGCAACGGTCGTTCGATTACTACCCGGAATCCGATCTCATCTGGCTCGATGCCGATACAAAAATCCGTGAACTGAGCAAAGGGCAAAAATCCCTCGATGACTTTGCGAGGTTATTTTTTGGAATCAACAACGGAAGCTTCGTCACCGTCACGTACACGCTCTACGATCTGGTCAAAGCGCTGAGCAGTGTTCAGCCGTATGATTGGGGGCAATTCTTCCGCACACGGGTTTACGAGGTGGAAGCCAGCGTTCCGGAAAATGGGATTATCCAAGGCGGCTATCGGCTCGTGTACAACGACGTTGAGCCTGAGTGGATGAAGCACATGGACACATCCCGTGGAATCAGCTTTGCCTCATCCCTGGGATTTGCGGTTAGAGGCAGGAGCGGCCCGCCCGGCAATGGGGATGAGGGCGGTGGTAACGGCACTATTACACAGGTGTGGTGGAACAGTCCCGCATTCAAAGCGGGTGTAACTCCCGGCATGCAACTCGTAGGCGTAAATGATCAGGTATTCAGCGTTGCCGACCTGCGCGAAGCGATCTTGAAAGCGGAGAAAGACAATTCGCCTATCAAGCTTCTACTGAAGTCCGACAAAGAGCTGATTACCGTCGCGGTTGACTACCATGGCGGAATGCGCTACTCACACCTGGAGAGGGTCGAATCAACGCCTGACCTCCTGGATCAGATACTGGCGCCGGTCGAATAGGACTGAACCGAAGATCGGGAGCGAGCGTCGGCGCATGAACACGGTCTTGAGCGAACAGGCTTGGGGGCGCGGCAGGTGGCATTCGATTACCGCAAGGATGACTTGAGCATTTATTCTCCATGAATTTTCGATGAATTTGCTTTGCAATGCTAACCCGGCAAATGTGGCCTGATGTTTAATACAGACCAGAATGGCATTGTCACAACCGAGACAGCGCCCCCGTGTTCGGAATCGCAGTTTGCTACGAACCATTCCCTCACAGACTCTCCCAGCGCCCGGCCACTCCTGGGGCCAGCCAAAGAGAGGAGCCTCACCCCGATACCAATATCTGCTGCTCACAGCTATCACCGTCATGTGTCTCTTGCCATTTTGCGGGAGAGCCTTCCATGTCGACGATACCCTGTTCGTCTGGGCGGCCAAACACATCGCCAAGCAACCCACGAATCCCTATGGGTTTGATCTGATCTGGGTTACTGGCAGAGTTCCCATGTCGGAAGTGACGCAGAATCCACCTCTTGCCTCCTACTACGCATCTCTGACCGGAACTGTGGCAGGCTGGTCGGAGCATGCACTTCACGTGGCATTCCTGGTTCCCGCCGTGATCGTCGTGCTCGGAACCTTTCGTCTTGCACAGCGGTTTACCGACTCTCCGCTGCTGGCAGCGCTGGCTGCTCTCCTGACCCCAGGTTTCATCGTTTCAGCCTTAAGCGTGATGTGCGACGTCACCATGCTCGCAATGTGGATGTTGGCAGCGGTCTTTTGGATCGAGGGTGAGGACGATGACAAGCCGGCATATCTGGTAATTTCAGGTTTCCTGGTCGGGGTGGCGGCACTGACGAAATATTTTGGCGCCGCGCTCATTCCCCTCCTTCTGATGTATTCGATCATGAAGAGGCGCCAGGCGAGTCGACGGCTTCTAATACTGCTGATCCCGATTGTGCTGCTGGCAATGTATCAAATTTGGACTGCCAGCCTTTACGAAGAAGGTTTGCTTTCCCGAGCGGCGTCTTTTGCACAAGTGCAGCGGCAAAGTTTCCAGATCTCGTCATTGGCGAGTACTTTGGTTGCCGCGAGTTTCACGGGCGGCTGCGCGTTGACGGTGCTGTTCTTCTCCTTGATTTTGTGGTCCAAAAAATTCTTGCTCGCCTGCGGCACCCTATCTGCTGGAGCTTCGGCTCTAATCCTTTCCGGTTGGACAGGCCTGGGTCTGCAAATGGGAGGCCCCTCTGCGCTAGAAGCGCGCCGGGAGCACTGGATACTGATCGGGGGACAACTAGCCTTGTATATTCTTGGAGGAATCGCGACCTTGGCCCTCGCGGTGACGGATTTCTGGAGACACCGCGACGGGCACTCACTCTTCCTAATGCTCTGGGTCGTTGGCACGTTCATTTTCGCCGCATTTTTCAACTGGACGGTAAATGCGCGATCCATTCTCCCCTTGATACCGGCGACCGGGATTTTGCTGGCAAGGCGCATCGGGCATCTACCGGCGTGGCCGAATCGGAGGACGGTTCAGGTAGGTGCTGTCTTACTTGTGTCAGCTGCGATTTCGCTCTGGGTCGCCGCCGGAGACACGAAACTTGCCAACACGACGAGGCTAGCGGCGACGAAAATCTGTGACATTGCCGCCCGAGAGCATTCCACGCTCCACTTCACAGGACACTGGGGATTTCAATACTACATGGAGGCGTGTGCGGCGGAACCGGTCGATTCCTCGGAACCGATTCAGCCGGGCGACCTGGTAGCCGTTCCAGACAATAACACGGACACCGGACACGTCCCCCCGGAGAGAGTCGCCTCCACAGATATCATGGAATTCAGAATTCCGACCGGCGCAACAACAATTAATGCGCAAGAAGGCGCCGGCTTCTACTCTGCCGCATGGGGCCCATTGCCTTTTGCCCTCGGTCCGGTCTCCGGTGAACGCTATGAATTGACGCGGACACGCTAGCAGGCGGGGGAGCGCCTGGGTAGGAAAGTGCTAGGAAAACGCGATCCGTTCTCCCGAGTCGATTCGGTTCCCCGGGAACATGGCTAGCTTGCTCCGGGCAAGTGCAATCTGTACTACCGTTTACTGAACCTCTTCTCGAGAGCGGTCCGTTTGAGACCGACGATCGTCGCGGCGATCCCCGCCAGTAGTATAAGAGCGCCATTCGGTTCGGGGAGGGGTTCAGCCGACATGTCGAGCTGCGATGGGCAAGGGCCTCCGCAACTCACCTCTAAACCTCGTCCATTCATAATCCCGGTAGAGTTGCCGGGAGTGAGAATGATTTCGGCTCCATCGAGGCCAAACGCCACAACCGTACAGGTAAACGCATTGCTGCTGCAATCAATATCGACCGAAGGTACGCCGGTTTCCTTCAGGATGAGCTTGTTCCATGTTTTCCCGGATAAATTGAGGAAATGCAGGACATGTCGATTGCCCGCAAGAGCGGCCGCGCTCGAAACATTAAAGTGTGGGCCGGTGATAGATACGCACGCGTATTGCTTGCCGCATTCCACCGCTTGATTCACCACAATAGGTCCCGCGTGTGCCGATACTACAAACAGCATGCACGCGCTGGCCAGGAAAACAAGACGACCGCATAGGCGATGCAAGGGATTAACTTCGATGATTGAGAATCGGAAGTAAATTGATATTCCCCTTTTACAATTCAGCGCATCCTCAATGCGACAAAAGGCTTGCCCATGATGTTATCAACCGCTAATCGAGGCACTTCGACGGAAATGTTAAGAATCGATGAATCAGAAGCCATCGGCTTGCTGGAACCCAATGGGGGCAGAGCATCGTTTCCGGCTGAATAGCCTGGGACGGATAGGCCGCTACTGCTTTGATGCAGGGGCATTCGGAAGACGCCGGAAGACCTGGATCCTGTACGGCGAGACGGGGTCATAGGCCTTGGCGGGGTCTCCCCATACGTAACGGGACTCGTCCAAAATGTCGACAATCCCGTTCAGTTCATATTGGCTAGTTAAGTACTTGGCTGCCCAATCGAAGATGAGCGACGGCGATTTCGGACCGCGAATCCAGGATGCCGTCACATTCACAAAGACGACAAATTCCGGGCGGGCATGTTCGATCTCAGAAATCATATCCTCCTGCATGAACTGGGCATAGCTCTGATCCTCCATCAAAGGGTAGGTATAAATGTAGCCGGTCGCGGAATGACGCTGCGCGTAGAAGTAGATTTCCGGCTCGGAACCGATTACTGCGATCGATGCACCCGCCGGCGTGTTCGCCTTCAAGTACTGGGCGACTTGAATTGCCTCTGGGAATGGGTTGGCGCCGTAAACCGAGCGGCAGGCAGCAATGGGATCCATGTCGAACAAAAACGCCCAGTCATGCGAGATGGCCAAACCGAATGCCAGCAGGAAAACCAATATTGGCACCGCGCGGAACGATCGGAGACCCGAACGATCTCGAAGAAGCTGGGTTGCGAGACTGACACAGGCTCCAACCAGCAGAGCTACGGATGGGATCAGGAGAATAAAGTAATGTTCTCTAAAATAGAACCCTGGACAAACCGCGAAGAATGAAAACAGGAGAAAGCCAACCGGAAACAGTGTGTCTACACTCCTCCTTGAGCACAGTAAGAGTACCAATCCAGCAGCCGCGCTGAGCCAGATCAGCGGCGCAGCGGCAACGACGGAGGAGAATGCCGTCCAAAACACCCCTGGCACGTCGCGCCAACTCACCATGCTTCCATAGAGACGGGCATAGGTGAAGGTCCAAAACCAGAAGCGATGAAAAACTCCCGCTCTGAAGAGCCACAGGCACAGCAATGCAAAAGGCGTTGCCGCCCCGCAGGCAAAGATCGCCAAGGATTTCAAGGCTCGCTTAGGCCCGATGTTTCGATTCAATGCGCGCACAAGTAAGTACAGACCGGCAAAAATCGGGAAAAAAATTCCTGGCTGTTTCATCAGGAAAGCCAGCCCGAATAGCACACCACTCGAAAGCAGCGTCATCGATCGATCGTCATTCGTCGCCCTCAACAGCAGCAGCATCCCCCCGAGCGCCGCCAGGACAACGAAGTGGGTTGCATGCCCGGCGAAGCCAAGCACCGCAGGACTCGTGGCCAGCAGCGCATAGCTGGCCGCCGCTACCGTGGCAGCGATTTGGTCAAACACTCGTTTCGTAACGAAGAACACGAGCACGGTACTCGCAGCACTGGCCAGAAGCAGTCCGATCCTTATCCCGGAAGGGGTTTGCCCAAAGACGGCCATGATTACCGCGTAGGCTAGATAGGTGCCCGGCAGCTTCATGTTGTAAGCAAGCTTGTAAGGAGGAATGCCCTGCAAAAGGAGCTGACCGGCGTAGGCATACTCGCCTTCGTCGCGTTCCAGTGGTATGTCTCGCAATCGAAAGCGGATAAGGGCAAAAGACAGGACGATGATGGCGAGCAGGAGATACCAACCCACCTGGGAATGCCTGCGGGGCCGAGTTTCCGATGCGCTCTGGCCGCGGGCGCGTAGCTTCGGGCGGACCTTACGGCCCCGCCTAGGATACGCGACGACGGTTTGCGTCTTCACAGGCAAGACTCGCGGGAGAAAATGCGTTCTCCAGGCAATAGCCAATTCCCCGAACCGTCTTCAGCAGGGAGGGTCGGCCGCGCCCGGCTTCAATCTTGTTGCGTATGCGCCGGACGCAGGCATCGACCGTCCTCGGAGTCACGAAGCATTCCTCACCCCAAACTGCATCGAGCAGTTGATCGCGAGTAAACACACGGCCCTCATTGCGCGCCATATATTCCAGCAGGCGAAATTCAAGCACGGTTGTGGGAATCACGGTCCCCGCAACCGAGACCCGCATGGCGAGGAGATTCAGTTCCAGGTCGCCCAGCTTCAGTTCCGTATCCTCCGGAACCTCCGGCAGCATCGCTGGAAAAGGGGTGCGTCTAAGGACAGCTTCGATGCGGTCCAGCAAGTCCCGGGGAAGAACAGGGCGGATCAAGTAATCATCAACGCCGGCCTCGAAACCGAGGGCATATTCGGACGGCAAGCCGCGATCCGAAACCAGAATGACTTTCGTATCCCGCACCAACGGGCTGCGGCGAATTTTACTGCAAAGCTCGAGAGATTTTCCGTTCCTCAGAGTGGCGTCGATTAACACCACAGAGGGTTGCAGTTCTTCGACATCGCGAAATATCTCGTGGGAGAAGTATTCACGAACCCGATAATTGGCACGTTCCAAATAGGCTCGTATGACGCGGCAGGATTGCGGATCGCTCTCAACCAAGAAAATCAGTGGTTTGATCATCAGCGCCCCCCCCAACAGACGGTTCTCCCAAGACACTCCTCGGACTACGCCAGTGACAACGCACATTCAAAACACAGGCTTTCGCGGGACCCCACACTGCAATGGCTGCTGCTTTCAGGAGAGCCACAGTGTATGTACCTGCTCCTTTAAGGATTGTGATCGCTAGGTTAATGTTCCTTAAAAATATGACAATCACCTTGTCAATCCTGGGTTTCGGGCTAGGATTTCCACAAAAGGCGTCAGTAGACAGGGGGGACGGCGGTTGCGAACAATGGGGGGCGCTTTCTAGAATGTCGGTTCTATGTCCCTAGACGTTCTTCACGTGGTTGGGGCGCGGCCGAATTTCATGAAAGCGGCTCCTGTCATCCGTGCGCTCGCGGCGGCCGGATTCCAACAAAACCTTATACATACAGGCCAACACTACGATTCCCGGATGTCTGACGTCTTTTTCCGGGAATTGGAAATACCCGAGCCCGATGTAAACCTGGGGGTAGGCTCAGGCAGCCACGCCCAGCAGACGGCCCAGATCATGGCCAGCTTCGAAACTGTAGTTTTGGAGCGCAACCCGGGCCTGGTCATGGTCTATGGTGACGTGAATTCCACGGTCGCGGCGGCGTTAGTCTGCGCCAAACTCAGGGTTCAGGTGGCGCACGTGGAAGCCGGGCTCCGCTCACGAGATCGCTCGATGCCGGAGGAGATCAACCGCCTGCTCACCGATCGACTTTCGGACCTGCTGTTCACCCCATCAGAGGACGCCAACGAAAATCTCGAACGCGAGGGTGCGAATGCGGCGCAGATCCATCTGGTGGGAAACGTAATGATCGACACGCTGGTGCGCCTGCTTCCGCGCGCGCTCGAAAAAAAGAAAACTGGCTTCCCTGAGCGATACGCCCTGGTCACGCTGCACCGCCCTGCCAACGTCGACGATCCTGAAGTTCTGCGCGGCATCATGAATTCCATGCATGAAGTAGCCAAGGATTTGCCGGTCGTCTTTCCCGTACACCCGCGAACTCGTCTACGGATCCAGGAATTCGCCATTGCGACCGAAGGTATCCAGCTATGTGAGCCGTTGTCTTATCTCGAATTCTTAGCTTTCGAAGCGCATGCCACGGTGGTTCTTACAGATTCGGGGGGGATTCAGGAGGAAACTACGTTTCTTGGCGTGCCTTGTCTCACGTTAAGGAAGAACACTGAGCGGCCGATTACGGTGGAAGTTGGCACCAATATTCTGGTCGGGAATTCCGTCGAAAGACTGCGCTCTGAACTCACCAAGATCGTCGACGGCCACCCAAAGAAAGGATCGATTCCGCCACTTTGGGATGGTCACGCCGGCGAAAGAATTGCTCAAAGGTTGCGAAAGACTTTTCCCTCTTTCCCGGCGTCGGCTCTGGCGGCGGCGCGCGATTGAGCACCCGCAGAGAAGCCATGGGCCGGAAAGAGCGGTAAACCTGCTTGGTTCGCCGGGCGCTCGAACCGCCCCCTCACTTCTGGTGACAGTGACGAGTTTCGAAGCCGTGATGCCCATTTGCAGGTGTCGTCGGAAACGTCGAGTGGAGTGCGCCCGGGGAAGCGAGCATGCTGGAACCGAAATCAGCGGCTGCGGGGGGTAATGGCAGGCGCCGAGCATCGCTTGAGGCCAAAAGTCTCCTCGGTTTAGACCTCACCTTTGAACCATGTGCGGCGCATCACCGCGGCCAGCCCGACCAAACCCGTGCCCAGCATCAAGAGCGCAGTCGGTTCCGGGCTGTCAATACCCGAAGCCGAACTGCTCAGACTGCCTATGCCGTTTGTGACACCGGAAGGATTCGTGTCAAAGGAGAGGGTGAAGGCGTCACTACCGTTGGGAGCGAAGATCATCGCGGTGAGGGGCACTGACTGCCCCTGGCTGTCTATGGCGGTGGCAGATGTTTGGACGGCGATTTGGGCGGCCGTGTCGATGGTCCCTCCAAACGCGCAACTTCCCGTGGCGAATACTCCGAGGACGGAGAGGGCCAGCATGAGGCGCTTCATTACGTCTCCTTGTAATGATCATCGGCAACATATCCCCTGTCTGCGACAGCATTTAGATAGGAAAGTTAAATTTTGTGCTAATGAACCTCTCCATGAACCTCTCCTCTGTGCGAAATTCGGCATCCGCCTAGCCCCGCAGGTGCCGGAGGACGCCAATCACGAATTCGGTACCGCGAAATCCATCCGCCAGCTCGACGATCCATAAGAAAAGCAGCACATTACGGATTTTGGCCGCACGCCCTTCCGCCACCAGCCATCGGGTCAGCGAACTCGGAAGGTGCCACGCCCACACGAATGCGAGAGCCACGGCCCCGAGAAGTACCGAGCAGACGACGTCGACGGGGTAGTGCCCACCCAGGTAAACCCGTGGAAGCGAGACGAAAATCACGGTGAGGATTACGAGTGCCGTGCTCAGATCGCGCCGCAGCGGCCAAAAGCCGGTCGCAATCACAAAGTAGGCCAGCGTGGAGTGGCTGGGGAACGAGTCGCTAGTCCCGAGCCCCCACAGGTATCTCGGAAATAGGGCCGTGAACTCAGGGTTTCGCGCCGGCGACGGCCACGTAATCCAGGGCCTCACTGCCAACGTCAGTGCGACTGCAACCACGAATGCTATGACGGCTTTACACAGGTAGGAACGACGCTCGGCCCTGCGCTCGTCGTTCCTCAGCCATAACATAGAGAAACCGGCGGCGACGGAGAAGGTGAATAAAATCGGGTAATGTACCAGCAGAAGGGCGGTTCTGTCGGCAATCCGGCGATGCGGAATTATGCGAAAGAGTAATTCAAAGCACGAATAGTTCCACGACCAAAACCAGGGCTGCAAATTTGTTTTTCCTTGAAAGGATCCGAGGCAGTCTTAAATTTATGCCATTTCGTCATAGCACCGCTACGTGGAAGCTCTTGCTGAAGCGCGATTGCGGCACGAAAGGGAAAACGAGTAGATCTCGAGATATTTATGCGCCAATACGCTCCAGTCTCTTTCCCGAACAACAAAGTCTCTCCCCCGGTTCCCAAGTTGTTGTCGAAGGGAGGGGGAGGCAATCAGACGAGTTGCCTGACGGCAGAAGTCATCCATCTGCTCCGGCTGAAAAAGCAGTCCCGTGCGCTCGTCTTCGACCAGTTCGCGAATGCCGCCAACGGCGCTGGCTAGCACAGGCTTGCACTGCGCCATTGCTTCCAGGGGCTTCAAAGGAGTCACCAGCTCGGTCAAGCGAATGCTGCGCCGTGGATAGACCGCCACGTCTATCACCGAGTAATACCGGCCGATCTCTTCGTGGGGCACGTGATCGAGCACGTGTACGTAATCCCCGGCATCGCAGGCACGAACAAACTGGCGGATGGTTTCAGCATCTTCTCCCTTGCCGATAATCAGCAATTCAACGGAAAACCCATGGGCATGCAGGCGGGCAAGCCCCGGCACCAACCAACTCAAGCCCTCATAGCGATAGAGCGAACCGAAAAATCCGAAAACCAGACCCCGGCCGAGCTTCAGCTGACGCGCTAAGATCTCATCTTTTTGCTGAGGTACAAAGCGACGGGTGTCGACTCCGTTAGGGGTGTGAAAAAGTTTGCCGGGAGGGATCCCGCGCGCCTCGAGATCGGCCAGCATCGGCTTTGCGATCGCGGCCACCGCATCGGCATTTTGCGCTACATAAGTTTCCAGCCTGTGGGTCAGCGAAGACCGCAATTTTCGTCCGCGGCCGGTATCGGCGGCGTCCTCCCAAAATGCGCGGATTTCGTAGACACACGGCAACTTCGCCGCTCGCGCCGCCTGCAGTGCGGCAAGCCCACACAGAGCGGGCGAATGAGCATAGATCAGGTCGATATGCTCTCGTGCGGCAATTGTGAGAACTTGCCGGCGCAGCAGCCGCACGACTGAATATTCACGGAGCGCCGGCCATCTCCTTTCTAACGCCATCTTCGCGAGGCCCTTACCTGAACTCGACCGCCGGTAGGGGACCCCATCCAGAGTTATGTCTTGGGCATCGGGATCATCAAGTTGATGGAGCGGACTAGTAACAGCTGAAACCGGGTACCCCAAACCGTGCTGCGATGAAATCAGATTTCGGCTGCGGATGCTGTAACCGCTCAGTACCGGCCAGGAATGGTCGAGGACGTGGAGGACCCGTGGACAGGCGTTTTCCTTCGAGCTTTCCGGTCGATCCACGGCAGCCGGCAAATCGCCTAAGGCGGGGGGTTGTGAAAGGGCACTCAAAACGTCACGAAACAGTAAGTCTAGTCCGGTTGTGAAGTGCCGCCCGCGACAGCAACGTTAAAAATCAATGTACTGAGAATTCTTCCGGCAAATCTGCGCAGGAAACGCGATATAGTGCGGCGTGCACTGTTCTCAAGCACCATCCGCAGGGTACGCGTCAGCTGGCTTTATGCGGTCTGGCATTCTGCACTCAATGAGCAGTGATGATCATAGGTTGGGAGAGCGAATCGAATGACCCGCCGCGTTGAGAAAAGCCTTGAGCTCTGGGAGAAGTACGGGAGAAACGTTTTGATGGCGATGCCCTACGCCGATTCTCTGCTCGTGGAAGGTGCAGGCACGCGGCTCAGAGATACCGACGGGAATGAGATTCTTGACCTTGCAGCGGGCCAGTTCTGCTCGATCCTGGGAAACAGCCATCCCCAGTATGTCGAGAGAATGGTCGAGCAAATGACACGGCTCATGCATATGGGTACACAGTTTCTAAGCCCGATCGTGCTCGAAGCCGCAGGGAAATTTGCCGAAGTTGCTCCCGGCCATCTCTCGAAATCTTTGTTTTTGTCCACTGGGACAGAGGCCAACGAGTGCGCCATCAGTTTGGCAAAAGCATACACCGGAAAGAGCGGAATCATCGGCTTCAATCGGGGCTATTACGGTCTATCGCTCGGCACCAAGAGTCTGAGCTCGATCTTTTCTCCCAGTGATGGGCACGGATCCGGTCCGGCAGTGCCGGAAACTTTCCGTTTTATGGCGCCGCACTGTTTTCACTGCCCGGTGAAAAGCCGGTATCCCGAGTGCAACCTCCAGTGTCTTGAAACTTCGATCGAAGCTGCTCTTCCACGACATCGCGATGTCGCTGCTATTATCGTCGAGCCCATCCTTTCCGCCGGCGGGATGGTAGTTCCGCCGCCGGGATATCTGAAAAAACTGAAGCAGGTCGCGACGGAATTGGACGCACTGCTGATTGTGGACGAGGCCCAAACCGGCTTTGGCCGCACCGGAAAGTGGTTCGCTTGCGAACATCACGACGTCGAACCGGACATTCTCGTTGTCTCGAAAAGTTCCGGGTCGGGTTTCCCTGTCTCCGGTGTCATCACAACCGATGAGATCGCCGACCGCGTTGCAGCTCAAGGCTGGATTCATCTCGCCAGTCATCAATCGGACGCGCTCCCGGCAGCTGCGGTTGCCGCAACGATCGACATCGTGCGCGAAGAACGACTGGTCGAGAAAGCGGCTGTAGATGGCGCTTACTTCATAGACCGCCTGCGCGAACTCAAGACAAAACATCCGATCATAACTGATGTGCGCGGCATCGGCTTAATGATCGGAATGGAGATCGGGAATTACAGCGGGGGGAACGAGCAGGAACTTTGCATGCTGATCATTGCGCTTTGTGAAGATCGCGGTGTACACCTCACATACAGTTATTACGAGCCTGTGATTCGATTTCTTCCTGCACTCACCATCAACCGAGAAGAGATTGACCTGGCAGTTTCGGTCCTGGATGAGGCGATTAGACTGGCCGTCAAAGGAGACGTTCGTCTCGACAGCCTGTTGCCCATCAATCCTTATTCCAGGAAGTTCGTTGAAACTCTAGTGGCCAAGAAAACCCTGAGGCGGGTTGCCTCGCGCCTTTATCACTCCAGCCCTAAACATTGGTTAACCAAGGTACGAGAAGCAGTCGGGAAATAGCCGGCGGCCTTCACGGAAAAAACAGCCGTGGTGAGAACCTGAAGCAAAACTGCTATTCCGCAGCCTGTTCGTGCCGAGCTCCGATCTCTCGCCGGATCTTGAGCGCCAAGGCGAGGGCGTCAGGAGTCATCTCGTCGGCAACGAGGGTCCCGATGGCTGCATCGATGGGGGCGGCGCAATGGCGCTAAAATTCACCACAAATTAAAAAGCCTATCGCGCAATTGTAGCCGCGGTGTCATCAGGATATGGCTATGGGATACCTTATCTCTCCATCGGTTCTTTGTGGCTGCAGGTGGCGCCAGCCTGCAAATACGATTTACCGCGAGGCGGTTCAATATGAGATCGATCGCAAATGTAGTTGTGGGATTGTCGGCGCTTATTGTGCCCTGTGTTGTTCACGCGCAGATTCCGCGTTTCCGGCACATTGTGTTGATTATTCAAGAGAACCGTTCACCAGATAATCTGTTCCAGGGCTTGTGCGGCACAAATGGGGCCCTCTGCACCAGCCCATACGACGTTCAGAATTTTGGCATCGATTCCCTGGGAAATACTGTGCGGCTTATCCAGGCGCCTCTCGGCGCCCCGTTCGACCCCGGTCATACGCACGCAGATTTCGTCAAAATGTGCCACCTGAATACCACAACGAATCAATGCGGGATGAATGGCTTGCCTAGTACCTACTGCAGTGTTGGCAAATGCTCTTTTCTATACGTCAATCCCACCGATGTCGCGCCCTATACTGCGCTCGCGCAGCAATATGGGTGGGCAAATTTCATGTTTCAGACTAACCAGGGTCCAAGCGGACCGGCACACCAATTTTTGTTCGCCGGAACCTCGGCCCGGAACTCGACCGACGATTCTAGTGCCACGTTTGTCGCCGAAAACCCATTAAGCTCTGACATCGGGGGGTGCCTTGCCCGACTGGATGCGGTCTATAACCTGATTTCTCCAAGTACTGCCCCGAAGGAATTTCAAATAACGAATTCTCCTCTGGGCAGTTTTTGTTTCTCCCATCCCACAATGGCCTCCCTGCTTGACAGCCAGGTGCCTCCGCTCACGTGGAAGTACTACAACCCCGGCACCAAGAGCATCTGGACCGCGCCCAATTGGATCCAGGAAATCTGCGAGCCGGACAGCAGTTACACGATCTGCACGGGACCGGAGTGGACGAACAACGTAGAAATGAAACCAGCCGCCGTTTTGTCCGACATCTCAACTTGCAACCTGCGCGACGTGGTCTGGGTCATCCCGGCGGGACAAAACTCAGATCATCCAGGAAGCGGTACTGGAGGGCCTTCCTGGGTTTCGTCGATTGTGAATCAGGTCGGCCAAAGCAACTGCACGGATGACATCAATGGGAAACTTCTATCGTATTGGCAGGACACGGCAATCATCGTGACCTGGGACGACTGGGGAGGCTGGTATGACCATGAACCTCCAAGATTGTTGTCCCCGCCCCGGCAAGGACTCGGGGACTATCAGTACGGATTTCGGGTGCCCATGCTATTTGTGTCTGCCTATACTCCCATCGGATTCGTGAGCAACGCACGGTTAGATTTCGGCAGCATCCTCCGCTTCATCGAATATAATTTTTCGCTCGGGGAGGGCACACTGGGCTACGCCGACGCGCGGGCTACAGATAATCTCTCGGAATTTTACAATCTCACTCGCGTACCTCGCGTCTTCCAGACGGTTTCTTCCCCGCTGGGGGCAGCGTTCTTCCTGAATGACACCAGTCCGATGGAACCGCCGGATACAGACTGACAGCCGCGAGCGGATAAAGCATTGCGAGAAAGCGTGAAAGCCCTATAGTCAAAGACTATTTCTCGGCCAAAACGGACTTCCAGCACGATTGCGATGGAACCGTCAAGCTGTCGAAAACGCGACGATTGGCGGTGGTGGAGAGAATCGTACCGCAGGCGAATATAACGGCTTCAGGATTGTGGAGAGACGGCGAAGGACGCGTGTGTCAGGAAATCCTGCAAAGCCTTCTGATCTGCTTCGACGCCGCCAACTGGATTTTCGCTTCCGAGTACAATGACAGCTGTCGCTGCGGACTTTCCTAAAAGGCGCGCCTTCGCTTGAAGCAGCTTGACGCGGGACGCATCGGCCGTGTATTCCCCGCCAACCCAGTACACCGTCCATAGCACGCGCAAGTTGGTACCCGATTGCAACAGGTCCTGCTCCAGGATCGCATTGCGCCCATTCAAAGTGGCGTGCTTCCTGCCCTGCGCCGCCAGCGACCAAGCCTCCGGGTTTCCATACCCTTTGGCTGCGCCTTGCAACTCCGCCCCCTCGTTGCCCGAATACGATGTCCAACACACATCCACGTACTGCGGCCCGGATTGGTAGCGTTCACGGAATCCTTGTTCAAGATTGCAGCCCTGGTCCCAGTCGTCGCTCGCGACGGTTACCCGTTGCCACGGCTGGTCTGCTGTGACTGAAATCGCGTCAGGCCCAGCCGCCGCGGCCGATCTGTCCCACAGATGTTTTGCCAAGAGCGGCGCCACCGCAATCAGAATGACAGCTATGGCAGGCGCAAGAACTCCACGGTGCGAAAATCTGGCATCCGGGTTGGGCAGCCCACGCGAAACCAGACGAGGACCGCCGACGGCAATCTCGCGCCATCGCAAACCGATACTCAGCAGAATTACTTGGAGAGTAATGAAGAAAACGCCGCCATAGATAATATGGTCGACGCCCGTCGCAACTTTGTAATCCGTGAGATATGCAAGCAGAACAATACCGTACGCCCGCACACCGTTAGCGATAATGGGAAGGATTATTGAGGCCAGTACAAAGATCACCCGCCGCGTCCACGAACGGTAAACGATCGACGAATAGAAGATACCAATCACCAGCGAAGCAAACAAATACCGTATTCCACTACAGGTTTCTGCTACCGCCCAGATGCTCGTAGGCAATGAAATCGTGTGGTTCTCCAACACAGCGGGAACACCGGAAAACGTGAGCGCGTGAACCGTGAACCAGGCGGTGAAGTTCTGCAGCGGTCCCACCAGACTGATTCCTGCCGGAACAGCAAAGAAAAGAAAACTAAGGGGAAACGCCAGGATGCGCAGGACCTCTGTCCCCACGAGCGTCAAGACGAGTACTCCCACGACCGCTACCATGGCGAACTCCTGCACAACCTTGGCTTCGCCCAAATATCCTAATAACCACGCCGCAAGGAGCGGGATAAGCAACGTTAGCCCCCAATACGTGACACGTGGCGAGGTTAATAGCAGCTGTTCCCGCCGGATCCAGACCAGATAGGCGAACATCGGCAAAATCAGAACGCAATGGGAATACGTCTTACTTGATTGCCAGGTATGGGCCATGTCCCATGCCGTATCGCGAAACGCAACAAACAGACAGGCCACACAAAAAGCGGTCAGAAGAAACGCCCACCGCCAACGATCCGTGACTCGAGTTCGGTCACCAACGCTTGCGGGGAACTCACGCTCGACCGCGCCCATGCCTTCCTTCCTTGTCTGCTACAGTATGATGTCTCACGTTCAGAAATCTGGTTAAGAATCGTGCCTTTTTCCCAGTCTGTCTTTCGCCTTCTTGTTTCGATCCCGAGTATGATTCGGGGTTGCGGCACTTAGCGCATCACTGCAAGGTGATATTCTGTTCAGCCGACACCGTTTGATTCCCCGCTTGATCTTTCGAACGAACCACGAAATAAATGGTTTGTCCGGCCGGGAGATTTGACATTTTTACAGCATGGGTTGTCGTGTAACTAGATTCAATTGGTGACCAGCCAAAATACGTACCCGTCGTTGTGCCCCACAGTACAACCCCTAACGTCTGTTTGTTGGTTGTCCATGAGACGTTGACATCCGTTGCATCTTGCTCTACTGCGGCAATCCCGCTGATAACCGGAGCGGTTTTGTCAGGGCTGTTCGCGCCGGGCTGTACTGACGCCCCCCCCATCGTGGTACGCCGGATGTAATATACGAGATTGCGTAAGTCATTCCCGGTCAGTTCGGGGCGCGGAACCGAACCCTCCGCCCCTGCCTGAAGGTAGGCAGCAAGTTGCGCATCCGTCATGGATGCTAAGTCGCTGAAATTGTTGACATTGCCCAATGCGCCATAGCCCTCGTAACCGTGCAAGGCCGCAAAGCTGGGACGGCTTCCGAAAGGAAAATTAGGAACAGTTCCGGTGAACCAGATATTCCTGCCCGCAGCATAATCTGCTGGCTTAATTTGAAACGCCGGATCGGTCGACTGTAAGAGTCGCAAGGAAGCAATCTCAAAGCTGTTTACACCGCTGACCACAAGTCTTCCTTCCTGATCAGCGATTGCCACCCCCCAAGGGCCCGACGTCCAAGGCAGGGAACTTGCTGTGGTGTGCCCGCTGTAGATCGGATGGGTGCTAGAAACGGTGAGGCTTGGGGGCGGTACCGAGCTCGTGCCAGTGATCGGCACGCGGAAAAGCCCGTTCGCATGCGCCGCTACTTCACTCAAGATAATGTCATCCTTCAAACCTACGTTGCCCTGGCGATCCACGTCTAACCATATTTGCTCACCGAAACCATTACCTGTGTTAGTAAGGCGAGCAAGGGTAGTCACTGTTTGGGCACCCAAATTGATATAGCGCACTGTTTGAGTGACGGTCTCTCCCAGTACGATATTCCCCTGAGAATCAAATCGGATAACATTTGGGAAATTGATGTACGCACTGGAAAACTGAACTGCACCATCAGGAGCGTATGTGCTCGTTGATTGTGCCACTGTATCCGAGGAAGGCTCCGCCCCAGGCCCGAGACCTACGACAGTCGTAACATTGCCAGAGGAATCAATTTTGCGGATCACCGCATTCATGGCATCCGCGATGTACATCGTACCGCCCGCAGCTATGATGATGCTACTCGGCTGGTTAAACAAGGCGGTGGACCGGGCGCCGTTCTGGTAGCCAGCAACCCCAGAAGTCCCTGCGAAAGTAGAGACGACGGGGGGAGACTGCGACAAGTCCACCAGAGCGATGCGGTGGTTTTCCATGTCTGCTACGTAAACGTGCTGATGGTTGTTGGGATCGAAAGCCAAATCAGTCGGAAAATTGAAAGGCACATCGAAGGTGCCAATCAAAGATTGCGTTTGCTGCTCTACAGTGGAAATGGGAATCGAATCATCCAGATAGTGGAAAGCCAGCGTGGCAGAGTCGGTGTTCCATCCAACCAGAGTTTGCGTTGTCCCGTCCATATCCAGGAAAAACAGACGCCCATCAATACTCAACCCATAAAATCCCTCACCCTCAAGATTGGGGACGAAAGCGGAGTAACTTGATAAGCTGGCGTTCTCTTGCCCGCCGTCAATGTGTCCTTTGCGCTGCTCCCATTTCGGAGCTTTGGCAACAAACGCGCCCTTAACCACGCGCAAGTCGTCACACAAAAAAGTATCAGAGTACAGTCCATCTTCCACGATAGAACCGTTGCGTAGCTGCCAATAGGATGGCGTAATTTCGCCGACGTTAGTGATGTTTTGTGCAAGCGGGTCAAGCCAAAAATCCGTTGGTTCCGAAACCCCGCCATTGGGAGGTATGAAAGTGTACGGCAACGGAACTGAATTATGTTGCGGTTTTGTTCCCGGATACACTAGAAAATCAGCATACTGTGGAAGAACGGCTGTAGTGCTCGCATGCACCGGAGCCACAATGGGCACAGTTTGTTTCCCGGTGATTACACCTTGGTTGGCCACTACAAAAGCATATTGCCTTCCGGTATAGGTATAGCAGGGATTGGACGGTTCGTTCACGAAAAGAACTGAGAGCGCATGGGCGCCGTCAGGTACGGTGGTTGTGTCTAATTGCCAGTTAAACGTCGTGGTCAACACCGGACCGATCGGCTGATTGTCCAGTGTATAGCGTATCGCTACACCCGAAGGCGGTGTCACAACCGTTTCTGAGATTTGGCGAAACTGAATATTGAGCGCCAAAGAGCCAGAAACGACCGGCGGCGGGTAGCGGTGTTGCGCGGTCGCCGGGTACTGGACAGAGTTAAATGACAGTGCAGAGAAAATTTGCGTGCATTGGCTCTTTGCCACAACGGGAAAGAACATCAGTATCAGCAGAATCGACAGAATGAACTTGCACATACGGTTTTCCTGCTTTGTACGGACATTAGATTCGGGCATTTTCATTGCCTATATTCGACGACTAAACCGCCTCAACTGTTTGTGTGGCAAAACCCGTGCCACCGTACCCTCGAGGCAAGTAACTGCTGGTCACGATTTTCGTTAGTCATTCCGAAGTGGAAACCCAGACAAAGAAATGGCGGTTGTGCGGCGAAATTTGGCGCGGCGAGTAGCTGCAGATTAACCGGAACCGGACTCGCCGTTTCCGAAAATCCACAAACTTCAAAACACTCGCCCCGAACGAGCGCTAAGGGGATCGGGAACGGCACCGTGGCCAAGACCCCGCTGCCGCAAGACGCGCGCATCAAGAAATAGGATCCCGTCAAATACCAGAAACATTCCCACCAACAACTGAGCCGTTCAACAGAACGACATTGAACGGCTTTTCCAAGATTCCAGCCATCAGTTCCGCAGCGACTGCCGCTGGTCGCGGCACTCATGCTCAGTGGGTCAGCCAACCGACAGGCGCTTTATTTGAGTCAACCCCATGAATCCCAAAAGGCCAGCTCCTAAGACGAGTAGAGATGAGGGTTCAGGAACGGTTTCGGGAGTGACGGTTCCGCTGTTAATCCAGGCACCCAGCGTCTGCCCGTTCAAGAGATTCGCCAGACTGGTGGTGCTCTTGAAAGCGATGGTCAGTGCGACAACTCCGTTGCCAGTGATAAATTTACCGGCAAGGCTGCCGCCGTTGATGATCAGATTCACCATCAGCGTGTCGTTGAAATTCCCAGTTGTTCCCGTCTGGGTCACATTGAGCAGCTGTAGCCAGCCAAACAGGTAGGCCCCATTGCCTTTGGCCGTTCCATAGTCGAACAACAAGTTACCGGTCTGATTCAGAGTGTAGCAGCCCGTGCCACAGGAAACGCCGGTATAGGTGACTGAAGCGCTGTTCTGCGAAATTGTGTAGACGCCATGGCCGGCAAGATCGCCGAAGCCCACGGCCTGTCCAAAAGCCGAATTTGTGAAATTCAGATTGAAGGCGTTGCCGCCATCAGTACCGGTAAAATCGACTGCGAAACCCGCGTTCGTGCCGAACCCATTATTTTGGTTCAGCACTATATCGCCGGCAAAGGCGTTTGTGGCCGCAAAACATCCAACCCACAACGCAAGTACAGCCAGTAAGAACCTGTTCATGGCGCTCCCCTCCCTACGGGGAAAGACATTAGCGGTGCTTTGTGACACAAGATTGACAGCCAAGTTAAATTTTGCGCTAATCGGTGATTAATTGAACGCCTCCTGAAGACTCAGTTCCGCGCTGGCGGAGGAGGTGTAGGGGAGCCCTCTTGAGCCCCTCGTTTGGTTCCAAAGCAGTCGGAACTTTCGGAAGCAAGCCCGCGCGCGCCGGGCGGTGCGTATTTCCCATTCTGATCGCTGGCGACCATATCACAGGCATGATGTTTGCCCTGCTTTTCCAGGCGATTACGTAAAATAATTTATCCACTACTGGAATCTTGTACGCGGGGGGCACCTCCCGGCCGAGGCCTCGTCAGCACCCGCGTTTATAGCCGATGTTTCGGCCGGGCAAAGTGTTCAGCCTCGGGAAGTTGCCTGGCAGAGCCCAAACGCACCTGTGAGAGAGCCGTCCAAAACCGGAAATTCCCGCAAGTCGGGAATATAAATCTCGACCCACTCAACGAGATGAAAGCATCTACCTCGATGCCGGGTCGCCAACTTTCTCCAGCACAATCAGCAGGCTGGGCTGCAGCGCGGTCAGTCTCGCGCGTGCGATTGCCCAATCGTAGAGAACACCAAGCCGGAACAGCAACGCGGAGAACATCAGGTTCGCAGGATAATGCCGGACTCCCGAAATGCGATTGACCCGCCAGCCATGGTTCCGCTTTGCCAGTGCTCGAAAGAAACCGGGGGTATTAGCACGGTATAGCGTGGGAAAAGTATCGTACGCCGCCGTCGACGAATAAACCTTTCCTACAAACCACCGGTGAAACCACTGGGGCGTCGCGGCAGCCACAATGGAGGAGTAATCATACTTATTGGGAGTAAGAATGATGCAGGTTCCATTGGGACGCAAAACACGATGAAATTCCTGCAACACAAGTTCCGGCTCCACTAGGTGTTCGAATACCGACCGGGAAACAATCAGAGAAAACGTTCCGTCGCGAAACGGTAATTGTGAAACGTCACCGGTTACGACTAGGAGGTCGGATGGCAGGCCGGGGCACAAATCAATGCCCACCATGGTGGCCTGCGACGCGAATTTCCTGGTCAACGGTGCATCAATTCCGCAACCCGCGTCCAATGCTTTGGTTTGCCCTCGCGAGAGAGCGGCGGAAATTTCCGCCTCAAGTGCGCGCTGCCCGATGAGAACATCGGAGTAGAAGGCATCAATCAATTTTCTTGTTTCGCGTTGCCGCATGGCCGATGTAGAGTGTTGGCTCACTCAGCTCCCTGTTCGTTCCGGCAACGCGACCGGTAAACCACGAAAAATGGATCTTCTATATCAAGTGTCCATACCTCTGACTTATCAAATACCGCCCGATGTTCGGGGTGCACATAGACCACATAAATCTGTCTTTGACAGGTTTCGATACTGGCGCGAAGTCTGGTTTCAACCTGCTCCAAGATGGGGCGCTGGAATGGATTATAAAAATAGCAGACCAGGGAAGCATTAGGGACTTCATATTCGGTAACATCTGCGAGCAGTACGTCAATCTGCCGAGTATTTTGTAGCGGGCTGCGATAGCGACTCACGTTTTC
>Ga0126373_10000829_pt1 | contig 21031 bp, 16 predicted proteins | sample PanSoiMetPlot_11_FD_92545 | JGI IMG/M metagenome (GOLD analysis project Ga0126373, IMG submission 92545) | Tropical forest soil microbial communities from Panama - MetaG Plot_11 | ecosystem: Environmental > Terrestrial > Soil > Tropical forest > Bulk soil | place: Panama | collected 2016-02-17 | reverse complement strand
TTCCGATGGGACCGAATTTCACGGTACGGTCGTGTCTGGCCTGGTTTCGTCGGGCGAAGTCGTGATTCACCGTGACTCAGAGGTGCGAGGCATACTGGCCTTGCTAAGGAGCCGAAGCCATCCCGAAGGCTTCCGCTACGAGCTGCTCATTACAAGCCTCACAGACCACGGGAAGTCGTACATTCTGACGGCTTCTCTCAACCCCTCCTTAGCCGATTCCCGCGCCGCGTCGAACCCGAAGCCGCCCACGAGGGTTGGCCCGAAATCATCGGAATCGGGCGCAACTCACTAATCCAAGTATTGTCGATTGTTTTCACCAGCTTTTTCTATTTGTGAGTAGCTTCAACCATCCTAGGGAAGGGATTACTCGTTATAGTACCGCCTTGCCGCAGATCTCGGCGATTAGCCACCATTTCCGTAACCTCAAGATTCCCAAGCGGTTAATCGCGCCATCCATTCTGGTCGTGAGTATGGCTATCGGTCTGCCCTACCTCAATGCCCGCCAAATACACAACTGAGGTGTCCCGTTATGAACTCTCGTCGTGTTATTCTTGCTGTGATCACCACCTTAACACTCGTCGTCGCGGTTTGGGCGGTATTTCCAGCCACTGGCAATGCCCAAACAGCGTCAGCAACCCAAACCGCATCACCGCTGTCCGTCTCCGGAAAGATAACCTCCGTCAAGAAGGACTCTTTCACTCTTGCCGTGGGAGGCAGTCAGACTTCTGGCGGGCATCAACTCGCACAAACCACTGAAACCAAATCCATGACTTTCGAGATCGATAAAAACACCACGATAGAAGGCAAACTCAAAGTCAATGCGAACGCCGAGGTTACCTATCGCGAAGAAAGTGGCAAGAACATCGCAATCAGCGTACGCGTTGGTGCGTAATTTAGATCTCGTGAAACTTTAAGCTCGTTTGCGTTGGGCAAGGGGGACTCGCGCCTCGGGAGCTGAGGGTCACTGTCAGGGGTTGATACTCTTCTCAGGCAGGCGGCCGTCAAGCAGAGTGAGGGTCGCGTCCTTGCCCTCTGCATCTAGGTACTAGGATTATGCCCGTGATTTCGCCCTCGGCCGCGAAGCTACACGTCGGCGAGCGGCGGCGTTTGTTTCCATGAAGACTGCGAAGTCTCAATTGACATCGGTATACCACGCCGCCTAACGGGACGGCCTGTTCGAACGCGCTATGTAGCATGGTCTCGATTGCGCTCGGAAAGAGGCCATGTCGCCAGGCGCCTGGAGACGGCTCAGAGTCTAGTGGAGCGGTCCGCACTCCATTCCTCTGAGCCGACACCGTTGTGCACAATGGACAATCCTCTCGGGTCATATTTCTTCTTTACCAAAGCGGGCTGCGCATAATTGCTCCCAGTACGAATGCTGCCAGTCGTTCTCGAAAAAATTGCTTTCCGAAACGTACGATCCTCCGTTGGGAGCCAGCATGCGTAGCTCGTTCATGCAGGCATGAACCCGCTCGCCGGATTTTCGCGCGGCCAGAGCGGCAGAAACGCGGTCAGGCCAGATCTCTTCAAGAACGTTCTTTGCTTCATGTAGCTCCAAATCCCCTCGCACCGGGCAAAGCCTGTTTACCCAATGCCTCACTGCTTCGAGTTTTTTGACTTTGCGCCACCGGCGTCTGCTTGTTTCGCATGGGCAAACACGCCATTGGCCCGAATTGGCCCGATGAATGGCACCCGTTCAAAGTAATGAGTCCAAGGGTGGTCGCATTTCTCTTCACGTTATTGGCGGCCACTTGCGAAGCAACTTGATTGTGGCCTTGGCGCGGCCTATCGAGCGTCTCAGGGCTCCTCCAAAGACCAGCCGGGGGCCACCCGTTCGAGCAGCGCAGGCGCCGCGCAAGTGCCGCAGATTGATTTCCACCAGTTGCGGCTTCCCGGAACAGAGGCCTTTCCATAGAGTGACGTTTTCTGGACGTGCGCGGGGAAATCGACAGCGCTTCCCCTTATTCAGGATTGGCGGATACAGGATCACATAACGCGTTATATAATCCCCACCCAACAATGAATGGCATGCAAATCGCTTCGCTTGTGACTGCCATTTTAGGAGCTGTGCTCGGCGCGGCAGGGCTCACAATTTCAATACTCGCAATGTTGCGGGACCGTCCAAAGATAACGGTCTTTTTGAACTGGGACGTGGAATCCGTCGAAAGGGCTGGATTTCGGATTGGAGTTGTGAGCGTCACAAACGTCGGTCGGCGAGCGGCTTACATCGGCGCGGTAGCGCTAGAACTGCCGAAGCACCGTGAGTTAAAGGCGCTTCTACTTAAAGGTTCGATCCCAGGGAAGCGCCTCGGCGAGGGCGATCCGCCAGCGAAATTCATGGTGAGTTACGACAAACTGGAGAAGTACAAAGCCAACTGGTATAGAATCCGGGCGTTCGCGGAAGATAGCGCCGGGAAAAAATATTACTCCAAGTTTACAGCAAGGAAGCCATCCTGGGCGGAGTGAACACCCGTGAAGCTTAGTCCCGCCGCGCCGCCGAGACAGCCCAACGAAGCAAGCCGCGAAACCCCGGGAATTGCGGAGTTCTTCCGGACCGTTGAGAGTCCCTATCAGCGCCCCGGGGATCTGCTCGAGGACCGTGACGCAGGCCCGGCATCGCTCCTCCCGGCCTGATGGCCAGCTTTGATCTGTTTGATTTCGCGGGGCATTCGACACACAGCCCGGGTTAAACCGTTTGTAGGGCCTGCCTCTCCTTCCTGTTTAGACGCCGGTTTGCCAGTCCATACCACCCTGTACCGCACCGAGTCAGAGCGGCCTGCGCCCAAACCCTACTTCGACGGGGCATCTTGAGTCGTCATTTAACCCGGTCCAGATACGGCTGAAGCTGTCCCCCCAGTCGCACGCTTCGATCGCTCGCTTACAAGCCCGGGAGGTTGCCAGGATGGTCCGCCGCCGAAATGTTCCATCTTCTTGTAGCACATCGTTGCGGTACACGCCGTAGCGCCTCCTGAAGCCACATGTTTTACACGAAACTTACAAGATGCTTGCGCTACCGCATCGAAGATCGATGGGATTGCATGCAATCTAAGGGAAGACGCCGCAAGGCCGGCCCCCCCTTATCCCAGGCGCACGAGGAGCAGCCATGAATACTCTCTTTCAGGCAGAACAATCTTCTCTCAGTACAAGCAAGAAAGTTGCGATTGCGATTGTCGCTTTGGCTGTCTTAGGCTTCGCCGTGTGGGGAGGCGTGGAGATGGCCTGGCGTCTGGCCTCTGGCCGCTAGGGCGTATCCATCTCCGCGCCCGGAATTGTGCCGGTGGCCAGCTTCTCGCTCGAGAATTTGCCCTGTCGTTTTCTCAATCACAGTTGGCTAACTGGCGGAGAGCCTCCATGTCCTGGACCGATACGGTTTGCCGTCGTGCTCTCACCACACCTCGCTCGTTCCATTCGGAGATTAGCCTGCTCACGGTATACAAAGTTGTGCCAGTTAACTGTGCCAATTCGTCGCGGGAAAGACTGATCTCGTTGGTGCCGTTGGTTCGACGCCCCGCCTCGGTGAACAATCGGATGAGTTGACGGCTCAGTCTAGTTGCAACCTTCTCTAAAGAAACCTCGCGGTACCGCTCCTCCAGCTCTTGCAGCCGCTGCGACACGATGGTCAACAAATTTCGCCGGACCACACGGAATCGGTTCGTAATGGTTTCGAACACTTTCGTGTCCCATACAAAGGCGGTGGAATTGCTGAGTGCCTCTGCCGTGGAGCAGTGGATCGATGACTCGCTGAACCCGATGATATCCACTAACTCGCCATGCCCGACAAGCCGGAGGATGACCTTCGCGCCGTTATCACCGAAACGCGTGATTTTCGCGTCGCCAGAAGTCAGCAGGAAGACGTTTCGGACCGGATCGCCTTCCTTGAATACAGTCTGACCGCGCGAGAATTTGCATTCGCCCGAAAGAGAGAGGATCTCTCGACAATCTGAGCGCGAAACGCCGGCGAACAGCGAGAAGTCTTGAACCAGTGCCGTCTTCCGTAAAGAGCTGCTTTCGACTGCAGCATCGAGGGGAGGTGCCTCGAAAGTCTCCTTAGGCTCTTCAAAAGCCTCTTGATTCATGGTCTTACCTCCCCTCGTCGGGCAGCGAGGGGACAGGGGTACCGGCCCGATGAATAAACAGATAGCCTGTAACCGATCTTCAGAGGATCGCCAAGCGTCAGGTGGGACAGGTCTGACGTAATCAGTTGCCAGATTCTCACCCTAATTTGGAGTTTTTGCAAGATTGTCATTGTGCTGTCAACGCCGGATGAAACCTCCCTGTGCTTCGTCAAAATCTCATCCTCGGCTGGTTGGCCGATAGCGGGTCAGAATAAGGGGCCCGCCAGTTTGCTTTCAGCAATACAAAGGTCATAATTAGGGATGTTCGGAGGCCAGTCCGCAAATTGATCGAATGCCCCGTCTGCGGCACACAGAATCCTGACGAAGCTTCGCATTGCACTAAATGCCGCGCCCCCGTTCACGATCTCAACTCTCAGGAAACCTTAGGTGACGCGACAGCGCCGGACGATTGGTCACTGGCGACTGCTTCCGAACCGACCCTGCCGGCGGCACCCCAGGAATTAGTGCCTGGCACTTTGCTTGCTGGACGCTACGAAATTCTTCAGCTCCTCGGCCGCGGGGGCATGGGCGCGGTGTACCAGGCCCGCGACAAGGAACTTGACAGACTTGTCGCACTGAAACTGATTCGCCCGGATCTTGCCCGCAATCCCGAAATGGTGCGGCGCTTTAAGCAGGAATTAATTCTTGCGCGTCAAGTAACGCACAAGAATGTCATTCGAATCTTCGATTTGGGACAGTCCGAAGGAATCAAGTTCATCACGATGGATTTCGTGGAGGGCCACGATCTCCGCGCGCTGCTCAAGGAAAAAGGTAAGTTTCCGCCACGCGAAGCGGCGCGCATCATGCTACAAATCTGCCGTGCCTTGGAGGCGGCTCACAGCGAACACGTCATTCATCGCGACCTGAAGCCGCAAAACATCATGTTGGACCAAAAGGGCCGCGTCTTCGTGATGGATTTCGGCATTGCCCGATCGGCTCACGTGCCGGGAATGACCCAGACGGGAGCGTTGATTGGCACGCCGGAATACATGTCGCCGGAACAGGCTCGCGGAGAGAATCTGGATCAGCGTTCGGATATTTTCTCGCTTGGCGTAATCTTCTACGAGATTCTCACGGGAAAGAAACCGTATCCCTCGGACGTACCGCTCTCAACGTTATGGAAGCGGATGCAGGAGCCGGTAACGCCGCCTGTGAAGCTCGAGCCGAGCCTTCCCGTCGAGCTGAACGATATTGTCGTGAAGGCCCTGGAAATCGAAGCTGAGAACCGATTCGCGAGTGCGCGGGAAATGGCGCACCAATTGGAAATCTGGCTCGGCCCGTCGGCAGAAAGCTCCGCGATTTTTCTTCCCGCCCCGCGAACAGCTCACTACTGGAAGTGGGCTTCGGCGACCCTGGGAGTGTTGCTCATCGTTGCAGTAGTGGCCTTCCGGCTCAAAGGGCCGGCCAAGGCGCCTCCGGTGCATGCGCCGGTTTCTGTTCTTGTGGCGGACTTCGCCAACACGACGGGCGACGGCATTTTCGACGAGACGCTGGAGCCGCCGTTGAGTGTTGCGCTGGAAGACGCATCGTTCATCAGTGCGTACAGCCGCAACCAGGCAAAGAAAATCGGCGCGCAACTCCAACCGGGCGCATCGTCACTCGAAGAAACCACGGCACGGCTGGTGGGAGTCCGCGAAGGAATCACCTACATCGTGGCGGGCCTTATCGAGAAGGGAGGGAGCGGTTATAAAGTACGATCCCGAACGCTGGAGGCCACAACGGGGAAGATTCTGCTGGAAGTCGACGAAACCGCTGACGATAAAAAAGGCGTTCTGGGAGTGGTGGACAAGATTGCGGCCAAGACGCGACGAGCGCTTGGCGATACGACTCCGGAATCCGCACAGTTGAACGCGGCAGGCACTTTCACGACCAGCTCTCTGGAAGCGGCTCATGACTATGCCTTGGCTCAGGATTTGCACTGGGCCGGCAAATGGGAAGAAGCGATTCCGCTGTACGAACAAGCTGTTCAATTTGACCCAAGTCTTGGCCGCGCCTATGCGGGCTTAGCGGCAACAAGCGCAAACATGGGCCGCCGCAAGGATGCTGAAAAGTACTATCAACTTGCGCTTGCGCATATCGATCGCATGAGCGACCGCGAGAAGTATCGCACGCGGGGCGGCTACTATCTTGCGAACCGCGAACCGCGCAAGGCCCTCGAAGAGTATTCCAACCTCGTTCAACAGTTTCCTTCGGAGATTGAAGCATACTCCAACCTCGCATTGGCATACTTCTACTTGCGCGAGATGCCTAAGGCTCTTGAACAGGGCAGGCATGCAGTTGAACTAGAACCAAGGGGTTTGCTTCAACGCGATAATCTGGCGCTTTATGCAGACTACGCCGGCGATTTTCCGGTCGCAGAAGCCGAAGCCCGCAAAGTCATCGCACAAAGCCCGTCCTTTGCCCTCGCCTATGGCGCACTAGCGATGTCACAGGTTGGTCAGGGAAAACTCGACGAGGCAGAGCGTACCTATCAAAAAATGGGGGCTGTCAGCACACGCGGGGCGGAAATGGCGGCCATGGGACGGGCCGATCTCTTGATGTATCAGGGGCGAACGAAAGAAACAATCGAGATGCTGCAAGAAAACTTAAGCGGCACAAAAACAGACGACTCGAGCAAGGCTACGTTGTCCTTGCTTCTCGCAGAGGCAAAACTGGCGTCAGGAAAAGCTTTCGATGCGGCGGCAGACGCTAAATCCGCGCTGGCCCACGATAACGGAGCAATTTCGCAATTTGCCGCAGGACGCATCTACGTGGAAGCGGGACAATACGCCTTAGTGCAGGCGATCAACTCGCAGCTGTCCGGCCGATTGGATGCTGACAGCCAGGCGTACGGGAAGCTTCTGGAAGGAGAGATGTCTCTGAAGCGCGGCGATGCCCGGCACGCGATTGCGCTCTTCCTGGAGGCCCAGAAGTTTTCGGATACCTGGATTGGCCGGCTGGATCTGGGCCGCGCGTACATTGAAGCTGGTGCCTTTATCGACGCGGATTCCGAATTGGAGAATTGCCTGAAGCGCCGAGGCGAAGCTAGCGCGATCTACCTGGATGACGTGCCCACGTTTCGCAGACTTCCACCCGTCTATTATTATCTGGGGCGGGCGCAAGAAGGGCTGAAGAGCACGGCAGCGGCGGAGTCTTACAAAACTTTTCTGGCGATCAAACAAAAAGGGGATGAAGGCGGTTTGGTCAAGGACACGCAACACCGCCTTGTCGCTCACTAAGTACCAAGACTGCGTACGTTAGTCTCCGATCCCTTTTAGCAGGATCGCATGGCTAAGCGAAGCCAACGAAATAAGCCAATTGTCAGAGCTGCAAGCCTTAATTCGCCAGGAGACCAGATTCAAGTCTCACTTGAACTGAATCGTCGTGGCTCTTACCGGGCTTCCGTCATTCAATTGCACCTCAACCGTGAAAAACCCGGCTACGGAACCGATCGTGGAGGACGTGTCCCAGTTGAAAATAAACTGAGGACTGCTGAAACGGAAGGTGCTGTTTCCCTTCGCGCCGACGGTCGGAGCATACAGCAAGACACAGGGTGCTCCTGGCGGCGCAGTGGGGCCGCTGCTGGGGCAAGCGACTATAGATGTAACGCTGCTCAGATCGCCGATGACACTTCCTGCGCCATCCAAAAGTTCCCATTTGAGGGGCACAGCCGAACCTTGATTCACAGCGCCGGAAAAGCTGGGCGCAGCGACCGAGCCGGCTGGGCTTAGTGGGGAGAGGAAGCCAACGAAGTTGTATCCCACCGTGTAGGTGTTCGTTACTTGGGTCTGGTTCCCCGCAACATCCGTGGCGGTGACCGTGAAGGTGCGCGATCCAGCGGAACTCGTATTGAAATTCGCCCCGTTCGCAACCGGCCCAACGCAGGAGGCAATCCCGGAAAGCGCATCCGAGCAAGTGAAGTTCGAGGCTACGGCCGCGTTAAGAAGATAGGTTCCGCCGTTCGCTGGCGCAGTGACGCTAATGCTCGGTAGAGCGGTATCAATCTTGATCGGGCCGACGCTTGTGGTATTGCTGTTGCCAGCAACATCCACGCATACGCCCGAAACGGTCGCGCCCGTCACGGGTGTATTGGCCGTCAGGGTAGTTCCGCCGCTGGGGTAGCCTGGGGCCACGCCCGATAGATTGTCGGTGCAAGTGAAGGTCACCGTTACATTTGTGTTGTTCCATCCCGCCGCGTTCGGTACAGGTGTGCGCGCACCGACAATCGACGGCGGCGTAGCGTCGCGCTTAATCGTAACAGTATTGAGGCTGGAGAGTCCCGCGCCGTTCGTAGCCGAGCAAATCACCGAGAAACCTGCCGAATCCGTTGTGAGGGAGGTAGAACCACATCCCGTGGAGGACGCAATGCCCGATTCCGGATCTGTCGCAGTCCAGGTGACCGTAACGTTGCTAACGTACCAACCATTCGAGCCCATCGTGCCGGTAATCGTCGGCGTTATTACCGGTGGCGTGCTGTCGATAATTATGTTGAGGGTCTGTTTGGCAGTTTGCGGCTGGCAACTGGAAACACTGATCAGGCAGCTCGAGTCGACGGCCTGCACGGTGAAGGTGAAAGTGCCACCGGTTGCCGGCGTGGTGCCGCTGATTACACCAGCGCTGCTTAGGCCAAGCCCTGTGGGGAGCGCGCCTGATGTGAGGCTCCACGTCACGTTTCCAAAGCCGCCGGTGGCGTTCAGCGAGGCCGAATAAGGCACGGAGATCGTTGCCGCAGGCAAGGTCGTAGTACCGATAACGAGCGGGCTCCCAACACGAATCCTCAAGACTTGTGTACTACTCGATTGTTGGGCCGCTGAGTCTGTGACCTGAACAGTGAAAGTAAAGTTTCCAGCGGCGCTTGGAGAGCCCGTGATCAGGCCGGTGTTAGTAATGGAAAGCCCGGCGGGCAATGAGCCGTTCGTGACACCGACAGAATAAGGCGCCAAGCCGCCAAAGAGGTTGACCTGGCCCGTGTAGGGCGTTCCGGCGACGGCGTCGGGAAGGGAACTCGAGAGAATCGCCAAAGTTGCGGGTGGCGCAGCAAAACCTGTGTTGGCGGAATGCGCCACGACGACGGGTGTGAACGCATTCGCGAGAATATCTTGCATGACGTTGGGATCGGAGACGTTTGCGCGGATAACGAGCTGACCGTTTTCTCCGGGTTCGAGCGCCAGCGTTGCGTTCGTTACGTAAGGGTCCGGAAGGTCGGGGTCACCAAGGCTCCCTGCGGGAGTGAAAACCGGGTTCGGAACGCTGGCGACGATGACATTCTGAATCTGCTGAACCAAATTGCAATTCTGAGCGGCCGGAAGAAGGTATTGCCTGGCCAGAATCAACTGCAGGCTGAAGCCTGCTGGGAGCGGAGCTTTCTGGAATAGCTTCACGGCGTAAGAAGTCGTCGTGTTACCTGTGTTTGTTACCTGGTATGTGGCGTCTGTGACCGATTGGTTCCCAATTGACGGATTTCCGATCGACGGATTTCCAATCGAGGGGTTGCCAATCGAGGGGTTACCGATGGACGGATTTAAGGACGCCAAAAACGAGGGATTTCCAATCGAGGGGTTACCGATGCTTGGGTTGCCGATCGATGGATTACCAATGCTGGGATTGATGATCGATGGGTTGCCAATCGAGGGATTCCCGATGGACGGATTTCCGATAGAAGGATTGTGCGTTTCGGCCGCCAGAATGGCTGGGTTGGAGAAGCCGAAGTTGTCGGGATCAAGAATTTGTGGCGCATTCGGATCGGGATTGAAGACCACAAACCCGGTAAGACCTCCCTGGACGAGCAAACCATTCGGCGCGGTGATCTCTTGGGCGTTCACCGTGACGCTCGCGGATGGATTCGCCGACTGGATAAAAACGGAGCGGGCAATGCTCGATTGGGCTCCGATGATGACGTCGAGCGAAGTCTGCAAGCTAAATTGCAATAGCGAGGCTTGGCCCTGCGGGTCTGACTGCCCATTCGCGAGAGCCGGCTGGTTGCCGATGGAAATCCGGAAGCTTAGCTTAGTCGTGGTGGTATTTTGTAACGTCACCGTGAACGCGCGTTGAAGAAGCTGCGCGGGATTGGCGGGCGAGGAACCTAGCGGCTTCGAATTTCCTTGAGAACCGACCACCAATCCCGGAGCCACAATCGACGTATAGATGTTCTGATTCCGGGATGCGACGAAGCCGTCATTCACGCCGACCTGACATGCAACCACTTTCTGTGTTGGGTCAAAAATGCTGGTGTTTACGCTTCCCGCAGGATTGGATGAGGAAAACGGCGGAACATAATGAGTCCAATTGCCGTCGGAAGGCGGCACGACGTCGCGGTTGTCGGTCCAGACGGCATGAAACACTGGAAAATTGGAAGGGTTCGTGTTGAAAACCCATTTTCCGCTCTGCAACAGGAAAGGCGGCGCGGCAGCAATGTCAATGTAATCGCCAAAGAAGGGAACTGTTCCTTGCTCAAACATCGGCAGATCCGGAGCATCCACTTGCAACTGCTCGGCCTGATTTGGGTTGTCAAAAGGGTTGATTCCGAACAGATAGCGGGAAATTCGGAACGCGGCAAACCCCGGCACTCCTGGCGCGCCACGGGGAAGCGGCGAAGCTTGCGCGCCTTGCACGTCAATGGTGTGACGCCTTGTCGTTAGTGGAGGCGCGGCGTCGCTCACAAAGGAATTGAACACGAAAGTTGATGCCGGGTCGCCTACGAGTTCGCCTTCGAATTGGCGAGTCTCGTTGTAGCCGCTTAAGTCTTGATTTTCAGAGAAGACACCCAGCGTGTGATCCTGACGAAAATCGAAATAAACAAGCGATAGCTTCCCGGCGCTGAAATTCAACGACGGCATTAGTTGATGACCGTGACCGGAAAGACTGAGACCGGAAGGACTGCTGAGAGCGTGGCCGCTGTCGTCCAGCACCGGGCCGTTATCAACGAGGGCCGGTGTGGAAGACCAATCGAGTCCATCCGGCGAGACTTGCATCATGATGCGGGCGTCGCCGGAAGCTTGGCGCTGCGACCAGGCCAAATATACGCGTCCGGTGTCGTCCACGGTTAGAGCGGGAAACGCCGAAGTCCGGAAGGACGCCGCAGTAGTCCTCTGATCGAAAGCGCATCCAGTGGAAGCAGGAGCGGTTGTGCTGCACGGCATCGGAAAAGTCACTGCCGCGACAGCTTTGGTGAACGTGTTTCCGCCGTCGGTGGACTTGGCAATCATCAGTGCGTCGGGTTGCGAGCTGGTGGCAAACCTTCGCCAAGCCACATAGATTGTGGCGGCGGCATTGTTCGCACTGCTCGGATCCACAACAATGATCGTCCCTTGGTTCACCGAATTGCTTTCGCTCAGCTTGGCGGCTTTGGTCCACGTCGCTCCGCAATCCTGAGAGCTGGCGAACATAATCTTGCTGTCCTGCGAATTTTGTAGCTGATTTCCGTTAAATGAAGTATACGTGAGGTAAACTTGACCAGCGGGAATCGTTTGCGTCCCTTGGGTTCCGTCAGGCTTGGTAAATGGCACGGCGCAGGTCGCTGTTCCCCGTGAAACGTCGGGGGCGATCCACGGTTTGTCAAGAAACTGCCCGGAGGTTCCGCTGTCGATAATTGCAGTTCCCAGGTATTGAATTGGATCCGTCGGTGCGAGGTTTGTCAGGCTTCCGTTGGTGTGTGTTGCGTCGCCGTTTTCCTTATTGTCATTATCAATGAACCTCGCCACGAACACCACGCCGGCGCCGTTGGTTCCGCGATTGAAGGCGATTCCACTGTAATAGAAGAGGCCATTCGTGCCTGCGCGCACCGTCGGGTCTGCGGCCGCCTGAAATCCATGCAGCGGGGAGGCCAGCCCCGCGGATGAACCGTCAAGCGGATATCCCGGCAGCAGCGTGCTCTGCCATGTTTGCCCACCGTCGAACGATTTAAACACCCCCAGCCAGGCGTCCGCCCGCTCGCTTTGCCCCGCCAGTCCGGCAAGGTCCACCGAGCGATAATCGTTGGCCCCGCCAAATAAGTGAAGCGTGTTTCGCGTGGACACCGCGAGTGACGGCTCATTCTGTCTCTGCAGGAAGGGGTCGCCGTTGGTCCAGCCGGTGCCGGAAACCATATTCACGCTCGGTCCGGAAGTCTGGCCTATGGCCGCCAGGGGTACAACCAGGGTACAGAAGAGCATCGGGGCACGGAACCAGCGAAGCATGCGCATGAGTGTTTCTCCTCGCCGCACAATCTCGTTCCCCTGCGCTGATTCTCAGAGCCTACAACTTTTTTGGGGGACTCAAGTGCTAGAGAAGGGCCTTGTTGCCGGCACGGGCTTCTCGTGGCCCCGTTGGCTGGGTGAACTTGAGCAACGAAAATCCGGATAACCGTATCGCCATTCTCTCCCTATGTCAAGCTCGAGATGCATGAATCGAGATGCATGAATCGGAAGATGCATGAAGCTCGAGATGCATGAAGCATGAAATCAAGCAATCGCTAGACTAGCGCTCAACTGACTTTGGACGAAGGCTTCTCCGAGAACGGTTGGTGATGGTCATTCGCACCCCCTCAAACTTCCCCTTGCCGCCTGTATTTCGCTTGGCAGGCTTTCCGTTTTGTTCCGGTTGCCGAGAGTAGGCGGTTGCGAGGCATAGAGGGCGCCGGCCTTATCTAGTAGCTTGTCGTTTCGATCCCCGCCCCCACCAGCGTTCTAAAAGAGCACCATCGCGGCAGCACACTAAATGAGCCATCCGTCATCGCAAAAGGCGGAAGGCAACAAACGACGAAGGAGAAAACAGCCTGAGCCTGAAAATGCGCCCGAAAGCCTGCGGTCTCGCTCGTCATCGGTGCGGCGCGGTTCTATAATGGTAACTCGCCATAGGGCGCTTCGCGGCGCTCGACAGGAGCGTGGCTATGCCTTCCGCTGAGAAACTCGACACCCACCACAAAGCGCTCACCATGAATCTCGATCCATCCACCTTCGGTTCTTTCGCCGAAATCGGAGCCGGACAGGAAGTCGCGCGATGGTTCCTGGTAGTCGGTGGCGCCTCTGGCACCGTCGCCAAAACCATCTCTGCATACGACAAGGAAGTCAGCGACGATCTCTACGGCTCCGGTTCGCGCTATGTTTCAAGAGAACGGCTTGAAGCTATGCTACAGAACGAGTGGGCCCAGCTGCTTACCCAATTGGAAAAGACTCGGGGTTCGCACACTCGCTTCTTTTCCTTTGTTGATACGGTTTCAGCGCGCAACTACGCCGGAACCAACGACCCCCATGGCTGGATTGGTCTGAGGTTTCAGTTGAAGCCTGGCGGCCCGCCCAACGAGATTCTGCTGCACGTTAACCTGCGGGATCCCTCTAATGTCCTTCAGCAAGAAGCCATCGGTATCCTGGGCGTCAATCTCATCTACGCCGCGTTTTATCAACAAGAGACACAGGAATCGTTTTTCGCCGGCCTGGCACAAGACGTCCAAAAAGAACGAATCGAAATCGACTTCGTTGATTTTCGCGGCCTCGCATTCGCCGGCTGGGATCGCTCCACGCTCATGGCATACCTCGTACATGCCGGACTCGCCGAGGCAGTGTTTTTCTCCTCTACAGACGCCGCGATCCCCCCCACGGAGCTTCTGTACAAGAAGACTGTTGTGCTTGCGCCAGGATACTTCGGCCATGTGGATCCCGTTCATGGGCAGATCCACGCTCAAATGCTGGCCGCAGCCCTTCAGGAGCTCCGGAAGGAATTGGGCGACACGAGCTCCCCGCCGATTGGCATCTTCTGCCCGACGGCGGCTCCAGCCAGCCCCGAAGAACCAACCCCCGGAGTCCCCGACCTGCTGCGTCGTATTGATGCACTTCTCGCGCATGGCGGCAACGTGCTCCTATTTCGCGAACGGGAGCTCTACGCCATGACCGCCCTCGTGAATCGCTACACAAAAGCACCCGTGCGCTTCGTCGCCGGCCTTTCGCTTGTCATCCGAGCCTTTAGTGATACCTACTTCAATCTAGAAGGCAGACGTCTGGAAGCTCTCTCTCGTCTCTTCGCGCAGAACGTGCGTATTTACGCCTACCCGATGACCGCCGTGGATTTGCAGGAATCGATCAAGAGCCTTTCGGTCGCCGGTTTAGAATGGAGCGAAACGAACGGTTGGGTATCCGCCGAACAACTGCGTGTCCCGCCCCCTCTCGGCCACCTCTACGCGTATCTTCTGGCAAGCAATTTCCTCGTTCCCATGCAGATTCCCACCGCCCTTGCCGCCGGGGCTTGATCCTCGTTGCAAGGGTTCGACTGCTGCTCCTGGTTGGCTACAACGCGAGTTGCCGGGGCGGGTCGGATGCGCTTTCGGTAGTCAATGGATTCGCCTCGTGCGAGTCCGCTCGGATCATCGCCGGCCTCCAGCCAGACCTGGGTGCACTAGCCTTCATCTAAATCGTCGGGAGCCCTGTTCCGCAAAAACGGTTTGACCTCTTCGACCATCCTCGGGGACAATCCTGGGTCGGCCAAGGGAGATTCCTGGGTTCCCACGGATGACGTTATGACTCACGAAGAGGCTATTCTGAGGGCCACGGAGATCGCTAGCCGCGTACTGGCCCCAGCCGCAGGATCCAACGACAAGGCGGGACGATTCTCGACCGAGGCGGTCGAGTCGCTCGGCGAGTCTGGGCTGCTCGGGCTAATGCTGCCGGCGGACTTGGGCGGTTCTGGGTTGGGACCGCGCACATTTGCGGGGGTTACGGCGACCCTTGCCGAGGCAGACGCCTCGGTTGCAATGGTCTACCTTATGCACATCCTGGGTGCCGCGACGATTTTGTCGGCACGGCCAGGCACGGCTAAAGCGGTCGCACCCATACTCCAGGAGGTCTCCGCGGGCCGCCATTTATCGACGCTCGCCTTCAGCGAAGCTGGCTCACGCAGCCATTTCTGGACTCCCATGTCGCGGGCGCGTCGGAACGGCAACGGCGTGCGCATCAGTGCCAAGAAATCCTGGGTGACGAGCGCCGGTTACGCGCAGAGCTATATCGTGTCTTCCCTGGCCCCGGAAGGAGCGGGTGCCACCGACTCGACTCTCTACCTTGTTCCGGCGAACACACCCGGCGTGTCAGTCGCAGGTCCCTGGGATGGTTTGGGACTTCGAGCCAACGCTTCTGCGCCGCTTGCACTGGACGATTGCGAAGTCCCGTCCAGTTTTCAGCTGACAGATGACTGTGCAGGATTTCAAGTGATGCTGAACCTGGTCCTGCCACTGTTCAACTTGGGAACGGCATCTGTGGCGCTGGGACTGTGCCGAGCGGCGGTCACCGGCACCATGGGGCATCTCAAGAGCGCGCGATTCGAGCATCTGGGTCAGAGCCTCGGCGAGAGCCTGCCTACCCTGAGGGCGCAGCTAGCGGCCATGCAGATTGACACCGACGGGCTCAGAGCGCGTATCGACGATTTGATTGAGCATCTTGAGAGCCCCCGCGAGACAACAATGTTGCGCGTGCTCGAAGCCAAAGCGGCCGCCGGTGACGTCGCTATCAACGTCACCTCGACAGCGATGCGCGTTTGCGGCGGTGCGGCGTTCTCGAAGCACATGAGTATCGAACGCCTGTTCCGCGATGCGCACGCGGGCGCTGTTATGGCGCCGACTGGCGATGTGCTGCGCGAGTTCATCGCCAAGGCGCTTTTGGGAATGCCGCTCTTCTAAGCTCAAGCCGCAGCAAGTTTGCGCGTTTTTTGAGACATCTCGAAGAATGAATCGCGGGGCACTATGACCAGGACAATTTGGGTGGGAGCCGTTGCGTACAATCCGAAGGTGGTCACCATTTGGGAGGGCATGCGGCGGTATTTTCACGACGAAGCCCATTTGCCCGTCGAGGTCCTACTGTTTCAGAGCTATGAGGCCCAGGTCGTGGCGCTCCTTGCTCAACCCGGCGATCCGCTGCCATACATCGATATCGCCTGGAATACCAACCTCGCTTATCTTCAAGCCGACGAATGGAGCGGACACCGTTGCCGCGCGGTCGCTATGCGCGACACCGATCTCGGCTGGATGACAAAGATCGTCGCGGTTACTGGAGGTCCTGTCTTTGCGCTGGCCGATTTGAAAAATCGGACCCTCGCGCTTGGCAGCCGAGACAGCGGACACGCGGCTATTTTGCCCACTCACTTCTTGGAGCAGCAAGGAATGCGAGAGGGCAGGGATTACCGCACCCTGCGCTTCGATAGCGACGTCGGTAAGCACGGTGATACGGGGACCAGCGAAGTGGAAGTCGTCCGCGCCGTACTCGACGGGCGAGCCGATGCCGGCGCGGTCGGGAGCCCCTTTTGGGATACCGTACGCAGGGAAGGCCTGGTGCCCGAGGGCGCGCTTTCGGAGATTTGGACCTCGCCAGCCTACCACCATTGCATGTTCACTGCGCGGCCCGATCTCGATGCGGCGCTCGAGCGTGGTTTTGCCGACGCGCTCAGCGCGATGAATTACGATAACCCGGCCCACCGCGCCGTACTCGAGGCCGAAGGGCTTCGGCGTTGGCTGCCCCCTCACGTTGACGGCTACGATGCGCTGCGTCAAGCCGCGGCCCGACAAGGATTCTTCAGGCAGCCCTTTGCCAAGTCGGCGGAACGATGAGCCGACTTCGCGAAATTTCGCGCCTTGTCTCACGCGCAATTGAAGATTTTTGCCAACCTGTGTGCGTGATCGCCTTCGCGCGCGAAGGCCTGGCGAACGGCAGCGAACGCTTCGGCCAGCGGAAAAATGTCGCGGGTGACAAGCAAGTCGGCGTCTTCCGCCCCCACGGGATGCCAATAGACACCTTCGGCGGTGATCGTAACTTCTGGCATCAAGTCGGCACGCGTGAGAGCCACTCCTTCCGCGGCTGATCCGCGCAACGCGATCCGCCGGATCACCCGGTCTTCGGGAGCGATGTGCTCCTCATCGAGGAATTGACGGAACTCCTCAGTCTCGCGATCGCTTGAAACGGTCGCCGCCAGTCGAACTCGAAAGCCTTGCGCGCGGGCGCGCTCGATACCTTGCCGTGTACGAATCCATGTTCCAGACCCACGGTGGAGATCGTGTCGTTCCGGCGTAGCGCTGTCCAAGCTGATCTGAAGGACAATTCGATCGCGGGGCAACTTCCGCAAACTCTCAATTCGCGGGCCCGTGAAGAGCATTCCGTTGGTCAGTACGGTCGTCGGTGCTGCCGCAGCGCAAGCGAGGAGAATCTCGCCGATGTCCGGAAGCAAAAACGGTTCGCCTCCAGTCACAAAAATTTCTTTGACGCGTAGTTCCACCGCTTCACGAGCGATCTGCTGTACGCGCGCGAGCCCTAGTTCCCGCCGCGGCGCGCTCGGTGACGAACGCACGCAGCAGTAGTCGCAACGCAAGTTGCAGTCAAAGTTCGTGTACAGCCAGAGCCGCGACCCCAGCGGCCGATTGCTCTCGACAGGAACTGTTCCGTAGCGGATGACCCACCGAGCAGGGTCATTTTCCGCGGTGGATTCAACCAGGGCATTGCCTGTGAAACGGCACCAGGTTTCTAGTTCGGTGCCGATGCTTTTTTCGGTGCCAACAACCGCAATCAAATCGCCCGGGTGGCTGCGGCGCAACGCGGCGATCAACTCGGCCAACAGACCAGATGCAAACGTCTTGCACCCGACATCTAGCTCGATGTTTGCCTTCATGGGGATACGGTGTATTTTACAACCGTCCGGGAAACGGTAGATAGCTTCATCCTGCGAGCCGACCGGCAATAGTAGGCGAGCCAAAGGTAAACGGGACCGTATTCGAGCGATAACATCAGCAGAGAATCCTTGAGTGGCTCCCCGGCACCGTAAGTGATTGGAGGAGTATAGGCACGCTGGTAACGCTCATCAGCAGCCATGCGGCGTTTGGGTAAAAGCACAGGAAGGGAATCGACCACGTGAAATACCAGGGATAGGCGGTCGGCGACAGCAGTAGCACTCCTCCCGTGAGAATCAGACTTGACCACAGCGGGTCGGACTGCCTCTTCGCCAAGTAGCCGATCGCCACTAACACGATCAAGCCCGCCGTCAGCTCGGCACCGGCTCGCGACCCCGCGACGAAATGCAGTAGGTGTGGAAAAGGCTAGCGTTGTTTATCCAATCTCGTGCGTAGCTTCTCGCGCCGTCCGCGTCGACATCCTGCTGCCGCTCGACCCACTTGAACATAGCCATCAGCGCTGCCGCTGAAGCGGCGAGCCCTAGCGTGACAGCGCTGTGGCTCGGACGACTCTGAAGGTGTTCGAGATAGCCCCGCAAGATCGGAACCATTTTCCTCATAGAAACCCGTCATTCGTATGCGGCACTTGCCCAATCGGAAAGCCATTTGGCCGTTCTTGGCGCTCTCGCTGGGGCGCGCTGCAGTTCATCGGCGAGCTGACTTAGGTCTGCCGCTACATCGATGTCATAGAACGGATCGGTCAGTTGTACGGAAAGCCTCAGGTCACGGGCACGTGCCAATAGTGCCTCAAGCGCCGTTGCCGTCCCCATCCCGGCACTGTTGAACAGACTCGGATGGGACGCCCTGGCGCCGACAAGATAGTAGCCACCGTCGTGCGTGGGTCCTACAACGAGGTCGCAAGTTTCGAGTACGCCGAACGCCGCTTGCAGTATCGACGCCGGCAGGTGCGGGCTGTCACTATTGAACGCAATCACCTGCTGGCGGCCGGGAGTTGCAAAGTGCTTGAATACGGAGGCAAGGCCCGCGGCAAGGCCTTGACCCGCTTGAGCCACGATGGGCACGGTCTTGGCCACGGCGCGCGACAGATCTTCAACGTCGGACCCAGGGCACATAATGGCAATCTCCACGTGATCGAGTGTTTGCGCTAGAGCTATCGTGTCGTTCAACAGGCATCGGTACAACTCGGTGACCGCTTCGAGAGGAAGCTTCTCCGTCAGCCGGGTCTTCACCGAGCCCGGTCGGGGTGCTTTGGCCATGATGACTAGCGTGCGATTCATGGATGTCGGAAAGTAATCACCGTCTGGCCACGAAGAATGCCGACCGGCATTCACCCGGACCTGGGCATGCTGCTTTTTTGTCGGCGGAAATAATAACGCCCGATGAGACTGAGAATAAACCACGCCGCGCCAATGGTGCCCGTGAGTGTCCCGCTGATCTTCGATTGCCCAAGGCGTGGATGATAACTCACCGGGACTTCAACGATGCGGAAACCGCGAATGGCTCCCTTTAGGATTAATTCTACGGCCCATCCGTAAGTGGTTTCCTCAAGCTCGATCGCGCGAAGGGCATCGGCGCGTGCGGCGCGGAAGGGGCCGAGATCGCTGATCTTCAATCCGTAGAGGTTCGCGATCAACCGGGCCGCGAGCCAGTTGCCGAACAGCGCGTGCCAGGGAAGCGCCCCAGGCGTGCGGGGACCCGCGAGACGCGAACCGATGGTGATGTCGGCCCGCCCCTCGGCGATAGGAGCGAGGAGGAGCGGAAGCTCGGCAGGTCGATCACTGTAGTCGCCGTCCAGAAAAACGACAACCTCGGGCGCGCTCGCGCAAGCGATCCCCGTCAAGCACGCGCGTCCGTATCCACGACGAGCCTCGGAAACGACTCGCGCACCCATGCGGGCGGCGATGAAAGGCGTCTCATCCGAGGAGTGATTGTCGACGACGATGACTTCGTTGACTAGATCCGATGGGATATCTGCGAGGACACGACCAATCGCCTGTGCCTCGTTGCGCGTAGGAATGATGACCGAGACCCGCACGCGATCTCCGTTTTGTTACCACCAGAGAGCGGAAGGCCGCCTGCGCGCCAAGAAAGAATCAACACCCCACGTGCGCCCCGCACCGCCTACCGCCAGGGCAAGCGAGGCCAGCACGGGAACTAGCAGTTCCCATATCCAGGCGGTACCCCACTCCGAGACCCACAGGCTGGTGAGGAACGCAAAGGCGACGAGTGCAGCCGGGCGAGTAAGAAGGCCGAGCACCAGGAGCACTCCAAGGGAAATTTCTGTGAATCCTTGAAGTGGTGCGGCCATCGATGCGTGAGCTGCCGCGAACGCCATGATGCTCTTCCACAAGGCGGGCGCGTGACCGTTGTCAATATAGTTTTGGATAAGGCCTGCGTAACCTGACGGCGTGTACAGGTCTTTACCCAGATTCTCGAAAAAGACCCACACGAACATCGCCCCAATCGTGAGCCGCACCAAGGCGAGCCCCATTCGTGCCTGAGGTTGCTCGGCTTGCTGGGATGGATTGTCTTGCAGTTGGTTGGTTGTGGTTGTCATCATGATTCTCCCCGGCCTCGGTCCTAAATCAACTTCTTCTGGCGCACCGCTCCACTATATCCCGACCGCGAACAAACCAGCCATACTAACCAAAGCACAACAAGCTACATGGCCGCATTCTAGATCACCGGATTGTAGACCAACGGTGCCACACCGGAAAGCCAACGCACAACCTGAGCGCCGCAGCAACACAGACAGAAACTAGTCCCAATTCTTGAGCTTTGGCCAGACTTGTGGCAGAGTGCCGAACTTCAGACGTCGGCACAGATAGACATCAAAATGCTGGTACAGCATCGAGAGAGGATGGTAGACCGTGCCGACTTTTTCCACGCTCTCAAAACCTGATATCGGCGGTTTGCGCTCGTCACCCAGGGTTTCAGTGATTGCACACGATCCTTGAATGTATTTCGCTTCGGCCAGCATGGGTTGGCCATTGGCCCGGTTGGCAACCCGCTTGACAGTAGCGAAAACGCTGAATTAAATGCTTGAAGGGCAGTTTAAGGGCGATGGTTATCGCCACCGAGTCCCCGTTGGCAAAGCGCTCGAGTGTCGACTTCAGCCGAGAGACTGCCCGTTGAGGCTAGGCCATGAGTGACAACCGGAAGATTACCATCAGCAATTCCTTGGTGGCCGACCACAACGCAATCCGAGTCATGGGCAGGGGAGCTCCGGCTCTGAGACCCGAGACAATCGCGGTGCGGGCAGGGGCAGAAGTTGATCCGGATACCGGTGCCCTCTCACCCCCCC
>Ga0126373_10000828_pt1 | contig 21035 bp, 30 predicted proteins | sample PanSoiMetPlot_11_FD_92545 | JGI IMG/M metagenome (GOLD analysis project Ga0126373, IMG submission 92545) | Tropical forest soil microbial communities from Panama - MetaG Plot_11 | ecosystem: Environmental > Terrestrial > Soil > Tropical forest > Bulk soil | place: Panama | collected 2016-02-17 | reverse complement strand
TATCTCAATCATAACTCGAGGTTTGACACTATTGACTAATGTAACCAACAAGCCAGTTTCAACTTCATTAAGATAAGCATTTGGAAAAACTCTAACCCGCGCAACTTCAATCTCTCCGCGTGAAATTGTTAACATATATCAAACTATGACTAGAGTAAGAACACGATCAGCTGCTTGCGGAATTGGATTATCACGTGGCCCTGATCTAACACGCAAATAATTCACAGCTTGAGATAAAGTTGGATCTAAGATTACTGCTGAATTGACGCGTATTGGTTTTATAACTTCCACGCCAGCCAAGTCAAACAAATCTGCCCATATGGTGTTGTCGCTCGAAACTTGAAAACTGATATTTGCTGGCGACCAATCCGATGGCCCAACCACCATCGCTAAGGAACCTGATGTAAGATCAACTGAACCTGATAATGTTTGACCAGCAGGTATGGTGACTGTCTTTGGTGTTTTTGCCATATCAGACCTGCCTTAGTGCACTTATCCAATCACCATCAGAGGTTTGACGACAAATCTTGACATTACGATACCAAGGCTTCAACCAGCGCCAACTCGCCCATTTACTTAAGAGAAGTTTGATATTTGGATGACCTATTGCTCCCGCTAAATGAACCGCGGCAGTATCGACTGTCACAATCTCATCCATACATATCATAAAAGCGGCACAATCGGCAAAGTCTTCAAACTCAAAGCTAACTACACGAGGGTCCAATGGCGGCTGTTTCTGTACGCTAAAGATCGTGGCCTTTGGATCGAGATGATCTATCAAACCTGCCAGTTCAATATCGCGCGGATAATCACCAACGCTCGGTTTACCAATCGACCAAGCTATCCCAATACGCTTGCGATCGGTCGCGCCTAAACGATGAAACCATTTTGAACGAAGATCATAATCAATACCGAGATAAGGTTCATTATCACAAGCGTCAGGCGATATTTTCAAAAGACCTAGAAGATGTAAGAACGGTATAAAATAATCAATCCTAGTCCCTCCACGCAAACTTCCATCAAACAATCGGTCTAGCTCCTCCGGCACATCAACAAAGACTTTAGCTCCCATAGCTTCAAGATAACGCAAATAGCGATAACATTGAATGGTGTCGCCAAAACCGTGAGCATGGATAACAAGCACTCGCTTGTTATTGATATCCTCACCACGCCATAATTTCATTCCATTCGCAATGAGGTCTTTAACCTGAGGCCGAATAAAGGGCGGGTGATACTCCAATGCTATATATTCATTGAAACCTTCCTGCCACAATCCTGATGCGAGCAGGACCATCGCTCGATTAAATCGCGCGCGCAACGTTGGAGCTATTGCGATCGTGGCATCAGAAGCAGCAAGCGCATCTTCAAGATTGTTACCGCGATAACATTCCACCACACGATTAAACTGCCTAAGATATTCGTCAATGTCGATCTTACATTTATTGGTAATTGCTCGATGACCTAAATATCTATCGCCTATTGTAATTGAGATTGATGATGGTATTTGCACTTTGTGACCATTTATACTACCAACCTCGAGCACCTCACCATCCATCGTCAAGCCTCGCCAACCATATTCCGTAACCTCCGCAGAAATAACTGGCAGAAGCTCATCTGGTTCAGTAAAACCAGCAAATAGTGTTTTTGGTTTTACTTCCATGCTGGTGTCAACCAAGCTACTCCGCGCACATCTCTCAAAGCCCACGTAACAGGCCATCTCATTTTAATCGCTACGCTTTCCGTTTGAAATAGCGATTTGTGCGTTCCAGTGCTGCCAGGATCAGCAACCGGAGCCGTATCCATATGTAACGTACCCGCATTTATTGTCTCAACTATTGGACCTGGCGATAGCGCTGCTACGAGTGCTGCTGGCGCGACCGCGACAATATCATTACCAACGGCACTAGAACCATAAACTGGCACTTGATCTGGAGAATCAATATTCTCATTAAACCGCGCCCGCACCATCAAAGCTCGACCAGGAGAACAAATAAGCGCAACAGGACCAGAGCCAGCAACTGGTGAAACCGCATTCACCAATGTAGTAACATCCTCGAACACAGCGCCAAAAGGATCGGTCGAACTGCTCGGTGTAGATGCGCTAATACCATTACGCAATCCGGGTGGTCGTGCTGTAGTCGCGGCATTACTATCAAACAACGCAGCATCGAGCGCAGCGCCACAAGAGTTGATTAGTGTATCACCTACCAATTTCTCCGCGTTACTCGATTCAATCATCTCTCGCGTTAGCACCGCAATAGTCGCCAGCTTATATGGTTGCAAAAGGCAAGGCGCAGAATTTAATTGTCGTACTGGAATTGGCGCATTTTCCGCGACAAAGCTAGCATTAGCTGCGCTCGCCACAAAACCAGGTGCTGAGATTTGACCGATACCATCGAAGGTTAATACCAAACCATTCTTCAACATCCGCGCGCCTGTCGATGCTGGACCCAAAGCGGTCAAGGTATCCTCGATAATACGCTGAACCAATTCCGCCGCCCAACCAGTAACAGTCGTCATTGCCGGCGCTGACGCTGCCTTAAGTATCATATCAGAAGGCCAATGCTCTTCTATAACACTCATGATTGAACAATGACGATGACCGGCTATCACTTTCGCCGTCAGCATACGTGTAAATAGATTGCCAGATATATCTGGTAATGGTTTTGATTCTGCTTTACGCTTAAACGGTAGGGGTTCATTAGCGAGCGACATAGGAAGCTCCTATCCAATTAAAGCTCTAACATCGATCTTACCCGCATCGAGCGGCGCTACACCAATCGCTATTGCCAACGCCACAAACCCATCGATCCTTCCGATGGACTTGCGTTTGCTGGGCTTGCGATTGCCGGCATCATCCATAACGATGATGGTATTATTCACGCACATGTTAAGTACCGGATGACCGCCATGAGCAATCTTTCCATCCAGCAATATCTGCTCTAGCTCGCGCAATGCTGGAGACATACCTTGCATTCCTTGCCCAAATTCTACAAAATGATCCTTGATAACATATTCGTTAAATCCAGCTTTAAGAAGCCAAGGTTTGAAATGTTTGAAATTCCATCGGTCAAATCCGAGCTTGCTGATATTGTACTTTCTAAAATCATCACGCAAAAATTCCGCTACATATTCATAAGAAATGGTATTGCCTGGCGTAGTGTGCAAAAATCCTTGGTCACGCCACAAATCGTAGGGTACTCGATCCACTTGAGATTTTTCACTTAAGCCTTCCGATGGAAGCCAAAACATCGGATGTACGTGCCAAACGCCATTTATCCTAGCAATCCTTACATAAGCCGTTAAGTCCGCCGCTTCCGACAAGTCCAGGCCGGCATATACCGTATGGCCCATTAAATCGACTGGTGGTGCTCTGTTATTCGCCCAAACGGTTTGGGAAATGAAAGGATTGACGATCTCAATGCGCTGATTCAAAATGAGATTACGATACTGATTTTCTCGAGCCGGCATACGCCGAGCATTCTCGGCCATTGCTAACACTTCACCCTGATTCATGAAATGATCGAAGGCGGGATTGGCTTTGCGTATTGTTTCAACCGCAAAAGGATCATCAGTGGTCGGCGCGGTATAAAGCTTCAATATCACGCGAGGATCGTGACCAGCTATTGCGTCGTCAATAAGCATCGACATTAAGTCATTGTCCGTTGCGGCTTGAGTAGAAATGACCATAGTAAGTGGCTCTGCTTGTGCCGCTGTCGCTGTCTCCAAGGCTTCATATAATGTCGATCTCGGACCACGCACCTGCCCCAATTCGTCATGAACGACAAAGGCAGGAGATAGACCAAATGCTGTACTTGTTTCCGCGCTGAGCGCGCGATAGCGAGTGCCAAGCTCAGTACACATTAGCTCTTTTGAGCTATCCTTAATATGAACGCTATTGCGCAGCCGGGGCGACATTCGAACAATCTTCGCCGCTAATTGAAATACGACTGCAGCTTGCTCCCGACTTTGCGCAGTGCTGAAGAGTTGACTATTGCGCCGTCTTACACCTTCTGGACCGCACAAGTGGCATAACAAGAGGAAGGCTGCTAAGCTAGTCTTTGCGTTCTTGCGACCATAGCTGATAATCGCGAGACGTGTACCATTAGGATTATCATAAATATCGCGGATCGCTGCCTTTTGAAAATCACATAACACTACTTTCTTACCAATATGTATTCCTTCAGGAATGTAGCATGTCTGCTCAATCCAGTCGATAACATCATCAGCACGGGAGTAAACAACAACCTCTTTGGGTTGTTGTTTCTTCAATTGCGTATTACGTCCCATGCCTTTGTACTCTTAGGAGCAACCGGCATCGTTCTTGCCGTCTTCATTTTTGTTGCTGTACTAACAGCAATATGGCACATCTGGGTTAGTCGTAGCTTCGAAGCGAGCTTGCCAGCCTCATTCGTGTGTTCGCAAAATAATTGAGACCATTCCTTGAATTCAGATTTGCTAATGGGCTTGCGAACCTCTGCCATAATGCGCCTCATCATAAAACAATGTCCCACTAAAGCCTCAAGCAACGGCTGCGTCTCAACGCTAAAGTAATGCGGTGGATAGTTATCCACAACTTGAACCCAAAGCTCCTTCTCATCATCGCTTAAACGGTCTGGCGGAGCCGGTCTTTCATTCGGCAAAATGCCGCCATCCTCTAATTCAACAGCGGCGGCAATAGTCGCTTCAGGAGATACGCGCGGCATTTTACTGTCTCGTTGGTGGAGCTGAATGTATTATTCCCGGTCGAAGTGCGTCAGATCCACAATTCTCGCAAATTGGCGGATGAGGACCAGAGGGAACAGGAGCTAATCCATGCATTTGCCGCCAGCCTTCGCTCGCGATAACTGAAGCCCAAGTCGATACATGACCACAGGTTACGCAAGAGCAAGGTTGATAGATGCGGTCATCCTCCTCCGCATCATTGTAGCGTAGTACATTCATTCTAGCGGTCACGATCTTTCAAGACCTCAAAGGGGGAGTAGTGTTTTGGGTCGCCCCACATCGCTACTTTATCATGATTCCGCTTTGGTTTCCTCATCATTTCCGGGTGACGACTGCTATTACACTTTCGACAAGCCGCAACGATATTGCCCGGAGCCGTCTTGCCTCCTGCATAGACTGGAATGAGGTGGTCCGCCGTTAATTGTAATGGGTCCGTTTCGTCTGCGTCTTTTTTCATTGGTTGTTTACACCAATAACAAAGACCTTCCTGTGCCCAGTAGGCGCGGAGCCTTAAGGCGGGAAGCGAGTATGTAATTCTGATTTTTCGCTTCCTCTTCATGCGACCTTCTCTTAAACCAAAAAAGCTATTACATTTCAATCACTTGGCAAATGTTAGTATTTTCATCATGAGGCGCGCCGCGGCCAAAGCACTGTTGATTTTTTTATTGACCTCCCCCCGGCTCAATTAAAACCTCCTTTTCGCTTTGACAAACGGCAGAGCTATATCTTGGATGCTTTGGATCGAGCGGGTAACCATCTAGTCCTATGTCTACATTATAACCACGCACCTCTAATCTATGTTTAGTAGAGCTATGATGCGTAGCGCAAAGCGATTGTAGCTCGCTAGTTAGAAACTTGTTCCAATCTCCTCTATGAGGTTCAATGTGATCGGCTATAGTAGCGGGAATTGCTAAACCTTGCTGCGCGCAAAAACGACACAACGGTTCTTTTTGCAAATGAGCGCGACGACGCTTGCGCCAAATCTCAAACTGATACCATTCACGCCAGGGACGCAAGTGATGTGGTAATGGTGCTATTGTACGCATAAGAATTACTTCACCATTGTGGCTGTTGATGCTACAGCTATAGCTTGATCATACCAGTAGTCGCACTGCTTATGTAAGAATACAATTTTGCCGTTCCTGTCAGTACGCTGACGCGGAGTATCGTTTATTCCAAGACGAGCGTAATCATTACATTGCTCACAAACTGATCTCGATCCACCAGCGTCTGCCATCGCACACTACCGTCGTTATGCTTACAACGACATTGTAAGCAACTCAGAAGTCAAACAGCAGAGCGAACGTAAGCAGCATCAACCGTCGCTGGTACTGTTTGACCTAACATCTCGAACAAAATACGACATCTCTCAAAACCACTCATGCCTTGATAGATGCCTTTTGTTCCCGTCATAGCTCCGCCAATAATGGTAATCGCTTGTCCTTGCCGCAAACCATTATTGAACGGTACATCAATAAGCCCATCACGACCTTCACGCTTGCGTAAATTCTCGAGCGCGTCATCAGACATTATGTCTGGTTTATTTCCGCGAAGCACAGGACCAAATAGGCCAAATGTGCTACGGAGAAACCACCAGCTACCATCGCCAGCAGATATGAATATGTAACAAGGAAAAAGTGGAACGATCTTTTTTGTTCTGTATTCGCGAAAGAAGGGACAATATGTTGAGCGACCTTGGCGCTCTACTTGAGATTGAGCGTATCGCTCGCGACGGGATTGTGTTCTCGCGATTAACCAAGACATCGGCCCACCACCTCGATGACCTTGGGGCCGAGCTTTTACGCCAGTTTTTTCGGAAAGGAAAGCCTTGGGTAGGATGGGTAGGATGGGTAGGATTGTGTCGGGAGTTCTAAGGCACGAAAATAATGTATCTAATGTACAATATACATTATTTTCTTGTCGCGCGACTAACGTCACAATCCTACCCATCCTACCTATCTTATCGGAAAAAGTTTAACGATTTCAGTGGTTGTGGGTTTTTATAACCCAACTACTGCCGTGGCCTAATGTAGTTGAAGCTTCAAGCCGGAAACCAGCGTGTACCTGACCTTTAAGCGACCGGAGCCAGTATCCTAGCTTAGTCGGATCAATCCTCCCGTTACCTCCGATGCACCTCTCCGCAAGAGCGTAATATAGCTCCGGGTAAGCTGGTTCCCAGTTTTCAAGAGCGCCATTAGCTCTGTTAGCTAATTGTGTAAATTCGAAAGCTTTACGAGCCTTTTCGAGTGGTTGAAGTTCAGGCAATTTAGCCCATTGTTGAAAGAAAGTAGCAGCGGCATTTCGTCCAGGATCGTTCATTTGTGCTTTCTCCATTCCAGTTACAGGATCAGGAAGGCCGAGCCATATTAATGGCTTTCGCGCAAAATTAGCCCATTCTTCATAACTGGCGATCGGATGCTCTATCTTGATATCATCAGCATAAAGATAAGCACGAGCGATTGTCAAAGCGGCAGCGACGTATTTGCCGCGATTTTCCATAATCATTTCGATTGGGTCGCTTTTATAACGATGAAATTCTGGTCGCTCCTCTTTATGATCTAACGTACAAACGAGTGCACGTCGCGTCATATCTCCTACAACATTTATGTTATTCCCAGTCGCAAATAAAACTCCACGCCAAGGGCAGGATGGAGTTGTGCTTTGACCGAGGATGCGTATTTTTATGGTGGGCTGTTCTACCAATTGACAAAGAAGATCACCACCAATATCACGCGAACAGTTGTCAAGTGAAATTATGGGAACACCTTCCAAGACTAATGCTCCGAGCTTCTTTTGCATTTCCTCATAGCGATCCAATGTCGTAACAGGACAAGGTTGTCCAAATCCAATATGAGAAATGATATTGACAAGGTAGCTTTTACCCGTACCAGCCATATGAGCCTGAAACAAGAACATAGGACAAACCTTATACGCTCCGCGCGTTGCTATAGTAAGAATAGCAGACAACGCGACAGACCTATCTCCTTCATCCACGAATGGCGTTTCACAAATTAAATCTTTCAAAATGTCGAGCGCAGCTAGAGCATCATCCTTGGTCGGTCGCTCCTTAATATTGGGTAATTCAAAATCGCTATCCTTCTCGTACCACAATTGTGTTTCTGGATCATATCCAGGAGACAAAATTGAACCATCCTTTCTCATTGTTGGTGTATTGACAATGCCGGCAATTACCGGAAAGATCCAATGGCCCAACGTCAATAGGCTATCTATGAGCTCTGATGGAGGAATTACAGTTATCCATTTCAATTCAGTTTTAGTCTCACCAGTTTGTTTATCTTTTGACTTAACCATCTTCTGCTTCTTTATATTTGCGGCGTGTTTTGAAATCATATACCGCATATTCGCTATTTGAAATGGTTGAAGGAGGGTTGTCTTAATTTTACGCACTATCTTCTTTGATCTATGAGTCGGAAGATCGGTCCATATTGGCTGTACTAATTTCCCGGCGCGCTGAAAAACTTCTTGCCCAGTTTCAAATAGAGCGTGTTGGATTTGATCGACGACAGCACCGAAGGCTTCAGAGTCATAATGAATATTGATCTTCTTTATCGAGCGCGCACGTTTGGCGCGCTCGAGCAGAAGCTCTTTTGTACCACCATAATTCTTTACCCAATCAGTTACATCACCTTTGTGAGGTAAATCGCGGAAATGAATTAGACGTATGTTTGGGACAATATCTTGTAATGCGTCAGCGACGATGCGAACGTGTTTGCGTCCCCATTTGTCGTTATCTTCAAGTACATAAACTGTTTGTCGTCCTTCGAACCATTTATTGAGGGATTGAACCCATTTACCAGCGCCATTTGGATTTGTCGTCGCTGGTAATCCTAGATCGAATACAGTCTCAGCGTCTTTTTCTCCTTCACAAATGAAGACGGGAGTATCGAGCGGCGTTTTAATTAGCGCGGAAAGCAAATATGGAACCTTGTCGCCTTTCGGTGCTCCCTTAACCCAATGAGGTTTGCCTTTAACATTTACCCAACGATATTGTGAAAAGTCCTTATTATCAAATCGTTCAACTTTATGATATGGATTACCATTCTCATCGTCATAAATATATTCCGCGATGATCTTCCCATTCCCTGACTTCCCCGTACGCACATATGATTCGTCGGTCATTTTGGATCTCTCCTTTTCCTTTGAGCCAGACCTTGAAGTCATCATGCCGTTGTAATTGTCCCCATCCTCTATATTCAAAACCAATAAACAATTCTCTTATCCAAAATACAAATAGACCCATATCAATAATAATTGGCTTCTTACAAAATTGAAGAGTTGTTTTTGGACGACTCCATCTAAAAGTAAAATAAGTCTGATCATAATTCGGATTGTATTTTTCCCAGACTTGAAATCGACCAGACTTTGTTACAGGCCATCCAGGAGTTTCACAATGTAATGTCCTATCATACTTTTCTGAAAAATGACGACCGTCGAATAACCAAATCATATTTCCATAACATTTTTCACGAGCAATAATATCCTCGCTAGAAATAGAGGAATGTTGTAACTCAACTACCATTCCATCTTTTCTAACGATATCAGCGCGATGATTTGCGATCGTTACTTCTTGCTGCTTTTTTGGTACTAGATTTTTCCAATATCGATGCCAAGGTGTTTCCGGCTCCCACCAAGGATCACAATCAATTCCTGATTCATGAGCCCAATGATGAACTTTTATATTACCACATTTTGCTATAACATTCTTGCCACAACCAGGACAAAATGCTATGATGTGACGGCGTGCTTTAATTCGCTCATTACGAGCATTTATCGCCCATTCCATGATTTTCCCCGGTCGAAAGAAGATCGTGGCCTTATAAGGGGAAGCGTATTCTAAGCCTAAATCGAATATCAAGAAAAGGCCGAAAACGCCTGCCGCGCAATCATTATTTGCTGTTTATTGTGATCACCCTTAAACTTCAAGGCTTTAGCCGGAAAAAATATTTTTCGCTTTCCCTCTTTCTTTCTCATTTACTTAGGGTAAGCTTTTATTTCCGAAAATAAGGGGCAAAATACATAATGGATAAGCTCGAAGCGATCCGCGACGAATTACGTTGTGTGCGTGATTTGCGTCTACGTCTTGCTGATCTCAATCAGCAAGTCGTAGAAACAAATAAGGCAATATACGAAAAGGAACGGGTTACATTACCTGATATGTTCATCGACGCTGGTGTTGATACCATGGGCATTCCTCAGCAAGGCAATATCCCTGCTTATGATGCTAAGCTCGAGCCGTACTACAAAGCTGGCATTCTTTCTTCATGGGAGCTCAATCGCAAGCAAGCGGCTTACGATTGGCTACAAAAGCATGGTGCCGGCGATCTAATAAAAAGTACAATCACCATTCGTTTGCCGTTGGGTAGCAACAATTTACGAAAGAAAATTGTCGCCGCTCTAAGCAAGTTCAAAGCTCTAGATATAAGTCACGAAAATTCTGTACCTTGGAATACCTTGACTGCTTATGTCAAGGAATGCTTTACCAAAGGCAAGCGTCTACCGCCTTTGGATCTTATCGGCGCTGAAGTTGGAAGCATAGTAAAGATGAGTGAACGTAAACCTGATAACCTTGTGGAGGTAAGTCATGGCGCAAAAGTCGCAGACTTCATCGAAAATCGTTAAGGCTCCCGCTACTGCTCTTATGGATAAAGCAGCATTGGAGGAGTTAAGGCGCGATGCCGGCAAGGGTCAAGCCAAACACGCAGAAGACAAAATACTACCATTCATGCGTGTGTTACAGCCGCTCTCGCCACAATGTATAAAGAAAGGTCCAGCCTACATCAATGGCGCCGAGCCGGGAGACTTTTTCCTAAGCACATCAGCCACTCCAATTATTTCGGGAACCGATGGCCTCATCTTCCAACCTTGCTTCTACCGGCGCGATTGGATCGAATGGGTGCCACGCGAGGATGGTGGTGGATTTGCTGGACGCTACGAATACAACTATGCTGATCGCGAGCGCAAGGGATTACCGCGAGACGCAACGCGCAATGAAGATGGCTTCACATGGAGCCGTCCAAATGGAAATGATCTAGTCGATACCATTTATTTTGTCGGCAACGTTTGGCGCGACGGACGACCAGAAGCGTTTGTCGTTCCTTTCGCCGGCACAGCTCATAAGATCGGTCGCAATTGGAATAACCAACTTCAATCGCGTCGCATCCCTGAGACTGAGGAGCTTTACGCCATCTTCGCCTTTAAGTCCCATTGGACTACAACGATGGTGACGAATGATAAAGGCAGCTGGTGGCTTATTCGAATTGCGGATGAAGGTGTGTATAATCCGCGTGATCCCGAATATGCCGCTGGTAAAAGCTTGTTCAATGCTTGTGAAACCGACCAACGCACCATACAAGAAACGCAGCGTGAACAGGCTAGTGCTGAATCTGAATCCATGTAACCATAGTGGTCCTTCAACGAGTGAGAGGTTTGTCCGCTCCTCCTACTCTCGGCGCTTTATCCTTGTAACGCGGGACATAGCGCAGTGGCCTATCGTAACTTAGTTGAAGGCGCAAGTCGGACGGGAGCCATATGGTGGTTACGATGTATAAAGTCGGTATCATATTAGTCAGTAATCGCGAACAAATCATTCGCACCCACTGGCTATCAACCTTAAAAGCTCTCAACAAATTTCGCGATCACATAGATGTGGGCTTCTCCTTCGTTTTGGAGGAGCCTATATCCCTGGCTTTCGCTAAAGAGATGGGTCGTTTAGGTCATGTGAGCTACAAACGTAAAATTGGCGCGCCGGTCTTTAATTGGATCGCGGAGAAGGATGAAGCCTGTCGGAATATTGAGGCAAAATATTGGCTGAATACGGACGATGACTTTTTGTTTGATGGAATAAATACGACTGGAGGTTGGAAGACATGGGAGCGTTATAGAGACGCAGTCCAATACCTGGATTGCAATCCAAAATGCGGTTACGTTATGATGGATGGCTTTATGGGAGGTCACGCTTTCAAGGAACAAATTCGATATGTTAAGTCTGCGATGTTTTCGATTGCGCGAGGTTCATTCCTCCGCAATTTACATAAGGAATGGTGTTACGCTAGACCAGAGCTTAATCGACCAGGAGCACTGGATGAAACGACATCTGTCTATTCGCGCCTCGAAGAAGGGTACTATGCCGCTCGCGGTTTCAATACTCCAGTACATAAGGTTCCAACAAAACGATTGGGTGATAATCATTCTAAAATTGAATATGATAATGCCTACATTTATACAAAAGGCATCGGCGCAGCTATCAGAAAGCATTATGACGAACCAGATTGGCGGTATGAAACTAAGAAGCTCCCGCGTAAGTTGAGGAGATAGATATGAGATGGCCTATGATTAAAAATCCAAAGATTGATGATGAAAAGCTTCTGTTTGCGATCGGGAAGCTTACTCTTGCTCCCGGCGACATCATTGTATTGAAAACTGATTTGATGTTAGATAAGGATCAAATTACAGCGCTTTATGAACGCGCTAGAAAGTCTTTCCCAGATAATGAAGTGACGATTTTATCACATGGAATAGATATAGCAATACTCTCAAAAGAAGGAGTACAAAAGTCATGACGCTTACTATCGTCGGAGCCGGAATGGCGGGATTGCTCGCTGCTAATCTCCTTAGTCATCACGATACTGAGATCGTGGAAGCTCAGCCTCAACTCCCCAATAATCATAGCGCGGTATTACGTTTTCGCACTCCTAATGTTGGTACTGCGTTACATATTCCGTTTAAGCCTGTACAAATGATTAAGGACGCTTTGCGCTGGAGAAACCCGGTCGCGGATGCACTTATGTATAGCTACAAAAATCATAATCGTCATCGCTCGGATCGCAGCATTGTGTCGGGTTTCAAAAGTGAAACCCGCTACATTGCGCCTGATGATCTTATTCAACAAATGGCAGCACGAGTGAAAATTAAATACGGAGTAAAATGGGAAACGCAAATTGCTTTCCCGCCGACCATAAGCACTATTCCAATGCCGGCACTTATGAAGTTGTTGGATTTTAGTCCGCTCCCGGTATTTGAATATGTCGAAGGCTGCAACATTAGCACTTGGATTACAGATTGTGACGCCTACGTCTCATTGCTGGTACCTGATCCGGCTTATATCTTCTCGCGTATCTCACTTATGGGGAATAAGATTATTGTTGAGTGTCCTACCTTGGACGATGTTTATGAGCCTGTAGAGCTAGTAGCTCAAGCCGCATATTTGTTAGGCTTGGATGAATATTGTAGTATAGATGAAAGTCATATCACAGTACAAAAACAACAATACGCCAAGATTCAACCTATTGATAATGATTTGCGTAAGCAATTTATATGGTGGGCGACGGATCAATGTAACATTTATTCGTTAGGACGTTTTGCGACTTGGAGGCCACATTTACTAATAGACGACTTGTTACAAGACGTCCAATTGATCGATCATTGGCTTTCGAGTCGTGATCGGTATTCCATCGCCAAACGACGCATAGGAGGTGCTAATGTCTGAACGTCCAACCATTCATGAATTAGAGGCTCTGAAAAACTCCGAGTTAATGCGTAGAGTGCTTTTCGATAAAACTTGGAATCATCTTTGTAAAAGTCAAGCCATTAAGCGTCTCGCTTGTGGCGAGCTTCCATTGGAAAATCTCGATAATGAAGTCGTCATTGAGAAATTCTCAGTAGATGAAAATAATGATGGTGATCCACCGTTACGAGCGAAGTGTATCGAAATGTATAATTCAGGTTGTCCTTTCTCTGAATCAAATGATCCAGAAGCAGCAATTGAATTTTTATCCGAGTCAGGAGATATTCGTGATAAACGCTTTTCAGAGTTAACTGAACAACAAAAGAAGCTATGGAAATTTCTCCGCAAACTTTATCGTTTATGGAGGGAGAAAAGGAGGTGAAAAGGAATACTCGCACGAAGGCAACTTTGGAGAGCGCCTTAACCGGCGCTCTCCGCGCTGGCGATAATATGAGCGAGCAAATGGTACAACTTAAAAATGAAATTCGGGTACTTACCCAAACCATATTTCGTCAACGCTCAACGATACGTCGCGCGATTAACCTTATCAAATGCGGTCGCGTGGAATTAGGAGTAACCATTTTGACGAGTGAACTTGATCGAGGAGACTACAAATGAGTTCAAAAGCAGCAAAGATATGGTGGCGTTGGCGAAAGAAGTGGTGGTGGTTATACAAATGATTCAATTTCATAGTCGCGTTAAGAAGATCGAACAAAAGAAGCGTATTAAGCGCGCGTGGAAAGTTGGCGATGATGTTAGAACTGAAGAGGAGGATATGGGTTGGTTTATGCTTATGGAAGGATCATGGGAATATCTCTACGTTGGGGACGCAAAACCAAACTTTGATATCGGCGACGATGTAACTGTAACCATAGAAAGGAGAACAGTATGAAGGTACGTTTGATCGACTATACAGGAAAAGGTCAAGCTCATGATTACGCCGCGCGCCTTCTTATCTTTATCAAAAACACTCGCCTATCTCAAAGTGAGGAGGAGCTGGATCGAGTTATGAATCAGCTCAGCGGCGCTGAGATGGCTCAGCAACTCCCAGAGATAGCTATGACCATCCGCTCGTCATGGGAGTTCATCAATTACACTTGGATGATAACTGGCGTAACCAGAGCCATGACGCATCAGTTCGTTCGCAGCCGTCACGCTTCTTTCGCCCAGCAAGCTCAACGTGTCGCGGATATGAGTGACTTTGAAGCGTTGATGCCAGAAACCGTTAGCAATAATGGTGAAGCAGAGCTATGGAATAGCATGATGGATCGTATTCGAGGAGCCTATCAAAAGTTTCGTAACGTTGGTATTCCAGCGCAGGATGCTCGTGGTATATTACCCACTAATGTTCTAACGAACATCATTGCGCAGTTTAATCTTCGCGCCTTCGCGGAACTAGTTGGTAAGCGTGAGAACATACGAGCCCAAGGCGAGTATGCTGAGGTTGTTCGACTTATGAAAGAGGAAGTGCTTAATGTCCATGATTGGGCTTTGCCTTTCCTCGAGCCGGAACGAACAAAGACGCCAGCGCTCGACAAACTGCTTAAGGAAGCTCTTGGTAATCGGTCGCCAGTTGATGCTCCTGAAATTAATGCTGCCCTAAAAGAATTGGACTTGGTAAAAGGAACATGGGGATGACAAAACCGTTAGAGCAACGTCGTGACGTTACACTACATATGGCGAGGCGCGCTGCGAAGCGCGGCGATCTTAAGCCCGTTGTAGTAAAACCATCGCGAGTAAAATTGTATCTGAATGGAAGAGCAAAATATGACAAGTGAAAAACAAGTTGGCCGTCTCGCCTTTCGCGTCGAAGGCAATAAATGGGCTTGCTATTATGCTATGGCTGATACGATGGAAGGAGCTATATGGATGGGTTCAGTTATGATGGGTATTGTTCAAGATCGAGAGCGTAAGGAAATGTTCATGAATTTAATGCGTAGTGCTTTGAAAGATTTTCTCGAGGAACGCATAGGTGGGAAAGTAAGTAGTTGGGATGAGCAGCCAGCGCCAGAAAGCGAAAGATCGGGGAGTGCATGAGTGTTATCGAAAATCGCCTCAACCATATCCACCACGATCTAAATCACATCAGTGGAGGTATGGTCTATGCGATAACAAAACGCAAATTAAGCCGTAAGGAAACGCTAGTGTGGGTAAAGACGCTACGCGAATTGGCAAAGGAATTGGAGGAAATAGCAAATGGAAAAGGAAGCAAGAAATGAAGCTACATGAATATCAAACTCTAGCAACACAAACGGCATTTTATCCGGGCAAAAGGACCATAACAGGTATTACATATTTGGCTTTGAAGCTTAATGGCGAAGCTGGAGAGGTAGCGGAGAAGATTGGTAAATGCTTGCGCGACGATAATGGCAAATTGACGCCTGAAAAACGTAGTGCGCTTATTCTCGAATTGGGGGATGTGTTATGGTATTTGGCTAATCTTTCCGAGGAGCTACAAACGTCTCTATCGGATGTCGCTGAAGCTAATTTGAAAAAGTTGGCTAGTCGAAAAGAGCGGGGAACTCAAACTGGATCGGGAGATAACCGATGAAGGTATTATTTGTTGATATAGATCATACGCTAACGGCTGCTCATTGGCGTGATGATCTAATCGAAGTAGCGAAACGTAATCGCGATTGGGATATGTACCATCAAAAGTCAATTGAGGATAAGCCCATAATGGAAATGATCTCCTTGGTTAATTGTTTACAAGCTTCAGGATGGTACGTGGTGGGCCTTACGACGCGACCGGAAAAATGGCGTCAATTGACGAATGACTGGCTTATCAAACACGCTGTGCGCATTGATAAGCTACTAATGCGTCCACATGATGACTTCCGGCCTAATGCAGAAAGCAAACTCGAGATAGCAACCAAGTTTATATCCCATCATCAGGTCGATAGCATCATAGTGATCGATGATCATGACGCTGTAGTATCTTCTTTCCGCGCTCAGAATGTAACGGTGCTCCAGGCTTATGTTAGTGGGAGATGATATGCCGGTAAGCTTCGAACATTGGAAAGATATAGACCATGAACAGATAAGGCGTGACTTCGACGCTTCACTAGAACGTAATTTGAGGTCCCATATGAAACTAGACAAGCTATGGTCGGAAATGGATAAGGTTCTCAAAACAGGAGACGTTAAAGTGTCTAATTTCGTCCCAGGAAAACTTCAAGCCTTAGTTAAGCTTTATGAAGAGCGCAACAAGGTTTATGGAAACGATTACCATGAAAATGGCAAATTGATGGCGACGTTATTCCCGAATGGATTAACGCTTAAAACGGAAAATGATTTTAATCGTTACTCAATTCTTATTCATATTGTTACAAAGCTTGGGCGCTATGTTCGTAATTTTAAGAAGGGACATGAAGACAGCCTTGATGATCTTATCGTCTATGCTGCTATACTAGCAGAGCTTGATCAACCAGAAGGAGGATACAATGATTGACGTTATCGACATGGACTATGTAATCATCTGCGGTCAGCGCATTAATCGTCCTAGCCGTATCTCGCGGTCACAGTGGCTTCAATTTTGGGAAGGAAAATGATTGTCATTCGAGGAAGATTCAAAATCGGTCGTCGTCATCCAATTCATTCAATTGCCTTTTTGAAGAGTGGTAAAGGCTGGAAGACGGTAACACTACCGAATAACTTCATTGTGGTTTGTGATAACGATGGTCAGCTAATTAAAATTCGTGAAGCTACAATGAAGGAGAAAAAGAAATGCTCGCACTTGTACTCGATACCGAAACGACGGGATTAGCGCCTAATCATATATTGAAGCTAGATCAGCTACCAGAGATAATTGAGTATTGTGGGTTGCTCGTCAATTTGAAAACTGGTAAGCTCATGAATGAGTTTACCACTATCGTCAAGCCAAATGAATATCCGATGACCGCGAAGACAATCGAAGATACCAAGACTCAACTTAACAATGGTTTACTTATTAATGCTCCAAAATTTGAATCAGTAGCTCCTCATATCAAGAAGCAGATCGAAACTGCTCCCGCCGTAATAGCTCACAACCTCGCCTTCGACAGAGAAGTGATAGACACAGCATTTGAACGTCTAGGCCAAACTCTAGTTTGGCCCAAACGTCTTATCTGCTCGGTGGAACAGACAGCATATCTTACAGGTAAGCGTCTTACACTTACCAATCTTCATAAACATCTCTTCAAGAAGGATTTTGGCGAAGCTCATCGAGCAAGGCCAGATACTGAAGCTCTAATGCGCTGTTGCGTACGTCTCTACAAAATGGGAGTAATCGCATGACAACTGTAACAGTAATTACTGGTGATGAAAACTCTGGACGTTCTCTCGTTGGTGAATGTCTCGCGGCTCATATCCGTACTAGCCGCAACAAGAACACATACGCCTTAAATAGCCAGACGCGGTTGAAGCCGATGAACTTTAATCCCGAAAGTCTGGACGACTTGTTCTTGGTCTCTGGATCTGATAAGATCGAACCGTGGATGGATAAATGGTTCGAGCGATTTGGATGGCCGCTTTTTGTGATTCACATAAAGAGACTTGAAGAAGGCAAAGAAGCTCTAGAAATTGTTCAAGCTTTAGCGAGCGCAATACGTGGAGAGTCAGAATGATCAGGACCGGATATAGTTTCAAGATCGCATACGGGCATCTTGAAGATGTTGCCAACCGACTTAAGGAAGTTGGTTGGCAACAATTCCCAATTGCCGACCGCTGTAGCACTTTTGGCTTTCGCAAATGGAGTCATCTTGTACCGACACCAGTCTTTGGCGTTGAGCTCGCGGTCGCGGTCGAAAGTCCGATAACAAAGAACACTCCGCGCGATTATTGGACATTTCTCGCTGTCAATGATCTTAAGCCGCTTCACGATTTAATTGGCGTTGCTACGAGCGTTAAAACAGGGGAGCCTGTTTTAACGTACAAGCAGGCAATGCGACCGAAAGGGCTCATCAAGATAACTGGCCCTTGGGTGCTTCTCGATAACATTAAGCCGGAAGGCGTTTACATCGGCCTATCTCCAGCGTTGCCGCTGGGATTGTACAAGAAGGCAAAGAAAAAGAAATTCAAATTCGTCGCAGCTCAAGACAATCATTATCCAAGCGTTGATGATAAAGAGATATATCGTGTTACCATCGGTTGGCGTGGAGGGATGCAGACCTACCCACAGCATATTCTTTCCGATGATGAATGGAAAGAAGCTTGCTATATGTTCGATAAGAAGGATTTGACTGCGGCAATAGCGGTGCGTAACAAGTTGCTATCAACTTGTCACGCGAAGCTGAGCCGCGCTACGCTCTTTGTTCCTGAGAAGCCACTAACATTGCGAGCGATGTGTGAAGCTGGCGCAAAAGCGAAAAGTGTAAATCTCAAAGATGAGATTTACGCTTCGCGTTTAGACCGTGAACTCGATATGATTGCGTCGAAAAAATTTGAGGACTATTTTTACATTATCGCTGATCTTGTTAGCTGGGCTAAGAAGCGAATGGTGGTTGGTCCTGCGCGTGGATCAAGTTGTGGCAGCCTTGTCTGCTACCTACTTGACATCACCGCCATCGATCCTATCCCATTTAATTTGGTGTTTGAACGATTTATAGACATAAATCGTTCAGACCTCCCAGATATTGATCTTGACTTCTCTGACGTACAACGCGACGCAGTATTCAATTATGCTTCCGACAAATATGGTCGGGAGCGAGTGGCCCGTCTCGGTACAGTTGGAATGTTCAGGCCAAAGAGCATCCTCAACACTTTCGGCACCGCACTTCGCGTCCCTCCTTGGAAGACAAACAAGCTCAGTGAGAGCTTGATCGTTAGGTCTAGCGGCGATGCGCGCGCCAATCAGCAATATGAAGATACGCTTAAGGATACACCAGCTGGACGTGAACTCTTGGACGACTATCCAAATATGATTTTGGGTAGCCGACTAGAGGATCATCCTACATTCGCCGGCCAACATGCCGCTGGTCTATGTATCACTCAGAACGCAATCGACCGATATGTTGCGATCGACCATCGCACCTTCAGCACCATGTGCGATAAAAAGGACGCAGAAGAATTCAACATGCTTAAAATCGACATGCTTGGATTAACGCAATTGTCGATCTTCGAACGCACAATGGAGCTGTTGGGGCTCGAGCCGCGAAGTGGATGGCTTGAAAAGTTACCGCTGGACGATCCAGCAGCTTTTGACGTCCTCAATCGCGGTCATTATTCAGGCATCTTCCAATTTAACGGAGCCGCGCTCAAATCGCTCAGTCGCCAAATTAAATTCGAGAGCATCAATGACATTATCGCGATAACGGCGCTTGCGCGACCTGGACCGCTCGCGGCGGGTGGCGCTGGAGATTGGGTAAAGCGTAGGATGGGTCACGATCCTGTGCAATATCTCCATCCGTCTCTCGAACCATATCTCAAGGACACATTCGGCGTAGTCGTCTTCCAAGAACAGATTATGCGCATCGGTCGCGAAATAGGCGACCTCACTTGGGAGGATGTTACGGCGCTTCGCCAGTCAATGAGTAAATCGCTGGGTGCTGAGTACTTCAATAAATGGGGCGACCGTTGGAAGGCTGGCGCTATCAAGCGTGGCTTCTCGAAAGAGGAAGCGGACAAATTTTGGGACGCGATGTGTCAATTTGGTTCTTGGGCCTTCAACCTCGCTCATTCGGTCGCCTACGGAGTGGTCTCATATTGGTGTTGTTGGTTAAAGGCGCATCATCCGCTCGAATTTGCCGCTGCTACGCTCGATGCTGAGTCGTTAGCGATGCGACAAATTACGATCTTGCGCGAGCTTAAGGAGGAAGGCATCGACTACATCCCTGTCGATCCTCTCCTCAGCAAGGATCGCTGGACGATTGGCGAGCGCGAAGGCAAAAAATTTCTAATGGGGCCGTTGTCGTTGATAAAAGGAGTTGGCCCTGTATTCATGCTGGAGATATTAGAGGCTCGCAAAAATGGGAATGGCTTGCGTCCCGTTCTTCAGAACAAATTGGATAACATTAAGACTGAAATTGATTCGCTCTACCCAGTACGCGACGCAATCGCATCTCTCCACCCCGATCTGCGCGCGATTAAAATTTTCACCCAGCCTACTCCAATCAACGACGTTCAGGCTGGCGTAACCAATGAGCCAGTCGTAATAATGGGAGTGCTGAGCCGGATTGCTCCGCGCGATGCCAATGACCCGCAATATGTTGCGCGACGGATAGCGCGAGGCCAGCCGGGAAAAGTTAGCGGACCAACGACGCAGCTCCATATGTTTGTACGCGACGACACTGATGAAATTTTCGTTAAAATAAATCGTGGCGAGGATTACGAGATGATGGGACGGAAGATCGCGGAAAATGGTCGCGTTGGCAAATCGCTTTACGCCTTCAAGGGAACGTGTCCATATGGCTTCCGAATGATCTCTGTTACGGGAGTGAAACATCTCGGAGAAATTGATGCTGATCTAAGCGGCAATGAAGGTCGTGGTCGCAACGTTGAGACGTTGGGTGGAGATACAGGAGGTGAAGGGGGACCAAACAAATGAAGAGCGATGGCGACCTGCGAAGATTGTTTCGTCAGAACCTCCCTCAAGTACATTGGGCGACTATCGAGACAGGAGTGACTGAACCTGGCGTCCCTGATCTCAACGGATGCTTTCGCCGTCGCGAATTTTGGATCGAAAATAAGTTCACCGCCGGATGGGCTGTGAATTTTCGCCCTGATCAAATTGGTTGGATATCGCGACGGACACGCAGTGGTGGTCGCGTCTTCATCGCCGTCAGACGACGTCACGACGCAAGCTCGCGTC
>Ga0126373_10000827_pt1 | contig 21042 bp, 17 predicted proteins | sample PanSoiMetPlot_11_FD_92545 | JGI IMG/M metagenome (GOLD analysis project Ga0126373, IMG submission 92545) | Tropical forest soil microbial communities from Panama - MetaG Plot_11 | ecosystem: Environmental > Terrestrial > Soil > Tropical forest > Bulk soil | place: Panama | collected 2016-02-17 | reverse complement strand
CCCGCTGGCACCCGTCAACGTCGTCGCGGGCCGAACCGTGCACGTGTCGGTCGTCTGCCCCGTCCCGTAGCGTTCGCTCAGCGGCCGAGGTCATCGAGCTGCCGGTAGAGGTCGCCTCGCGGCCCCGAGTAGGCATCGGTCTTGCTGCCGTCGCTGCTCGGCAGGCTCGCGCTCGCGGTCGTCGCGCCGACAGCCGGTTTGCTTGCCGTCGGGCTGACCGATCCGGGTGACGCCGGAGCCCTGGCCTGCTTGCGCGCCGCGCTGCGGTCCCGGAAGACCCAGCCGCCCACCACGCCGGCTACCAGACCGCCGATATGCGCCTGCCAGCCGATGTGGGCTCGCGGCACCAGCACGGTGAACTGGTACGCGAAGCACAGCGCCATCACGGCGCCGATCATGATGTCGATGCCGTGCCGGTCGAAGAAGCCGCGCACCAGGATGTAGCCCAGGTAGCCGAAGACGACGCCGCTCGCGCCGACCCCGAGTGAACGGGGCGATCCGAAGAACCATCCGGCCAGACCGCTGGCGATGATCACCAGGGCCGTGAGGCCGAGGAACCGGACCACGCCTCGGTAGGCGGCCAGGAATCCGAACACAAAGAGCGGTCCGGAGTTGCTCTCGATATGCGTCCAGCTCAGGTGTATGAATGGGGCCAACAGGATGTCGGGCAGGCTGCGCACGTCGCGGGGACGTATGCCATAGCTGTTCACGAGCTGATAATGATCAGCTACGTTGCCGAGCTGGACGACCCAGAGAATGGCCAGGAAAGCGACCATCACGAACAGTGCCTTGCGCGCTTCGGCCAGCGCAGACTCGGCGTCTGCGGCGCCTAGAGCCCAGACGCGGTGTCGGGGGGTGGTCATGTCTACGTCCTGCCTGTCGAAGCCGTCAGCTCTGTGGCTAGCCGACACTGGTCACAAGCTAGCGGCAGTCAGCCCCGGAGCGGTAAGCGTCCTCCCGATTCTCGTCATGCCGCGGGCGATAAATCACGCTAAAGCTTGACGGCCCCGTCGTCGCACGCGCCCAAACGCGCAGCCAGTTGTCACTCGCTGCGCAGAAGTCATGACCCCGCCTTCAGGATCATTACTACGAGTAATTGTAACACTACGTATTGCCAAATTGTGATCTGCGCGCCACCAATTCCCGGTTTTGATAGCGGCTTTTTCGGCGGAAACGCTTTGTGAGTGTGTCCGGTTCTGGCAACGTTAACCGGCGACGGTGCAGGACTGATGCATGTCGCTCGCCCTCGGGGCGCTGGCGTCGCGTGCTGATGACCCGGCCGTTATGCGACTCGCTGCCCTGTACCGCAGCGGTGCGCGTGCCGGGCGTTCCGCCTGGCGCGCATGGCCGACGGAAGGACTGCATTGTCACAACACCGGAGACGGCCCAAAGCCAGGCGCAATAGGCGCAGGCGAGTGGGGGTCTTCATGGTCACCGCCTCAGCGGCGACCGTCGTCGTAGTGGCTATCGCTTTGCTAGTGGTCGCTGGGCGTCCAGGATCGAGTACAGATCCGCTCGGCGCCGCCGTGGCCCAGGTGTCGACCGGGAACCAGGGACTTGCCCTGGCGCGGGAACGTCAGAAGGTCATCCTCCAGGACTTCGCCACGCAGGCGTTCAGTGTGACGAGCGCCCCAAAGATCAGCACGGCGCCGCCGCCGTCATCTGGCGGGAACGGCGGAGGGCCAGTAGTGATCCTGCCACCGCCGAACCCCGGTAGCGCGCAGAGAATCGCCTACGACATGCTGGGCTCGTTTGGCTTCAGCGTTAGTCAGTTCAGCTGCCTGGACAGCCTGTGGAACGCGGAGAGCGGCTGGCGGTACAACGCCGCAAACGCTAGCGGCGCCTACGGGATACCGCAGGCTCTGCCTGGCTCCAAGATGGCCAGTGCCGGATCAGACTGGCAGACGAATCCCGCCACGCAGATCAGGTGGGGGCTCGGCTATATCAAGAACATCTACGGGAGCCCATGCAACGCGTGGGGGCACGAGCAAGCCGACGGCTGGTACTGACACGCAGAGTCCTGTCAGCTAGTCGAGAATTCGGAGTCGAGACCGATCGGCCGGCTGGTTCAGTTACTCCGCAGATAGAGTTACTCCGCAGATAGTTCGTGCGGTCTCGCCATGGCCGCGACGTCGAGCGCCTCATCAAGCTGGTGCTGGCTGATTTCCCCGCTAGCCACGTGGCCGCGCGCGATGACAACATCCCTGATGGTCGCGCCGGTCTCGAGCGCCTCGTGCGCGACAGCTGCGGCTGCCTCGTAACCGATGTACGGGTTCAGCGCCGTGACGATGGCGGGAGAGGATTCCGCGTTGCGACGCAGCCGCGCCACGTCCGCGGTGATGCCTGCCACGCACTTGTCAGCCAGCGCCGTCGCGGCCGCCGCCAGCAGCCGCAATGAGGACAGCAGCGCGCGCCCGATGACCGGCATCATCACGTTGAGCTCGAAGTTGCCCGCCGCGCCGCCGAAGGCGACCGTTGCGTCGTTGCCGATGACTTGCGTACAGACCTGACAGACGGCCTCACAGATAACCGGGTTGACTTTGCCGGGCATGATCGAGCTGCCGGGCTGAAGGTCGGGGATCCGGATCTCGGCCAGGCCGGTCCTGGGTCCTGACCCCATGAGCCGCAGGTCGTTGCAGATCTTGTACAGGCTGACTGCGATGGTCTTGGTGACTCCGCTCGTGGCGACGAGGCCATCGCGGGCCCCGGCTGCCTCAAAGTGGTCAGGCGCCTCGGTCAACGGCAGGCCCATCTCGGTGGCGAGCCGGCCGATGACGCGCCTGGCAAACTCGGCCGGTGCATTGAGGCCGGTTCCCACCGCCGTGCCGCCAAGCGGCAGCTCGCCCACGTCGGGTAGCACGCCACTCGCTCGCTGGACACCGTGCCTGACGGCGGCCGCGTAGCCGCCGAACTCCTGACCGAGCGTTACCGGCGTGGCGTCCATCAGGTGCGTCCGCCCGCTCTTGACCACGTCGGCAAACTCTGCTGCCCTCGCGTCCAGCACATCGGCGAGGTGCGTAAGCGCGGGCAGCAGCGACCCAACAATCAATCGGGTGGCCGCCAGGTGGATAGCGGACGGGAACACGTCGTTGGACGACTGGGACGCGTTCACGTGATCGTTCGGGTGCACCAGCCGTCCGAGCGCACGGCTGGCCAGCGTCGCCACAACTTCATTGGCGTTCATGTTCGACGACGTTCCAGAGCCCGTTTGGAATACGTCGATCGGGAACTGGTCGTCATATCGTCCGTCAGCTACGTCGGCGGCCGCGTCGTAGATTGCGCGGGCCATGTCGGCTGGAAGCACGCCGAGCTCGGCGTTCACCATGGCGGCCGCGCCCTTAATCGATGCGAGCGCGGCGATCATGTCGCGGGAAAGCGGCTCGCCGGATATCTCGAAGTTTTGCACGGCCCGCTGGGTCTGGGCCCCCCACAGCGCATCGGCGGGCACCGCGACCTCGCCCATCGAGTCATGCTCGATTCGGAAGCCTGCGGGAATGTCGGCCATGACAGCCTCCGGCTCAGCTCGGTCCCGAGCCGATGTTGAGCAGCGGCAGCTGCGCTGCGGTTCCGTCCGCCCTGTGCTGGCTTCCAAAAAAGTCGTTGCCCTTGTCGTCCACCACGATGAAGGCCGGGAAGTCGCGTACTTCGATCCGCCAGACGGCTTCCATGCCGAGTTCCGGGTACTCCAGGACCTCGACCTTGGTAATGCAGTCCCGGGCGAGCTTGGCGGCGGCGCCGCCGATCGAGCCGAGGTAGAAGCCGCCGTGCTCCTTGCAGGCCGCCGTGACTGCAGCTGACCTGTTGCCTTTGGCGAGCATGACGAGCGACCCGCCCGCTGTCTGGAACTTGTCGACATACGAGTCCATCCGCCCGGCCGTCGTCGGGCCGAACGATCCGGACGCGTAGCCTTCGGGCGTCTTGGCCGGACCGGCGTAATAGACCGCGTGATCGCGAAGGTACGCGGGCATCGGCTGGCCCGCATCGAGTAGCTCGTTGATCTTGGCGTGTGCAATGTCACGCGCCACGACCATCGGCCCGGTTAGGGCAAGCCGCGTCTTGATGGGATAGCGGGAGAGTTCCGCCCGGATCTCGCTCATCGGCCTGGAGAGGTCGATGCGAACGACGTCGCTATCAAGCTCGGTCTCGGTGGTCTCGGGCAGGTACCGCGCAGGATCGGTCTCAAGGCGTTCGAGGAAGACCCCGTTCCCCGAGATCTTTGCTTTTGCTTGTCGGTCCGCGGAACAGGACACGGCTATCGCCACCGGGCAGGACGCACCGTGGCGAGGCAGCCTGATGACACGAACGTCGTGGCAGAAGTACTTGCCGCCGAACTGCGCGCCGATCCCGGCCTCGCGGGTGATCTCGAGCACCTGCTGTTCGAGTTCGAGATCGCGGAAGCCGTGCGCGTCCATCGAGCCAGTCGTGGGCAGCGCGTCCAGGTACTTGGCGGACGCGTACTTGGCGGTCTTGAGCGCGTACTCGGCGCTGGTGCCGCCGACGACGATGGCGAGGTGGTAGGGCGGGCAGGCGGCGGTGCCGAGTGACCGTATCTTCTCAGCCAGGAACGTGGCCAGGCGGGCCGGACTCAGCACTGCCTTTGTCTCTTGATAGAGGTAAGACTTGTTGGCTGAGCCGCCACCCTTGGCCATGAAGAGGAATTTGTACTCCGCGCCGTCAGTCGCGTACAGCTCGATCTGGGCCGGCAGGTTACTTCCGGTGTTCCGCTCCTCCCACATCGTGAGCGGGGCGAGCTGGGAATAGCGAAGGTTCAGCTTGGTGTAGGCGTCGTACACGCCGCGCGCGATGTGTTCCTCGTCGCGGCTATCGGTGAGCACCTGCTGGCCGCGCTTGCCCATCACGATGGCGGTGCCGGTGTCCTGACACATGGGCAGTACGCCACCGGCTGCGATGCACGCGTTCTTGAGCAGATCGCCGGCAACGAACTTGTCGTTCGGCGACGCTTCGGCGTCGTCAAGGATCGAGCGAAGCTGGGCCAGGTGCGCCGGCCGGAGTAGGTGCGCGATGTCACGCATGGCGGCGCTCGTAAGCTCGGTCAGCACTGCCGGCCCGATCTGAAGGAACTCCCGCCCGAGCGCTCGCTGCACGCTGATGCCGTCGGTGGTGAGCAGCCGGTACTCGGTGTCGTCGGCGCCCGTCGGCAGCATGTCGGTGTAGTGGAACTCGGGCATGGAAGGCACATCCTTGTGGCCGGGTGTTGACCTTCTCATCGTATTTCGCGCCCGGGGTTGGCCGGGCCCGGCGCCGTTTCCCTACTGGGAAGTGCTGGGGCGTCGCCGGATCGCCGGCATGCCGAGACGCGCCGAGTTCAGCCGACCGGTGGCGCCGAACGCAGCGACGAAGGCAACGAGTGCCGCCACCACAGCCACAAAGCCGCCGTAGCTGAAGCCGACCGACAGCGTGAACTGCGTTAGCGCTCCGGCCGGACTGAGGCTGACGAAGTCAAAGGAGGGCGACGGCTTGATAAAAGCCGCGAGGATGGTCAGCAGCAGCGCCAGGCCGGTCGCGACCACGAGGATCTGCTGCGGACTCGGCAGGTTGCCGGGCACGCGGCTGATGGCCTCGCGGGCCACGAGCACGACGAGTGAGATGATCACCAGCGCGAATACGAACCAGACATAGCCATGTGCGCCCGGCCCGTCCGCACTCCCGAGGGCACGCGAGACCCCGTTGCTTGTCGTGAGCACGGCGCGGCTGAACCAGGGCATGAACAGGGTCACCAGCAGGATTATCAGGCTGGTCCCGATCACCAGGTCGCGACCGGTCCAGCCGCTAGCCGAGCGACGGGCATGTGCAGGTTCTGGATACAGCGACGTCTCGCCAGTCATGGAGGCCTCCACTAAAGCTCGCTGCTCCCGCCGCGATTTTAGTCGTGTGAGTCCCGATTGGCAGCTATACGTACATCACGGGTATTTGCGAGAGAGCTGCCACCGCGACCGCGGTGGCAGCCCTCCCAGGTTGGAAATGATTGAGCGGTGGCTCGGGCCTAGATGATCTCGGACTCCAGGAATTCCGCTTCGAGTTCCTGCGTGGTGAGGACGTCGGCAGCCGCCGGCTCTTGCCTTTCGGTCGGCGCCAGGGTCGGGCTCGGCCGCATCCGGATAGCAACCGCAATGACGATCAGCGCGATGGCGTCGAAGATCGCGGCCGCGGTGAAGGATGCTGCCATCCCGTGCACCCGGGCATGCTGGACCTGAGCCGCCAGGCTGGCGCCCAGGACCGGGTGCCGGGCAGCGGCGCGACTCGCTGTGCCGAAGACCGTGACCAGGATGGCCAGGCCGAGCGCGCCGCCGACCTGCTGCATGACGTTCACCATGCTGGCGCCAGCGCCGGACTCCTTCGGCGGGATGCCGACCAGGGACGCCATGGTGAGCGGCACGAAGACCACGCCCATGCCCAGGCCTAGCAGCAGCATCGGGATGAGGACTCCCGGGAAGTAGCTGGTCCCGGTCGTGAGCTGGCCAAGCCACGCCATGCCGGCCACGACGGGCAGCAGGCCGGTGATCATCAGCGGCTTCGGGCCGAACCTGGCGACGAGTCTCGGCGCCAGCCGCGAGGTCCCGAACAGGGCCGCCGTCATCGGGATGAATGACAGGCCCGCCTTAAGCGGGCTGAAGCCGAGCACTTCCTGGACGAACTGCGTGAGGAAGAAGAACGACCCGAACATGCCGGCCACCAGGAGCAGCCGCGCTGCGTACGATGCTCCGCGGCTGCCATCGCGCAATAGCCAGAGCGGCGTGATCGGCTGGCTGCTCCTGGTCTCGATGAGCATGAAGGCGACGAGCAGGATCGCTGCTGCGCCGAACGAGCCTAGTGACATCCGACTGGACCAGCCGTGCGACGCGACGCTGATGAACCCGTACACCAGGGCGGACATGCCGGCCGTGGACGTGACGGCGCCTGCGAAGTCGAACCGGCCGCGTTGACGCTGCGACGCCGGCAGCAGGCGCGGCGCGAGCGCGACGACCGCGATGCCGATTGGCACGTTGACGAAGAAGACCCAGCGCCAAGACGCCAGCTGCGTGAGCAGACCGCCGAGGACCAGGCCGAGCGACGAGCCGCCCATCGTCACCGCCGTGAAGATGCTAAGGGCCCGGACCCGCTCCCGGCCGTCCGGGAAGCTCGCGACGATCGCGGCCAGGACGGCGGGCGAGGCGATCGCGCCGCCAACACCCTGCACGGCGCGCGCCGCCAGCAGCGCCGCAGGTGACGTAGCCAGACCGCCGGCCAGCGAGGCCAGCGTGAAGATCACGAGGCCGGCCATGAAGGCCTGCCGCCTGCCGAGTATGTCGCCAGCCCGGCCCCCGAGCAGGAGCAGGCCGCCGAAGGTCAGCGCGTAGGCGTTCAGGACCCAGGACAGGCCCGTCGCGGTTAGGTGCAGGCCGGCAGCCATCGACGGCAGCGCGACGTTAACCACGGTCATGTCCAGGACGATCATGAGTTGAGCGCAGAGCACGACGGCGAGCGTGATGTTCCGCCGGTCGCGTTGCCGAGCGCTTGAGCCGGAGCTTGGGCTCGGGCTCGTGAGCGAAGGCAGAGTGGACGAAGAAGACATGGTTCCTTCCCGGAACGGTGCTAAGAGTGGACCGTCAGGGCCGGGCGGTAGCACGGCCGGGGCGGCTGAGGTCGGACCGCCGGGCGATCCGGCTGGCCTTGGCCTGGCGGCTCGAGTGAGCTAAGCTCTATTCGGAGGATCCCTCCGGTAACTATACGGAGGATACCTCCGTTTTGCAAGTCGATATGTGCTGGAGTTAGTGATGGGCGCAGGCGAGCCGGCCAGCCAGGCCGGGCAGTCGAAGCGGGCTGACGCGCGCCGGAACTACGAGCGCCTGCTGGCTGCGGCCGCAGCAGCGTTCGCCGAGCATGGTGCGGACGATGTCTCACTGGAGGAGATCGCGCGCCGTGCTGGCGTTGGCATCGGAACGCTGTACCGCCATTTCCCGGCCCGGCAGGCGCTGCTAGAGGCCGTGTACAAGGACCAAGTCGACGGGCTGGACGCGCTCGGCGCCAAGCTGGTCGTGGCGGAATCGCCTGGCGATGCACTGGGGGAGTGGATGCGGGCCTTCGTGGCCTTTGGCCGCACGAAGCGCAGCCTGAGCTCGGCGCTTGTCGAGACCATCGGCAAGAACTCCGAGCTGATGTCGGCGTGCAGCATGATCCTCCGCAGTCGCACCGATGAGCTACTCAGCCGCGCGCAGCGAGCTGGCGAGGCGCGGCCAGAGGTCAAGACCGTGGACATCTTCCGCCTCACGCACGGGCTGATCATGGCGACCGAGACCGCGCCTTCGGACCCGGATCAGCCTGACCGACTGCTTTCGCTGGTGATCGACAGCGTGCTCGCAGGTTCCCGGCCCTAGCTGCTGGACGCTGCCCGGCCAAGCAGGCAGGCATGCGAGCCCCCTGTCAGCAGCGAGCCATGGCGTGAACTTGCATGGGCCGGCAGTTCCGGGGTAGCTGGCAGTGCCGGATGACCGGTCGCCGCTGCAGCTGTGCCGGCGCAGGGCGGTCGTCGGGACCAGCGGCAGCGATGAGGATGGTGAATCATGAGCGCTGTTCCGGACCAAGGAATCAGCGGGCAGAGCCCAGAGCAGAATGACGGCGCTGTGGATCTGGAGGAGGCGTCCCGCCAGCTAGACCTCGCCGCCCATGACATCGCGGTCGCCGCGAGCTGCATCGGCCTGGGGGACCTCGACGAAGCTCACACCAACGTGATCACCGCCCGCGCCGCGGCCGGCGCGGCCGAGGAGATCCTCCGAGTGGTGCTCACCGGTGGGCGCTATGGTCCGCGGTAGCCGGCGCCCGGGGCCGATGCCTGGTCGGCGTTGGCACGACGTGCGCCAGGAGCGCAGGTTGCGCTGAAAGCGGTCCTTGGATGCCGCTACACTCTCCGCGAAGGCTGTCCGACGCTGTGTAGTGCCAAGCTCAGGGTGGCCCGGGTCACCCAGTGGCTGTCCCAAAGGTGACAAAAAGTATCGGTATTTTGGACTACGCTCGACATCTCAGCCTTGAGTTGTGCGGTCGGCGCCGTATTGTTACCCGGTGCTCCCGGGTGCAGGCAGCCAGCTCCATGGCTGAGCGAGGTGAAGAAGACTGATCCGGCCACCGACCGCCGAGAAGCAGCCCGCCCTGAACCTCAGCACGAACACAGCTTCCAGTTCCAGCTCGGGATCAGGAGATGCGCTGATGACGGAACGCCCCCGCTTGACCGTACTTGGCACTGGCTACCTCGGTCTCACACACGCGGCCTGCATGGCCTCGGAAGGCTTCGAGGTCCTGGGCGTCGACATCGACGCCGCCAAGGTGGCGCGGCTGAACAGCGGCGAGGTCCCAATCTACGAGCCAGGGCTGGAAGAGCTCCTGCGCGAGGGCCTCGAGTCCGGGCGGCTCAGGTTCACGTCGTCTTACGAGGAAGCGGCAGCGTTCGGCGACGTTCATTTTGTGTGTGTCGGCACGCCGCAGCGGCGGGACGGCTACAGCGCCGACCTGTCCCAGGTAGAGGCTTGCATCGATGCTCTTGCACCGGGTCTGACCCGACCGTGCGTGATCGCCGGCAAATCGACGGTTCCGGTAGGCACGGCGGCGGCTCTCGCGGAGCGTGTGGCCGGGCTGGCGCCCGCCGGGACCGGTGTGGAACTGTGCTGGAATCCGGAGTTCTTGCGCGAGGGCTGCGGCGTCGCCGACACGCTGCGGCCGGACCGGATCGTCGTCGGCGTGACCTCGGCCTGGGCCGAGACGATGATGCGGACCGTCTACGCGCCGCAGACCGAAGCCGGCGTGCCCGTGTTCGTGACAGATCTGCCGACGGCCGAGCTGGCCAAGGTCTCGGCCAATGCATTCCTGGCCACCAAGATCTCGTTCATCAACGCCGTGGCCGAGGTGTGTGACGCGGCAGGCGCTGATGTGACCAAGCTAGCGGCTGTCCTTGGCGCCGATCCTCGGATCGGTACTGCGTTCTTGCGGCCGGGCCTCGGCTTCGGCGGCGGGTGCCTGCCCAAGGACGTGCGTGCCTTCCTGGCCAGAGCGGCCGAACTGGGCGCCGAGGATGCGCTGGCGTTCCTGCGTGACGTAGACGCGATCAACCTCGGCCGCCGCACCGGGATGGTCAACCTGGCCTGCTCGGTCGTGGGCGGCTCGGTGGCCGGGCGGTCGGTATGCGTGCTCGGGGCCGCGTTCAAGCCCGGCTCCGACGATGTCCGGGACTCGCCGGCCCTCGATGTGGCGCAGATTCTGCACGGCATGGGCGCCGAGGTCACCGTGTACGACCCGGCGGCGAACGAGAACGCGAAGGCGGTCTGCCCGGAACTGCACTACGCCGACTCGGCCGTGGTCGCAGCCAAGGGCAGCGAGGTGGTGCTCGTGCTGACCGACTGGCCTGAGTTTGCTGCACTGGACCCGCACGAGTTGGGTGCCGCGACCGCGGAGAAGCGCATCATCGATGGCCGCTACGTACTGGACCCGGCGACATGGCGGGCGGCTGGCTGGCAGTACCGCGCTTCTGGCATTCCGGACCTGACGACTCCGGATCAGCTCAGCCGGCTCTGAGCGCTTATACAGACCCGGAAAATATCGCCGCCGTCAGCATTCACTAATTGAATGCTGTAGGCAGGTCACTGCTGGTTTTTCTAATCTGGTCTTCGGGGCAATAATCGGCGGGCCAAATCGGCGCCGATTTTTGCCGTGCCTACGGACCTGCTGACTAACGCGATCTCGCGGCATCGTTTCGGCTAGCACCACGTATAATGCTCGGGTGCTTATGGAAGACGCGATTGCTTACGTGGGCCACCAGGTGCACTTTTGCCGATACCGTGAGGCCGGCACGTTGCTGAGGTGGCTGGGCGACGATCTGACCGGCTTGCGGGTGCTCGACGTGGCAGGCGGTGACGGGTACTGGGTCGGCCAGGCCCGCAAGCGCGGCGCGTCCGCCGTCTCAGTTGATCTTGCTAGGTCGAAGATGCTCCGTGGCGCCCGGCTGAACCATGCGCCGTCGTTGCTCGAAGCAGATGCCCTCCGGCTGCCGTTCGCTGACGAGAGCTTTGACCGGGTCATGTCCATCTGCGCGATCGAGCACTTCGATGACGGGCCTGCTTCCCTCGCCGAGATGGCTCGAGTCCTCGTCCCCGGCGGCGAGCTCGTCATGTCGGCCGACGCGCTGACGAGGGCCAGCGAGTGGCCGCGCCTCTTCGAGGAGCACTGCCGCCGGTATGCCGTTAAGCAGACCTACAGCCACGAGTCGCTCGGGAAGCTGCTGGCCGAGCGCGGCCTCGACGTGATTCAGCACAGCTATCAGTTCCGCGGCCGTCAGTCCGAGCATTTCTACCTTGCGATGTCATCGGTCAAGGGAAAGCCTGCGCCGAACGCCGCGGTCCTCGCTGCGCCGCTGGTGTCATTGAGCGACAGGCGGCTACCTAACGACAGCGGCAGCGTGGTTCTGGTTCGGGCGCGCAAGCGCACGTAGCACGCGCGCTTCTGCTTTGCCAAGACATGGCGAGCGTCCCCGGCTCTGGCGAGCCGGGGACGGTCGTTTGCTTTCTCAGACGTGACGGCGCAGGCTCAGTAATCTCCTCTGGACCGCACGATCAGGTCGGCGAGCAAGCCGAGCGTCGCGATGATGAGTCCGCTGACGATGATCAGGATCGTGTTGATCGCGAAGTACAGCGGGTGGACGACCTGGTCATAGATGCCCTTGACGACCCCGAGGGCCAGCAATGACAGCGCAACCGGCATGAGGACCTTCAGCGGGTTGAAGTACATGACCATCCGAAGCACCTGAAGGATGTACCGGTAGGCGTCGCGGACGTACTTGAACTTTGACTTGCCGGCGCGCTTGGAATACTCGATCGGCACGTATCGCACATCGTGCTGGTTAGACAGGAACGCGATCGTAATCGTGGTCACGCACGAGAATCCGGGCGGCAGCAGCCTCAGGTACGGCAGTGCGACCTCGCGCCGGAATGCGCGAAGCCCGGAGTTGAGGTCGGGGATCTGAGAATTGGTCAGCACCTCGGCGACCTTGCGGATGAACCACTTGGCCGGCACGCGCAGCAGCTTGTGCGTGCCTTCCTCGGTGGTCCTGGCGCCAACGACCTGATCTAGGTACTGATCCTTCTCGAGCATCTCGACGAGTTCGGGGATCCGCTCGTTGGGATAGGTCATGTCAGCGTCGGTCCAGACGACGACCTCGCCCTTCGCCTGATGCGTTCCGATCCGCCGGACGGTGCCCGATCCGCCGTTGCGGCGGAAGTGGACGACTCTCATGTGCGGGAAGCGTGTCGCAGCGTCTTCCAGGCTGGCCAGGGTGCCGTCGGTCGACGCGTCGTCGTAGGCCACGAGCTCATAGGTGTAGCCACTGGCGTCCATGGCCGCACAGATTCGTTCGATCTCGGCGGTCACGTGGCCTTGCTCGTTGTGGCACGGCAAGACGATCGTGACGTACGGAGCTAGCTCTGGCTCGGGAGCCTCCAGGCTCGCTGGGGTTGGCGGGATATCGAGGGCAGGCGGGGGAGCCATGTCAGTGGTGGGGGCGGAATTCACGCCCGAGAACATACTCAACTTGGAAACTCCGACATCCAGATAACTACTTTGATCTTGTCCGTATCTACCGGCGCCCATAGCAGGGAATGCGGATCAACTTGCGTGTGCAGGTTCATCACTCTCCTGGTCGGCGCGCCGTATTCAGCGACGAGGTTCTGCGTGGTCGCCAGCACCACAGGACGCCTGCCGACGCGCTGAATGCTGGCGATCAGCATCTTCATATACGTCGGATCACTGTGCAGTGAGGCGGCCGTTGGCACGTCGCACATGCCGCGGACATCCTGGCCAATGTTGCGGTAGAGCTGGTAGCTGACGAACACCACAGATGCGTTGCGGGGGATCGCTGCGCACAGGTTGTTCATCGCCGGGATTTCGCCCTGAGACGTCACCTTGCTCGCGAGGCCGTTGGCAGTCAGCCGGTACCCGAGGGGGCCGCCTGGCTGAGCCTTGACCCCCCAGCTCGTCATCACAGCAGGAAGGATAAGAGCTGCTCCGAGAATCGTGACCGCGCCGGCCCGCAGGACCGGGCCCACCCCTTGCTTCCGAAGCCAGCCCATAATCCAGCTGGTTGCCCACAGGGCTAGCACGATGAAGCCTGGAAGCACGCCCGCAACGAGGCGACGGCTAGCCCAGGGCTGATCCGGAATGATGGACGGCCGCAGCAGAGTCGAGACGATGATCCAGGCAAAGGCCATCAGCGGCAGCGTCCAGGCGGGTGCCTCGCCCCGCAGGCACCTACGCGCGATGATGGCGGCACCGGCCGTGGCAAGAATGACAGCAGGCACACCCACGTACCAGAACACCCAGTGCAGGCTGATCTCGTAGTACATGCGGTGGGGCTGGATTGGCAGGCCCTGTGACAGCTGCCACATCGCCATGGTGGCCGCCTGATGCGCGGGGATGTTCGCGCGCACCGTCTGGACGTACGGCCGGATCGCGAATCCGAGCGTGATAGCGACCGCCGACGCAGCAGCGATGTTAGGCAGCCAATTGGTCCGCAGCTGAGGGAGTCCGCGGTCCCAGCGCACCAGAACGAACAGCAACGTTGCGACCAACAGGGCCGCGCCGAGGCCCAGCAATGGCATCAGCGAGGCCTTGACGGTACCCAAGTACGGCCGACTGAGGACCACGCCGTCAATGACGCCGTAGAGAGACCCGACGACCGATCCGGCGATGAGTGGCCAGGCCGTCCGTTGCCGCCCGAGCAGAAGCAGGCCGAAGTACGGGATCAGGGGCAGCATGTCGCTGGCCCCGTCGATGCGCACGAGGAGCGTAAGCCCAATGGCTAGCCCGGCGAGCGCGGCGATCTTCCGGCTGGCCGCGCCATCTGGCGTCAGCGAGTCGATGACCAGGCATAGACCGCCGAGGAACAATATCTGGGTCAGCGGCTCGCTGTAGGTGGACCTGCTGGTGAACATCTCGGGCAGGCTGAGCGCCAGGATCAGCGCGCCCAGGGGCGCCCAGCGTGGTCCGACGAGGCGACCGACCAGCCCGCCGAACGTCAGGACCCCGCAGGCCCCAAGCAGCGCACCCATGGCCGACGCTGCCGTGATGCCACCAAGCCAGAACGCTGGGGCGAGCACTATCGGCAGGCCAGCCATGAACTGTGGCACGATGCTGTGGCCGCGCTGATAGAACGCGGCACTGCCGTACGCGACCCAGTGGTGGTACCCGCCGAACGCGGCGGTGTCTTGCGGGATCGGCAGCGACCGGTGCTTGGCGATCCAGTTCCCGAACTGAATGTAGGACGCCGGGTCGCGGAAGACGAGGATCTGCTGCGAGTGGTAGATCAACTGGTCGACACCAAAGGCAACCGCCACCGCAACCAGGGCAGCGATTACCCACCACGGCGTCGAGGCCGACGCCGCGCCGCGGGCGGCGAGCAGGCCCTGTGACCGGCCGGAGACCCACCGCAGGCCGGCGGCCACCAACACGATGGCCAGCGGGAGGGACACCACCAGCATCAGCACCGGGGTGAAGAGACCGAGGAGCAGCAGCGGCAGTCCCGCCAGCAGCCACGCAATCGCGAGCAGGGTCGGCAGCACAGTGATCTGCCGGAATATCCGGCCGGCCAGGTCCGACGTTTGCTGCTGACCCTCGACGGTCGCGGGCGCAGGGGACGGGGACGACCCGGTCTCCGCCGTCCCGGTGCTAGCGCTCATTACACGCGTCTCCAAGCCTTCAAAGAGTTCACACCCGCGAAGTGGCCGCGCACCCGGTGCAGAACGATGAATCCGTCACGCTGGAAGACGATCTTGTAATCACCGCCGCTCAGGAGCAGCGAAACGCGCCTGGCCTGAGCGGCCGGATTGTCGAACGTCATGACGTGAAGCCTTACGTCCGCGACGACCCACGGCGCGCCGAGGGGTTTACGCTCCCCGTCCCAGAGCAAGACTGTATCTCGCGATGATAGCTCCGGCCCCATGTCGTTCGCGGCCTCTACGACCACACCGCTGGGCACGATGTTGTCAGCGGCAGTAGCCGCTCGGGTCCGGGGAGTCTGCTCGTAGAAGCTTGCGTGCAGCATCTGCTTGAGCGGGGACTCGGGTAGGGCAAAGATCGCGAAAATGCTGCCGGCGAGGACCGCGCCGCAGAGGGCGAGGCCAACCACCCCGGTCCCAATCCTCCGCACGGTCGCCCCGCCACCTTGAAGGGCCGCGGCCACCACGTCCGGATTCGGCCCTGGCACCTCGTCGACAGGCGCCTCGGCCAGCATCCCGGGCGCTTCGGCCGTGACCACCCCCGGTGGGGCCACGGCAGCCGCGGGCTTGGCGCCTGTTTCCGGCCGCGCCGACATGATCGCCCAAACCTTGGTGGCCCACCGCTCGATGCGGACCGCCGAATCCACCGCGGCGCAGATGAGAATAACGACAATAAATGAGTTGTACTGGAACTTGAGCAGCCACCAGCTCGGGAATTTGGAATTCAGCATTCGCTCGAGTAGCAGCGGCACCACGGCCAGCGTGATTGGCGACAGCAAGGGCAGGAACGCAAAGGCGCCGAACAGCCATTTAAGAGTTCTGGTCTTATACCAGGGGTTGAAGATCATCTTGACCGTGCTGAACGGGTGCCTGATCATGTGCAGCACGACCTGCGACACGTTTTTCCCGAGCGCGCCGTAGGCCCAGTAATAACCTGCCTGCCCGCCAAATGCCGGAATCAGCACGTAGACCGCAATCAACGTGTAGAACATGCCGCCAACCATCACGGCGATCGCGACAAGGCGTTGCCTGGGAAGGGTCGGCGTCATGGATACGAGCAGGTAAAGGCCGATACCGGCGACCAGCAGGCCCATGTCTTCTTTAACCAGCAGCAAAGCCCCGAGCGCGATGAGGACGCCACGCAAACGGCCAGCCTGGATGCGCTCAAGCGCGATTGCGAGCAGCACCGGCACGAACGCGGCCTCGTGAAAGTCAAATGCTGTGGCCTCGGCGAGCGGCCAGCTGAGGCCGTACGCAGCGGCTATGAGATAGGCAGCAACCGCGGCCTTCGGCCCGCCGCCGAAAGCCCGTCTGGTAAATAGCCACAGCGGCGGGATGGCCAGCGAGAAGAGCACGGCCTGCGCCACCAGAAGCGTCTGCGGTCCGCTGTATATCCAGTACAGCGGGGCCAGGGCGGCCAGGATGGGCGAGAAGTGGTCGCCGAGGATCGAGAAATGCGGGCCAAACCCGTTGTGCACTCCCTTGATGACCGAGTTGCCAAGGTGAAAGTGCGAGTAGGACCGGATGGCCTGGTCGAAGATGACTAGGTCATAGGAGGTCATCCGGAACCTGATGTAGTAAATCAGGGAAAAGACGGAGTAGAGCGCCGCGATCAACGCTGTTAGGATGCTGACACCAACAAGGTGTGTGCGGCTGTACCGGCTCAGCACGGCCCGGGGCCGACTTACCGACACTGGACTCTTGACCGCAGACTGGATACCCATCGCGGCCAACGGTACTTGCGGCTGTCCCATGCTGCGTCCAGATTTACGTTTTTTCGGGTTAAACACGAGGTATAGACTTCGTGTCTGACTGAGGTGTGGCGATCGCCACTATCGGGCTCCCCGAGGGCACCCTATCGGTCAGTACTGGTGGATCAGACTCACAACTCTCATGCGAGCTCGGCCGCGTCTCCCGGCATCTGACGAGAGGCTGGCTTCTGGCCGCAACGGTTCGCAAAGATGGCAGGCTGTGCACATGCAAGACCCGAAGGTTGCCGCTCCCGTCGATGACGGAGGCGGCGATGTCGAGTCACCGGCAACCACTATGCACAAGCCAGCCGCCATTGGCCGGCTCGTCGGCAGCCGACCGGTCCGCTGGGCTTTCGTCTTGGGCGCGGTCGTCCTCGCGGCCTACGCGGTTGCCAAGGACTGGGGGCAAATAGAAGCAGCCCTGCGCCATCTCGGGTTCCTGTCCGTTGGCGCGGCCCTCGTCAGCGTCGTGCTAGCCCAGGTCTGCACCGCGTTGATGTGGCGGCAGCTACTCGCTTCGCTCGGCTCGCCGCTGCCCGTTGGTGCCGCCGCGAGGATCCTGTTCATCGGGCAACTCGGTAAGTACCTGCCTGGGTCGATCTGGCCAGTGCTTGCTCAGATGGAGATGGGCAAGGCGCATAAGGTGCCGCGATCTCGGTCTGCCAGCGCCTCCGTGCTTGTCATGTTGCTGACGCTGATCGTCGGGTTGCTCATTGCTCTGGTGACGCTGCCATTCGCCGCGGGACCGATGCCGTACCGGTGGGCGCTGTTGATTACGCCCGTTCTGCTGGTGATGCTGTACCCGAAGGTGCTGAACAGCATCATCGCCAGGCTCCTGAAGCTCGCACGGCAGCCACCGCTAGAGGTGCCACTGACTGCCAGCGCGCTCAGCCGCGCGCTCGGGTGGGCGGTTGGCGTCTGGGTTTGCTACGGCTTGCAGATCTGGATTCTCGCGACCCGGCTCGGCGCACCCGCAGGCAAGACCGCGCTCATTGCGCTGGGCGGCTTCGCCTTCGCATGGAGCGTTGGCTTCGTGATTGTGTTCGCGCCGGCGGGCGCGGGTGTGCGCGACGTATTGCTCTTGCTGATGCTGCATCCGGTGCTCAGCACGGCGGACGCCACGGTGGTCGTACTGGTTTCCCGTGTCCTGCTAACCGCTGCTGACCTGCTGACCGCCGCAGCCGCGACGCGGCTTGGGCGACGGCATTACTCCTCGGTAAATACGACAGCAGACTAGCTACGAGATCGCCTTCTCTACGGCTGCCACGTAGGCATCCCAGGTCTCAGCCGTCTGCGGCGGTTGCACACGCTGCCGGAGCCGCTCGAGCACTCCGGGCTCATAGAGCGTGTTGATCGCACGAGCGAGGTCAGCGACGTCTTCAGGAGTACAGAGCAGGCCGTTAACCCCGTCGACGACCGCGTCCGCTATCGCGCCTGCTCTCGTCGCGATGACGGGAACTCCGAATTGCTGGGCTATCAGGGCGTTCTGAGATGCGGTTCCGGATCGGTAAGGCAACACAAGGGCGTCGGCCGCAGCAAAGACCGACTGGACCTCCTCCGCTGGCACGTACCCGTCACGCAACGTCACTCGACTGCCGAGCCGGAGGTCCGATATGAGCTGGACCAGCTCCTCGCGGCCGTCCCAGATCTCGCCCGCGACTGTGAGGCTGACGTCGGGCTTGGCTTCGGCCAGCGCCCGGATGAGGATGTCCAGGCCCTTGTAGCGCCGCACCATGCCGAAGAACAGCAGCCGGTGGTGCATGGGTAGTTCCCCGGCTGGCCTGGGTGGGTCGGCTGCAGCGTGCGGCAGGTGCAGCGGTAGCGCGGCGATTTCCAACGGCGTGCTGGCAAGGGTGGCTGCCAGGGCTGCTTCTTCCTTGGAATGGACGACCATCGCGTCCACGTGCCGTAGCAGCGCCCTCATGGCCGGCTTGTCGAAGCGTCGCTGCTCGTGTGGCAGCACGTTGTGAACTATTGCGACGATTTTGGCGCCGCGTGCCCGCGCTGCCTTCGCCAGCGTCAGGTACGCCGGCACCTGAAATGGCGTGAAGATCGCCAGGAGGACGGCGTCGCATCGGCTTGCCGCTATTGCCCTGCCCGTTAGCCACCAGCCATCCGGCCGGTACCAGGCGAGTGGCCATTCGGTGTCGGGAAACAGTTCGACTTCGGGCTCATCAACCGTCAGTTGACCGGGATACAGCCGCTTCGGATACTGGCCTCGCCACGACAGCAGTTTGACCTCGTGCCCGGCATCTGACAGCCGGTGCGCGAGCATCGTCGTGTGCTGGGCCGAGCCTCCCTTATACGGATGAGCCGGGCCGACGATGGCGATTCTCACGGCGTCACCGTAGCAGAGGCCGCTACGTCGCCCGGCCCTCGTCAGGCAGGCTTGCCAGCCGCACGATCCGGGCGACGCGCAAGATCCGGGAAGTCACTCAGCAGCCTCTCCTCGGCCGCGGCGACGGCGCGCTGACTGACGGAAACCGCTGATCGTGCCCTCGCGAGCCACTGCGTCGCCTGATCGAGGCGGCTTGTCGTCTCGGCGATTTCCCGGTCGAGGTCGGCGTGATCGGGATCTAGGTAGACGGCTCCGGGGTCGAGGTATGTCACACCGGCGTCGGCCGGCGCGTCCGCAACTTCAGGCGCCCGGCCACCTGCCAAGCCCGCGTGCGCCCGGGCAGCCGTGAGCCTCGTGAGTTTCTCTGTCAGGCGGTCGACCTTCCGCTGTGCCTTATCCAGGCTGGCCTGGTCTCGGGCTGCCTGCTGGAGCCTTTCGGTCAGCACGCGGTCGTCGGCGGAGAGCAGGCGCTCCGCCGCTGCTGTGCTTTTCGGGAAGATCAGCAAGACAAGCGCGGCCCACCCGACCGCGGCGGGCACGGCGTCGCGCGACGCATCGAGGGCCGCACCCCAGTGGTGCTCGGAGAGGTCGCTGATCAGCGCTGCCGCATAAAGACCCGTGGTCGCCAAGCTGAAGGCCAGCAGCAGGCCGATCAGGCCCCACTTCCACCACGGCCTGCGGCGAGATGCAGCGAGCCGGGTCCGACGCGCGAGTACTGCGGCAGGCCCACCCGAGAGCGGCGAAAGCGGGCTCGATCGCGGCACCGACCGAAGGGGACGCTGCGGCTCGTCCGTCGTCGACGGGCCATCATCGCTGGTCATCCACGCCTGCCAATGCTGGGCACTGTCACAGGTTCCGAGCTTCGCTCCGGAATGTAACCGGGAACCGACCCGGCTACTCGCCATCGGCCTAGCGAGTTTCGTGCCGGCGGAGATGTATGCCACAACCGGTCTCGCTCGACTAGGACACATTTCGACTGACATATGAGATCGAAATATGAGACCGAAATGTCGGGCGACTTGGCTATCGTGACGGCTAGGTGAACATCGAAGGGGCATGCGGTGGCAGATACGAGCGGGGGACCAGGCCAGGACGGCGCCAGGACCGACTCAGACGATGTGGTGAGCCTGGAGCCCGAGCCGACGCAGGAGGAGCCGGAGGTTCCCGAGCAACCTGAGGTTCCCGAGGAGCCGGAGGTTCCCGAGCAACCTGAGGTTCCCGAGGAGCCCGAGCTTCCCGAAGAGCCCGTGGAGCCCGTGGAGCCCGTGGTTGAGCCGGAAGTGCATCCGGCTTTGTGGTAAGCAGCTCGCGCGCGGTCCCAGTGGCGGCTGACGAATTCTGGCCGCAATTCGCCGCCACGTATTACCTGCGCCAGCCATTCGAGACCGACGACCCGCGGGCCGGGTTCACGATCAGCAGCGCCGATCTCTTTAGGCTGCTGCTGAGCGCGACCACCAGGCGCGGTGCCGGTCCGGATGCTCCGCAAATTCGCTTCCACGTGGGTCAGCGTCAGGTGATCGCCGACCTCGCCGACTACTTGCCCGTCGCGTCCGACGGCTCGATCGATGGCTATCTTGCCCGGCTGGAGTGCGACCTGGGCGGCGAGCCTTACTTGCTCGTGGTCGAGCGTGCGCACCTTGCCAGCCGGAAGGTCTGGAAGCAGGTGGCCTCGTTTCTGGCCGGCTTGTACGGCGCCACCGGTTCGCTGCCTGGCCGGGTGGACGCCGAAGTTTTCGTCGGCCGCTATCCGTACACGATTCCGGGGATCCACCGCGAACGGTCCGGCGTGTTCGTCTCGATGGTGCAGGGAGAAAAGGACATCCTTGTCTGGCCGCCGCACGCGACCGGGCTGCCGCTTGGGTCGGCCCGATATCAGAAGGCAACCGCCGCGAGCCGTCGGCTGCGTTGTGCGCCAGGGCGTCTGGTGTACTGGCCCGCCATGCATTGGCACGTGGGGGAGAGCCCCACGGAGGGAACGGCAGGCCTGCACGTAGCCGTGCTCGAAGAAGCGCTGACCGTGCGTGACCTTCTGACCGGGATGGGCGAGCTTGACGCCGAGGTCGCGACCTGCATGCGGGCCGGCTTGGCCGATGCGCCACACGACCTGGCCTTGCCGCCAGCGCTAGATCCGGCGGTCGAGTCGGTTGTCTCCGCGTACGCCGACCGCGACGCCGTCCGAGACCGGCTCGTGGCTAGCTGGCTG
>Ga0126373_10000825_pt1 | contig 21055 bp, 15 predicted proteins | sample PanSoiMetPlot_11_FD_92545 | JGI IMG/M metagenome (GOLD analysis project Ga0126373, IMG submission 92545) | Tropical forest soil microbial communities from Panama - MetaG Plot_11 | ecosystem: Environmental > Terrestrial > Soil > Tropical forest > Bulk soil | place: Panama | collected 2016-02-17 | reverse complement strand
GCGATCGGCAGTGCCCGCGCACGGCGCAGAAATTTGGGCTTCAGTCTATCGCGGAACAGCGGCGCGTCGGGATAATCCGCAACTTTGACAAGCGGCGCGACGGTAAGCTGCGCATATGCCTCGGCAAGACCGCGATCACTGATTAAGCCGAGCTGGGTAAGGACCTGATCGAGTCGCCCGCCGGTTTCGGTAGCGACACGACGGGCTCGTTCCAATGTTCGTCGGTCGATCGCACCACTGTCGACGAGCGTCGTACCGAGCTTTGCCAGCAAATCTGCGGCGTCCTCTGTGCCGAGAGAAGCTATAGGCTCGAAGGTCATGATAGCGTTATACCCGGCGGCGCGGTCGAGGCCGCCATGGCTGAGCATAACTCATCGACAGGCGTTTGAGCGAGTGGAAGTATACTTAACGGAACTCCTCGACCGAGTAACGCGTACCGGCGCCGCGGGTTGGGGCCTGATAGCTGCGGCCCCGTTCGTCGGGAGCTTTCTCGGGGTCATCGTTCGACGGCTGCCCGAGCGGCAGCCGATCGCCCGCGGACGATCGGGCTGTGAGCAGTGCGGGGCATTGTTGATAGCGAAGGATCTCGTACCGATTCTCAGCTGGATCACGACGAGGGGCCGGTGCCGCTACTGCGGCGCCACCCTCGGTTGGTTCTACCCGGGCGTAGAGGTTGCCGCGTTGGCGGTGGCTCTAATCGCCATCCTGGTCGATCGCGGAGAAGCCGCATGGCTAGATGCTTTCCTGGGTTGGTGGCTACTCACGCTCGGCTGGATCGACATCCGGTCCTGGCTGTTGCCGGACGCCCTCACGCTGCCGCTCGTCATTGCCGGCCTTGCCGCTGCTGCGGTATCCGATCCCGAACAGCTGACGGATCGCGCCATCGGCGCCGCACTCGGCTATCTGCTGCTGCTCGTTGTCGCGGCGCTTTACCGAAGGCTGCGTGGCCGCGACGGATTGGGGCGCGGCGACGCCAAGCTGCTGGCCGCTTCCGGCGCTTGGCTCGGAGCCAGCATGTTGCCGGAAGTGATCCTTCTTGCCGCGCTCGCGGGGCTCTTCGCAGCGACTTGCCTGCGGCTCGCCGGAGCGCGGATCGGCGCGCAATCCGCCCTGCCCTTCGGACCCTTTCTTGCGCTCGCCACCTGGGCCCTTTGGCTGTGCGGCACAGCTTTGCTTTGATCGAGCGCCCGGCGCCGAGAGGCGGGGAGACGATCGGCTGCGGCAACACAGATCGGCGCTGCCGCGTTGCACAACCCGCCCAGCGGGACATACCCGATTATTCCCGTGGCGCCGGGAATTTTTTCGACTTTGCTCGAAAAGCACCGTCCCAGCACAGAAAATAACGATGTTACTCAAGGCCTTATGGGCCAATTCCCGTCGCCCGCCAAACGGGAATTTATTTGCGCCTAATCGGGAATTAAATATGCCGAACCGGGAATTATCTCGAAGAGGGGCCCACGCGATAACCACACACTGAAACAAAACCACAAAGAGACCCATCGCTCCGTCACACCGAAATCCGATTAAAGAGGAGGTGGAATTACGGATATGCTTTATTCCCGAAATTTGGCTTTTTTGCGGGGGAGCGCGTCGTGCCGCATGCTTCGGGACCGCGGGAGCCGCCTTGAGATTTCTGGCCCTAGCAGGACGATTCAATCACCGTGAGGAAACTCGGCATCCTCATCGGGGCCGGCGCCCTACTTATCCTCCTCGTCCTGGGATGGTGGGTCTTCGACCGTCCGGAGCGCGGCACGACCGGTTCGGTCAGCACGAAATTCCGGCTGCTCGGGCCGAACGACAAAATCGTCGTGGATGGCTTCGACGACCCGAAGGTCGAGGGCGTCGCCTGTCATATCGCCCGCGCGCAAACCGGGGGACTGAAGGGTGGATTGGGCGTCGCTGAAGATACCAGCGACGCCAGCATTGCCTGCCGTCAGGTCGGCCCGATAAAGATCATCACCGGGTTTAAGGACGGCGAGCGCGTGTTCGACGAACGGCGCAGTCTCATTTTCAAGACGCTGCAGGTGGTCCGCTTCTTCGACCGTAAACGCAACGTATTGGTGTACGTGGCCTATAGCAATCGCCTTATCGAAGGCAGCCCGAAGAATAGCATCAGCACGGTTCCGATCATGAACTGGCCGGCCACCCAGACATCCGCCATTTCGCAGTAAGCAATATCGTGAGAAACCAGCGTCTCGCCGTCGGATTAATGATCGCTCAGGCTATCGTGTTCGCGATAGAGACCGGGACGATCCATCACATCGGATCGCGTGGCTCGGCTATGCAGCTGGCGCTGCTGCGCAGCGGCGGGGGACTGTTGCTGGTCGGGGCTCTCGCCTGGAAAGCCGGCTGGTCGGTATTGAAGACCAGCCAGCTGCCGTTGCAGCTGCTGCGCGGGCTTGTGTCGGTCGTATACCTATGGGTGCTTATGTATTCGTTCGGCCGCTTGCCATTCGCTGACGCCACAGCGATTTCTTACACGCAAGCGGCATACATCGCCGTGTTCTCCGCGCTCATTCTGAACGAACGCGTGACGCCGCTGCAATGGGCCGCCACTGCGCTTGGCACGGTCGGCGCACTGTTCATCGTCAAGCCGGCTTTCCTCGATCAGAACTTCGTCTATCTGATCGCTCTGTTTGGCACCAGCTTCAACGGCCTCGCATTCGTGCTGAACAAATATCTCCAACGCCCAGGCGGCGACTCGCAATTGACGACGATGTTTTACGTCAATGTGGTCGCCGTCATCTGCAACCTCCCGGTCCTGGTTACAACCGCGCTTCCCCAGCCCGCGGTCTGGCCTTGGCTGTCGGTCGTGTCGATATTCGGACCCGTCGGAATGTACGCGGGCATAGTAGCCGTAAAATACGCAAGCGCTTCGAGCCTCGGGCCTTATACATTCCTGCGTCTCGTTATTGCAGCCGTCGGTGGTGTTGTTTTGTTTCGCGAAATTCCCGACCTGCTCAGTTGGCTGGGCATCGCTGCCATCCTCGCGAGCTGCCTGCTGGCCGTGGAGCATGTGCCTCGCTCGGCCGAGAATGACGCTCTCAAAGCTACTCGCTGAAATTAGAGCATAGACCCAGATAGGACTTATGCACTCGTGGCGAGGCCATTCGAATCAAAGTCCAGCGATGACGATCCTTAACGGCATAAAGGTTTCAGCCCGACCTCATTAGTTCCTCCTGTTCCGCCGCCTGCTATCGACGGCGTAATGCCCGAGCGTCCGCATCTGATCGGTATTGGGCTGCATTGTCGCCTCGAAGTTTTGCCAATCGGCGGCGCTCATTTCCGCCAGGCTAACGACCTCGAAAGCAAGGCGGCCATAGCATTCGCGCAGTAGCGGCTGCACCTGGAATAACGGGTGCCGCATGTGGAACTCCACGGGCGAATTCGTGCGGGTGAGGCGGATATTCGTAAAGAGCGGTCCGAACCAGGTCTCTGATTCTATGATGCCTTCGAAATGCTCGTAGCCCTGGGTCCGGGGGATGTTGGCCGGCCCTCGGGAGAGCAATGCCCAACCCGGCGCGGTGCGCGCCAGATAGCCGCTCCAGATCTGCACGACGCCGGGCTCACGCGAGACGGCAAGAAAAGGCGGGGCCAAGGGCTTGACCGGGTCGGGCGCCACTGGCTCGAACAGCTGGCGAAACCCGGGAAACTGAGCCCCGCGCAGCGGGTACCAATCCTCGGCACCTGCGTAAGTCCACGCAATCTCGACGCCGTCCCACACCAGGCTGAAGCTCAGCGGCGGGTAGATGTACCACCCGAACGCCGAAGCAGCGGCGACGGCTTCGCAATAGCGATAACCCCGCATGGGAAGCATGCCATCGGCCGAGCGGTCGGCCGGCCGCGGAGCCGGAGCGCTGGGGATGAGCCGGTAAAATCGGCAGATGATTGTTTCACCTTGCTTAGCCATTTCTGACACTCCGTTTTCCGCGGCGACCGTCGACGTTTCTAACGATGCGGCGGGAACTCGGCCGTGATGCAGCCGTCGCCGAACCGCACGGTGCCGCGGTCGGCGGTATCGGGCTTGGGCTGCCGCAGCGGCGGGAACTCGGCCGTGATGCAGCCGTCGCCAAACCGCACGGTGCCGCGGCGGTCGGCGGTATCGGGCTTGGGCTGCCGCAGCGGCGGGAACTCGGCCGTGGTCTTGGCGCACGACAGTTGTTTAATGGAATTCATATCGTCCCTCCTCGGTTTCACGTAGGGCAGGATCGCCCCCCGTGAACGAGGCGCGATTTTTCCGAACGCGCAAGAACCAACCGTGAAAAAAATTTTTTCTTATCGTGAAAAAGGCGTGAAATTCGCGGCTTGCTCGTCGACTAAACCAGCGGCGGCATGCGGCTTGCATCAAAGCCAAATCAAGCCCGCCCTCTACCTATCACCCAGGCCATTTCAGCTTGAGCGGCAAGACCAACTCTAGGGCGAACTAGCTAGCTGGTAGAAAGACGATACATCTCAATAAACTGACGGGCCCGATGGCTCATCTGCGCGTCGAGAAGAGGTTGCTGTGAGCTTTGTGGGCGATCTTTTGACGCCTCTTAAAAGATGAAAAAATTTAGTGACAAATCCCGCCAAATGCGTGAAAAAATCGTGAAGTAAGGGTGAAACCCAGGCGAGATTCGATCGATAGGATGGGGAGTGGGGGCGATGCCGATACTGTTACGACCAGATCGGTCTATAGGCGGCGCTTGCAACTGCGATGGTCGCCTGGCGCGGCCGGCTGGCCAATGAAAACCGTTTCCTCTGAACCAGAGAGCGGGAAGCCGCTCGTCGATGGTCTGCCGCATCCGGACACCAAAAGATGGGTGGTGCGTCGCAAGGCAGCGGTAGTCGCTGCGGTACGTAGCGGCGGGATTACGATCGAGGAGGCTTGCCGCGCCTACCAACTCTCGGAGGAAGAACTCCTCTCCTGGATACGCGCCTTCGAGACGCATGGCCTCGCCGGTTTGCGCGTGACGCGCCTTCAGCATTATCGCGCGTCTCGTCCCAAACGAGCGTCTTCCGCATCATCAAAACAGTCCGCTGCGCGCCCTTTGTAGCTTTGCAATATCGATTTCCTCCGGGTGGACGTCATGACGGATCAAGACATCGGAGAGGGTTCGTCCCTGAGGGCGTCATCGAGCAACGGCCCGCCTCTTGACGGCGCGCACTATCGAGAAATCGCGCAGCGGCTCCGCGAACTGGCCCGTCAGTGTCGCTTTCCCGGCGCACGCAGGGAACTGCTAGACCTCGCAGCCAACTATGAGCGGAGGGCCGATCAGATCGAAGGTCGCGCGCGATAAGCCGCGCCTGCCGGGCCTGCTTGCAGCTTGCAATCACATGGCATTGCTGCGCCGTTATGCCTCACGTGGACCAGAGACCGGAATCCCCGCCCGCGCGAGCGCCTCACAAAAGAGGTCGGCGTGCACGCTGGCGCTGCCGGGGTAACGACGGCGGAACCCCACGACAGTTAGCCCCGGTTCGAGCTCAAGCAACCGCCGCGCCGACGCCCGCGCTTCTTCCTCTCGGCCCGCCAGTATCAGTGCGATTACGAGCTGCCGATGCGCAGATGTATAGGTGCGGTTCTCCTGCAAAGACCGCAGTGCGCACTCGATCGCCCGTTCGTACTGGCCGTCGACAAGATAGGCCATCGCGGCGTTGCCGCTGTATGCGTACATCAGAGGATCATAGGGCGACAGCGCCATCGCCTTGTTGACTTCCTCGATGGCCCGAGGGCCATTGCCCATCCAGGCATGCGCCGCGGCGCTCCAGAGCCATGCCGGTGCCGCATTGGCGTTGATGCGCAAGGCCGTCTCGAAACGGCGGAGCGCGAGATTGAAATCCTTGTACAAATAGGACGCTACGTGGCCATGGACGGCGAGCGCCATCGGCTCCATGCTGTTGCATTCGATTGCCGCCCGCGCAAAATGATCCGCCTGCCTCGCGTCATCCGCCGGATCCGGCGACCATCCCTGTCCGACCCGCAGCACATGCCAGCGCGCCCGCCACGCGAGAGCGGCGGCGTAGTGTGGATCCTTTGCGATCGCCGCGTCTAACAGCGCCTCCGACGTCTCGAACACCGTACGCGAGGAATTATGCATATTCTCCTGCGCGCGTAGAAAGAGTTCGTAGGCCTCGAGGTTATCGGGCCGCTTGACGCGGATGCGGTTCATCTCGGCCGCGTGCAGGTAGGGTGCGACTTTTTGAACAATCATCTCGGACAAGCGATCTTGCACATCGAAGAGATCGAAAAATCGCTCGTCGAACTTGGCGAACCAGAGCGCAGCACCGGACTGCGCGTCGGTCAGCTCAATCGTTAAACGCAGGCGGTCTTCGAGGACCCGCAAGCTCCCGGAGATGACGTAACGCACCCCCAGCACGTTGCCGATCTCGCGCGGGTGGCGATCCTGGTCTCTGAAGGCGAGTGTCGAGAGCCGCGAAATCACGAAAAAATTCGGGACCCGAGACAGTGCTTCAATAAGATCCTCGACCAGCCCCTCGGCGACGAAGTGATGCGCCGGGTCGTCGGCGAGGTTGCGAAACGGGAGCACCGCGATCGAGGGTCCGTGCCTCGACTCATGCCCGGTGGCGGACCCGGGAGTGACGACGGCGTCGCTTTGCTTCTTAATCTCCCAGCGAACGGGAGGCGGCGCCGGCGACCTCGCTTCCGCGATGTCGCTCGAGCTGAATTCCGCCGGCCCGTCGGCGGGCGCTGTGGTCGCCAGCTCCGACGACCCGGCCCGCACGGCTTCGTAAACCGCTATCGTCTCCTTCGAAGGGGGTAGATCGAGCACACTCTGCAGCATCTGCCGACAACGCTCGAATTCGCGGATCGCCTGGGCGCGATCACCCATTTGCACAAAAGCCTTCATCAGGCTGCGCACGCCGCCTTCGTGGGTCGGCTCAAAGTTGAGGAGCCGGCGCGCCGACGCGGCGCGCACTTCCGGCTTCGCCTGCTGTTCTGTCAGACGATCGAGCTCCGCCTCCAGGATTTTCCGCACGCGATCTTCGAAATGCGTTCGCTCAGTGGTGAGCCACTGATCGAAGGCCGGCGTGATGCCCTCGAGATCTTCGAGAAGGCGCTCGCTATAGGGCTGCAGGAGATTGCTCGTATCGGCGGTCGCGCCGGCACCCGCCTCGAGGATGGCAAGCGCATCGATCCAGCACTTCCGGACTTCGATCCGAACACTGTCGCGACCGATCTCTACCAGGCCGGGAACGTGGCGATTCACGACGCTGTTGAGCTCTGAAAGCGATTGGCGCAAGCTCATCCGGGCCTGCGCGTCCGCCGACCGATCCCACAGCAGTCCAATAAGCCGACCGCGCGAGATGCGCTCCCCCTGCGCGAGGCACAAAGAGGCCAGCAATCCGCGCGTTTTTCGTCCTCGGGGCAAAAAGTCAGCGCCGCCGGGCGCCATTGCCCGCATCGTGCCGACCAGATAAATTCTCGGCAGTGCCCGGGGCATCCACCCGCCCGGATAGGCGGGAAGGGTGTATTCGTCCGTCGGGCTAAGATTCGATCTCACCGCCCTCGCCCTTTCCGGGCGTTGCGGATGACATACTGAGAAGCCATCGCGAATGCCGTATGCCCCGACCCCCGTTAACCAAATATATTAATTATAGCCGGAGCTGAACGGCCAAGTCATGTCTTAAAGGCCCGGACAGCTGTGCTGCCGTCCGTGCCGAGAAGCCCCACTCCAACCCTTCCCAGCATGCGGGCTTGCGGGGCAGGGAACGGGACGCTCTTCCCCTCAGGCGGGGCGCGGCGACTCAGCCGGCTCGGGCGACAAAGCCGTAAGCAGTGTTGCTTGGCGCCTGACCGTCCTCGAGATAGGCAGCCTTCAGCTTGGCGATCCCGTCTTCCTGCAGGGGCGCAAGTTCGGCGCGCAGATCGAGCTTATAGTGCCGCGCTGCGTTGTAGCCAAAAATCGCGCTCTTGACGGTGCCCTCGGCGGGCCCCAGCGGCGCGAAGCCGAATTTCTTCTGCATATCTTCGGGGATCTCGAGCCGGCGGAACGCCTCAATCTGCCACTGGGGCGATCCATACCACACCGAATCGGTGCCCCAGAGCACGTGATCGTATCCCAGTCCTTTGACCAATGTGCCCATCATCGCGGCGCAGAACCGCGGGTTCGAGACGGCCGAAATCGCAAACGAGGTGCCGATATCGGCGTAGACATTGCTGACGCCGGTCTTCTCCGGGATGGCGGTAAGATCGGAAACCCAGCGAATGTAGCCGGTTTTTTCGAACTCTGCCAGCTCGCTGTCGGGCGGCTCTAGGAACGCCCGCAGCGCGGAGTGGTAGATCACAAAGCTAATCTGCGGCCAGTCCTTCGCCGCCTTTGGCAAATCGTCGACGTTGGCGTATTTCCACGCGCCGCCCGGGATCGAGGTCTCGTAATCCTTGGGCAGCAAGCCTTTGTGGATACAGACCGTAGTGATTCCTGCCTTCACCGCCTTTTCGTAGAACGGGTAGACGAGCTTCTCGTCGTCGAGACGCCACGGGTATTTCGTCGTCTGCGGCTGCAGCGGGTCACCGATCGTATAGCCCTTCCAGCTGTTGGGCTTTACTTCGGCGATACAGCGGTCGACCTCTTTTGATCGTTAGACAAAAACCAGGCCGCCGGGTTGTCGAACGGCGCGCCGCTCAACAGCGCCACCTTGGTGTCGCTGTCGAGATAGATCTCCTGTAAGAAGTTGTCGAACTTGTAGCGATCGAGCGACAGACCAAACGCGTCTTTCAGAAGCGACGGGTTCCAATGCTGGCCGGCATATTTGGCGAGGCCGAGGATGTCCTCGACCTTGTAGTCGTCGCGCACGAAATGAACCTGGTCGTCGAGGATAAACTGCCCGGCAAGCGCGTTTGCCCGCTCGGCTGCTGCCTCGGGCTGCGCCGCTTCGGCCGGTGCGACATTGAAGATCGGCCCGAAGACGTCATTAAGCGCGACAAAGGCGGTTGCCATGCCGCAGCTCGTCCGCAGAAAGTTCCGGCGGCTCATCCCGAACTTGCCGGCGCTCGCCGCAGCGAGCTCTTTGAGCCGCTCCTCGAATTGCCGCTGGCGCCGCGTTTGAGGCAGCGGGTTGAACTCACCGTTCGACACTATGCGTGTCGGCACGGGCGAGCGAAACTCCACGCTCTCCGCTGGCTGCGTCTGCGCGAGTTCACGTTTGCTCAGAAAAATCGCCATCGCCGCTCCTCCCTCGGCTGTGTGGGACAAAACCATCGGCGCACAGCCACCGCCGCTTGAGGCAAGTTCGTCGGTCGTCCGAATCCGATGATTTTCACCCCGCTGGCAGCCGCGTCAAGACGATGCCACGAGGTCTTCGAGGCGTCGACGAATCGGCGAGATTCATAGTTCGAACCCGTGGTGCCAGCGGCATTCACGCGAAGCTGCCAAGTGGATTGACGCGGCCGGCTTGTTTAAATGCCTGGATGGGTCGCCGATCGGTTAGGGACACCAGCCTTGAAATTCTATCGCGCCTTGTACCAGGCGCTTACCGAGGCGACCGCAGCGCTGAGTATATACGAGCGGCATGCTTGGGCGCGTTGATTTACCGCAGAGCGTTATCGCGGGTGCGGTATCGCGACGAGACGGAGCGGGCGTTCCCCCGAGCTTTGGAGTTCAACCCAAACTTAGCGCTGGCACTTGCCTTTCTCAGCTGCACGCTTGCTGTGCGCGGCGCGGCCGAAGAGTTCATCGGAAGCGTCGAGTGCGCATTGAGCCTAAGCCCAGCAGATGGGCTTGTGAGTGCATACGTGTCATTGGCTTTGCGCGAAGCGCGCTACACCGATGTAGCGGCTTGGGCGCACAGGCTAAATAGAGAAACAGCCCGAGATCCTAGTATTTGCTCGCGGCGGCTGCTGCGATGCAAAAGGACGCGGACACTGCGGCGGAGGCACTTGCAATTATTGCAATTGTGCTTCGACTGCGACCGGACATATCGCTAAGCTGGGCTAGAGACAATACGCCCTTGAACGGACAGGTGGCGAAGCGTGTCCGCAAAGGCTCCGCAAATCGGGGCTACCGGAGTAGTAAGGCGCCCGGGAATTGGGTTTCCCGAGCTGGTCGCCAGCCTCGACGCCGGAGCGTTCGGTATCGGCCCTTCCAGACGAAACGACCGCCCCGGAGCCGTTCGTATAACAAGTCAGAGTTTTTCGGCCGCGGCATGAACCTTGGACGGCATTGACTCAGCGCGCCGTACCAAGGGCTTGCGCCCAACCGCAATGTCGCTTCGTTGAAGTTGGAACGGGCGTTGTCCGGCACTTGCTCGAAGCTATTTTCCCCGGCATCCGTTACGCTACGAGCACATTAAATACGGCATTGCCGCTAAACCGGGTGTTGGTTCCGACTGCGCGGACTCGCACCGAATAAACGCCCGCCGAAATCGACGCGCGCTCCGTCATCAGATTATTGCCAGAAATGCCGAAAAAACCGGTTGAATTTTGCGTTAATGTGAAATTACATGGTATCGCAAGGCCGGAATTATCATACGCGCTCAGCACGCCGACAACCGCGCCAGAAGGTGTGCTGTGGTTCATACTCAAATTGCTTATAGCAATGGTCATGCAGCTCTCCTGCCATCAATATCGTCAAATAGGGGTGCCGTGAGTTCGGTGAAGAAAACAGATTTAGCGCTGGAACGTAATGCCGAATTGATAATAATCCATACGATGCGTTTGTCGATGACATATCATTGATGTTTTATGAAAATTGTATGAATAGGAGCGAACCGGTATCGAAAGAAGGCCTAAACGCCTGATGCGCGCCGGATGAGCCGGCACCGCTTGTTGAGCTGCAACGCGAGGAAACCGCCAGGAAATAGTTCTGGCGGCGGGCAACTGTTAAGCATATTATGTTGCGCCGCAATAGGAGGCAGCAATGGCCGCACGTTCGGTATCGAGGCCGTCTCGCGATACCCGCACCGTCGCGCTGACGCTGCAAGGCGGCGGAGCGCTCGGCGCCTATCACCGCCAAATCAGGCTGAGCCTCGGGGCGACCAACCTTGCGACCGGCAATCTCGAATTCTTCGACAATCACCGCGATACGATCGGGCCGGAGCATGTGCTCGCCAGCGGCTCACTACCGCCCGGTTTCCCGGCGACCCTAGTGGACGGGAAGCTGTACTGGGACGGCGGCTGCGTTTCCAACACACCGCTCGACGCGGTCGTCGACGAACCCGCGCATCCGCGTATGGTTGTGTTCGTGATCGATCTCTGGAACCCCATCGGACCGCCGCCGGAATCGATCAACGCCGTGTTGTGGCGCGCCAAGCAGATCCAGTACGCAAGCCGCACGGCGCACCACATCGATGCGGTTGCCACCAAGGTAAACCTGCGCCACGCACTGCGGCTGCTAAAGGCGGCCGGGGTCCCAGAGGCGGCGGCGGTGCCGGACGATCCGATGCTGACGGAGCGGCGGCTGGACATTGTGCACATAGTCTATCGCCCAGATGCCGACCAAATCCCGAACAGCGATGCCGAGTTCTCTCGAAGTTCGATCGCCGAGCGGCGCGAGGCAGGCTACCGTGACATGCGCGCCGCGCTGGACGCGCACCCTTGGCTGCGGCAGCAGATGCCGGCGCATCTCGGCGCATTGGTGCATCGGGTCGAGCGGGAGAAGGTGAGTACGCGGCCCGAGCCCAATCTGCACACCACAACGGACAAGCCGGCGGCCGCCTGACGGGTCGAGTCTAAAGGCGGCTCGTTATCACCACGTCAGCCCTTGATCTTCCATTCTCCCGTTGGCGCGCGGCACCAAGTGAGGCGGTAGTCGCGCGCCGGAGGCCTTCCTGCGACAATGTGATGGCGCACCAGATGGCAAGCCATGCCAGCGGATTGGAACACCCGGGTTATTGTGGAGGTGCCGTGGCTTTTTGTCTGCGGATTGCTCCAAGTATCGGAGAGCCCGACACGGCTCGGCTCAGCGGCATTCAGCCGCGCCACGCTCTCGAGCAACAGCTGGCTGTCCTCTCGCGAGAGACCCGGACCGAAATTTCCAAAAAATGGGATGACCTGCGCCTGCGCTGCAGCGGTCAGAAGTACGCAGGCCGCGAACGCAGCTGGCAAGCAGCGCGGTGACCACGCTCTCAATAGACCTCTCCCGTCCAAAATGGTGCACGATTGCGCTCACCTTCTGCTGACTGGCCGTACAGCCACCGGATTTTGCCGAGTCAGCTGAATTTCTCCCGTTTCATGGCGGATCATCAGCGATTCACCTTCCCGTAACGTGTATTCCACCTCCTGCAGCCCGATTTCGACTTCCAGCATCTGGCCGCGGTAAGTCACGGAGAAGCGCAGTATTGCGTTGTCCTCCAGCGCGCGGCGCGGCCAGAATGACAACATCCCGTCATCGTCCCGCATGCCGCCAAGTCCATAGGTCAGCATCATCCAAGTCCCGCCCATAGAGGCGATATGGCAGCCGTCTTTCACATTACCGCCGACGTCGGCAAGATCCATCAACAGTGCCGCTATCCCGTACTGAATAGCTTTCTCCGTATCGCCGACTTGCGCGGCGATAATCGCTTCGACGCACGACGACAGCGATGAGTCGCCGGTAGTCAGGGGATCGTAGAATTCAAAGTTACGTTTCTTCGCCTCCAGGGAGAACGCATTGCCCAGCAGGAACATGGCGAGCACCACGTCCGCCTGTTTGATCACTTGCTTCCGGTAAATATTGAGCGGATGGTAAAAAAGCAGCAGCGGGTAGTGCTCGCGCGGAGTATTCTTAAAATCCCAACGCTCTCGATCCAGAAAACTGTCATCCTGCGGGACAATTTTCAGCTTTTCGTCATACGGCACGTACATGCTTTCCGCGGCGCGTAACCATGCGTCCGTCTCCGTGGAAGCGAGCGCTGTTTTGTGCACGAGCGCGTCATACGCATCCGGGTTTGCCACCCGCAGGGATTGAACGGTCTCGGCCGCGTAACGCAGATTTTCTCGCGCCATTAGGTTGGTATACGCGTTGTTGTTCACGACCGTATTGTATTCATCGGGTCCGGTGACGGCGTTGATGCAGAATTTTCCGCCCTTTGCATCCGAATAAAAACCCAGGTCCAGCCATAGGCGCGCCGTTTCCACGAGCATTTCGACGCCGCAGTCTCGCAAAAACTGCTCGTCTCCAGTAGCCTGCACGTACTTGCGCAGCGCGAACATGATGTCCGCATTGATGTGGTACTGCGCCGTCCCGGCGGCGTAATACGCCGATGCTTCTTCGCCGCTAATGGTGCGCCATGGGAACATGGCACCTCGATGGCCAAGTTCTCTGGCACGCGCTCGTGCCTGCGGCAACATCCTGTAGCGAAAAGTGAGCAGGTTCTTGGCAATCCGCGGCGAGGTATAGATCAGGAACGGCAACACGTAGATCTCGGTATCCCAAAAATAATGCCCCTCATACGCCTGTCCGGTGAGACCCTTTGCCGGCACACCCCTGTCTTCTGCGCGCGCTGACGCTTGCAGAATATGAAAAAGATTAAAGCGGATCGCTTGTTGAATCTCCACAGTGCTGCGTTTCGTCCGGTCTTCTCTAATATCCCGGACCCTCACATCGCTGCGGCGCCAGAAATCGTCCAGATACTGCTCTTGCGAGGCGAGCAGCTGCTCGAACCCCTGGTTCAGTTGGCGATCCATAGTCCACTCGGCGCGACCGCAGAGCTCTTCACGCGAAGCCGTCGGCGACGTGTGGTAGACCATGTATTTGGTGAGATGGATCGGACAATCGGGCTGCGCATCGATTGTGAACGCGACTTGGCCGAAGTCCTCGGTGTACGCAACCTTATAGGCATATTGACACAACGTCTCCAACGAATGGTCAGTCGCACACGCTAGCGTCAAACGACTCTTCTCGGTCGCATGGCACAGCACGATCCGGCGGTCTTTCGCATAGCTGGCTCGTGGATGGAGCACCCGACCGGCAAAGCCCCTGGTCTGCCGCGGATCGTTGGCGTCGATGAGGGCGTTGGGCTCATTCGTCTTCATCTCCGAAGAGATCACAATAGGGGCCGCCGCGTTGAGGAGCGTTACGCGGTAAGCGATGGCGGCCACGTGCCTATTGGCGAAGGAGACCAAACGCCGGGATGTGATCGATACCTGTTTGCCCGCGGGCGTTTCCCAGAGGATCTCCCGATCGAGCGTCCCGGACTTCATATTGAGCCGCCGGTCGTAGCTCAGGAGGTTCGCATTAGGCAGCCAGAAGGGCTCGTCGTCGACGAACAGCTTAATGATCTTGCTGTCGGTCACGCTCAGAATAGTCTGGCCGGTCCTCGCAAAGCCGTAGGCGCCCTCCACGTATACGATCGGATGGGTTTCATAGAGCCCATTGATGAGCGTGGCATTTTCCGCATTGGGGCCGCCTTCCTCCGGACATCCGCGCATGCCGAGATATCCATTGCCGAGCGCCAGCATCGTTTCCAGCTGCGCCAGCAATTCGGGGTGAAACCCTTTTTCGATGACGTTCCACTCGTCGGCCGGGAAATCGTGGGATGGCGGCCTGTGGGGTACATGGTGGAGCATCGAGTGGTTCCTCCCAAGGAAGATTACCGTAGTTCAATCGCCGGTTTGGGGGGGCCCGCCATAGTCTCTGGCAGAAAGACCGCGAGAACCAGGAGTGCGACGAGCCCCTCGACCGCAAGGCTAGCAAACCCTGCCGAGCGTGCAAAGTTATCGACGATCAAGCCCGTAAGTGTTGGACTGAGAGCGGCACCGACACCCATTACCGTACCGAACATTCCTTGGGCAAGGTTGAAGCGTCCAGTACCTTTCGTTACATCGGCGATCATCACTGCCGTGATTACACCGAGCACGGCCCCGGTGATAACGTCTAGCAATTGGAAAGCGAACAACACCGCGCGGATCGGCAGGGCGGCGAAACCGACGAGCAATAGTGGCTTGCGGCCGTGTTTTTCGGCCGAGCGTCCGACCCAAGGCGCGAGCAGCCCCACGAGAAGCTGCGGCACAATGATCAAGGCCGCTATAAGCGGTGCCGCCTGACGCTTACCCGCATAGGCCAATCCCCCACCGAGAAGCGGCATCATGGATGCACTGGCAACCTGAAACAGGGCCGCACAGGCGGCGAAGATCAACAGCCGGCGGTTCCAAAAAAGAGCCGCGTAGCTGCCCCGTCGGGGACGGTCGGCATCGGCGGGTTCAGCACCGGAGGCACGCCCGAAGTCAATTTCTTCGGCGCGAATCCGATTCAGCGAAACGAGCACCGGAAGGACAAGTGCGGCGGGAACGAACATTCCCCGGGGTGAGTCGGAATATGTGATGACGGCCATGCTCAGCGTAACCGCGACGCCGCCGGCAGCCGCGAACCGCTGGTTCAGTCCAAGCCGTTCCGACAACCGGGCGTGGCCGACCAATCCGAGGGTAATAGCAACGACCCCGGGTCCAAGTACGCCCCCCTGTGATCCCCTGCAACACTTCGGCGAGAGCGACCAGCGGGAAGTTGGGCCAAAGGCGGAAGATCAGAACACTCGAGACGACGGTGACTACGCCGGTCGCGACCAGCAGTCGTTTCGCCCGCATAGCATCGACGAGCCCGCTTCCAGGCACCTGACTAACCAGCCTCGCAGTGCCCCCTATGGTGAGGGCAAACCCGATGTCTTTGGCTGTCCACTTTTGTATCGCTAAGTAGGCGGCGGCAATCGGCCCAAAGGCGGTCTGCATACCGGACAGAAAGAAGCTGAGCCAGCTCAAGGTAAGCAGGCTCTGCTGTGACGGTGCAGCCGGCTCCCCCACGGACTGCGGCTCAGCGACACTCACGGCTGGCGCTGCTCTGGGTCCGAAGGTGTGCGGGAGGGGAAGGGCGGTGGCAGCCTACACCGACACCTGCAGCGTTGCGCCCCGCGCCAGTGTACGTGTAGCCGCTCCGACCCGTATCTCCATCCCCTCGCCTTCGACCAAGGTCGTCCGCACGGTGTTGCCAGCGATGCGGATCGCCACCGACCTGCCCTTGCAGCACACACGGAACGACAGGCTGCGCCACTGCGGCGGGAGCTTCGGGTCGACGCCTAGCGCGCCGCCCTTCAGGTCAAGGCCGGCGAAGCCCAGTACTATGGCCTGCCACAGACCCCCGAGTCCGGCAATCCGTATGCCGCCGGCGCTGTTCGGGTCCAATTCAAGGTCCGCGGCCGCCGCCTGACGTAGAAAACGAAGAGCGGTTTCCGTTTCGCCGAGCCGTGCCGCGACCAGCGCGTGGATACCCGCGCTCAGCGAACTGCCATGGGCACAGCGTGGCTCGTAGTGGCGGAAATTGGCTTTCGCCGCCGCGCCCCGGAACTCGTCCGGCAGAAGGGCGAGCAGCGCGACCACATCGGCCTGTTTGACTACCTGCGACCGCTGCGTTCGCTCGCGGCCGATCACCACGTCGATCGGCATCTTGCGGTCGGCGTATAGCGAGAGATCAAGCGGCTCCAGCTTGTGATAGCCGGCAAATTGCTCGTAGAGCCCGGTGGCCGCATCGAGACCGCTAACTATGCGTCCAACCGCGTCGCGCCAGTCGGCAAGTTCAGGCTCGCCAAGCGTGAGCCGTTCCCATAGCGCTTCGGCACGGTCGGGCCAGCGGGCGCGCATCACTTCAATCGCCTCGAGCCCTCGCGCGATGTTCCAGCGCGCCATCACATTGGTGAAAGCGTTGTCGTCCACGTCCTCGTGGTACTCATCAGGCCCGATCACGTGGCGGATATGCCGCTTGCCATCCCTTTCCGCCACCGCCCGCGACGCCCAGAAACGAGCAGTCTCCAGCAGGATCTCCGCGCCAGCATCAGTGAAGAACTCGTCGTCGCCCGTCGCACGCCAGTACTGCCAGACTGCAAAGGCGACGTCGGCGCTGATGTGATGCTCCATCCTGCCGGTCAGGATCTCGACGATCTCGCCGCCGGGACCCACCACACGCTCCGGCGTGGTCTCCTCGCCGGTGTCCGCCGATTCCCAGGCGTAGAGCGCGCCTCTGTAGCCCGTCGCGTCTGCCTTGGCGCGCGCGCCGGGCAGAGTGTGATAGCGGTACATCAGAAGCGAGCGCGCCGCCTCCGGCCAGACCGCGACATAGAAGGGCAGCAGATAGATCTCGGTATCCCAGAACACATGACCGAAATACGCGTCCCCGGTCAGGGCGCGGGCACCTACCGAGACACGTTCGTCCTCCGGGTTCGCGGCGCTCGTGAGATGGTAGACAGCGAAGCGCACCGCCTCCTGCACTTCATCGTCACCATCGATAATGACGTCGCTCGCGTCCCAATGTTGCTGCCACGCGGTCTCGTGCGCTGCCAGCACCCCGCGACAGCCAAGCGCGCGGCTGCGTGCCAGCGCATCGGCGGCAACCGGGGCCGGGTCGTCCGCCAGTCTGTCCGAACGTGCCACCGTGACGAGACGGTCGAGTTCGAGTACCTGTCCGGCAACCGAACGCCAACGCCAGATCCAGCGCAGCGAGAACGACCGCTCCGGGAGAAGCGGCCGGCCATCGGCTCGCAAAGTAACGCTGCCCGCCATCGCGACAGCTTTATGGGAGCCCTCCGTGTGCCAGGCACAGACGTCGCGGTCGAGCTGTAACGGCTCCATGCCCATACCGGCCATGGCGAAGTTGGCCTCCAGCGTCACGTCTACCCCGTCGCGGTCGAGCGAAAACCTCAGCAGCTGCAATGCCACCGCGCGGTCCGCCAGAGACACGAGGCGCAGTTCCCCGCCGCTTATGGTGATGCCAGCGTGCGCCCTATAGCTCAGGTCCGCCAGGAGCACGCCGCGGCGCATATCGAGCTGGCGCACGCTGGCGAGGAACTCTCCATCCAGCATGAGTTGCGGGTTGTCGTCCAACACAAGCCTCACGCGCGACCAGTCCGCGATGGGCACCAGCGCGGGCACGGGCGGCACGGTATTAGGCCTGTCGAAGAGGCCTGCAACATAACAGCGCGGCCACGACGCCCATCTGACATAGCCCTGCCAGCTGACCCATGTCGGGCCACGGCTGACCGGACGCGAGGCCCGCATCCCCAGGAACCCGTTGCCAAGTGCAAAGCGGGATTCCACCGCATTCTCGGTCAGCACGTTGTACCCTTCGTGGGTCAGAACCCAGCTAGGATCTTGCGTCCGTTCTAGGGCCTGCATTCACGTGCTTTTCCTTCCAAGGTGCTGTGGAGCGATCGTCAGCTAACCAGTTCGCCCAGGTCGTTCACCACCAGATGCGCGCCATGGCGCCGAAGCTCATCGGCATTCCCCTTGCGCGCGACGCCGATCACCAGACCAAACCGCCCGGCATACCCCGCCTCCACCCCGGAGAGAGCGTCCTCGATGACGACTGCTCGCGCCGGCTCAACCCCAAGCAGTTTTGCCGCCCTCAAGTAAGTATCGGGGGCCGGTTTCCCGGCCAGGTGTTGGGCGTGGATCACGTTGCCATCGACCTGTACGTCGAAGCAGTGATCCAACTTGGCGGCCCTTAAGACCGCCGTGCAGTTCTGGCTCGACGTCACGACGGCGATTTTGAACTGGCGGAGCCGGAGCTGATTGATGAGTTCAACGCTTCCCTCATAAGGCTCCACTCCTACGTCTTCGATGATTTTGTTGACCAGCTCATTCTTGCGGTTCCCGAGGCCATCCACTGTTTCGGCTTGAGGGGGATCATCGGGACTTCCTTCGGGGAGCTCGATACCGCGCGATGTTAGAAAGTCGCGAACCCCGTCAAAGCGCGGCTTTCCGTCCACATAGAGGCGATAGTCCGTGGCAATATCGAAGGGACGAAATGCTTCGCCTCTCTCCGTCGCACGCCTCTGCAGGTACTCGTCAAACATTTGTTTCCAACACGCCGCGTGTATACTGGCGGTGTCGGTGATCACACCATCGAGATCGAGCAAAACAGCATCGTACTGCTCGCGGTTAATCGCAAATTTTGTCCCGGGCGGCCTCGTCGATTGCTCTCGGTTTGTTTCGCTCATAGTGCTGTCCTCCCTGTCTCTCCTTGTCAGTCGATCGTCGCGGCTACTAAATAAGAGGCCCGTTCCAGACCCTCACGGCGGGTATGTCGCTATAGTACCCAAGGACGCACAGCGTGCCCGTATCTAGCAGGAAGCGTTGCCCGCCGCCTGCCGGCAGACCAATCCAACGGGCCGCCAGCACACGCAGTACATGACCATGTCCAAATAGCGCTACATCGCCTTCGGTCGCCCGTGCTCGAGCGATCACCCTGTCCGCCCGCGCAGCCACTTGCTCGGGTGCCTCGCCGCCCGGGCATCCATCACGGAAGATCAGCCAGCCCGGCGCAGTCTCGTGGATCTGCCCGCGCGTCAGTCCCTCGTACTCTCCGTAGTTCCACTCGACTAGGTCGGAGTCGATCACGGCCTTGCTCCCGAGGCCCGCAAGTTTGCAGGTCTCCCGCGCGCGCTGCATCGGACTGCAAAGAACGAGCGCGAACGCCTCCCTGGCGAGCACCGGCCGCAGCCGCTCGCCGAGCCGCCGTCCGTTGGCGGTCAACGGGATGTCCGTCGTTCCCGTGTGCTGACCGCTGAGGCTCCAGGCCGTCTCGCCGTGTCTGATCGCGAAGACGTTCACGTTCATATCCTTCGGGGTCAGACGTTGTCGGCTTCTGTGGAACGGACTCCTGCCGAAGTCGCTTCCTGCCCCCACCGCCAGCCGGCGATCTCGGGCATGTCGTCGCCATAACGGGCGATATATTGCTTGTGCTCGATGAGCTTGTCGCGAATCGCTTGTTTGGCGTACGCGGCCCTTGCTGCGAGGTTTGGCACGCGGTTGATCACATCGCCTACCAGGTGGAAACGGTCGAGCTGATTGAGCACGCACATGTCGAACGGCGTCGTCGTGGTGCCCTCCTCCCTGTAGCCGCGCGCGTGAAGGTTACGGTGACCGTTGCGTCGGTAAGTCAGCCGGTGAATGAGCCATGGATAGCCATGGAAGGCGAAGATGATTGGCTTGTTCGTTGTGAACAGTGCGTCAAAATCGTGATCCGATAGGCCGTGCGGATGATCACTGGGTGGTTGCAGCTTCATCAGGTCCACGATATTGATGACGCGCACCTTCAGGTCTGGCGCGTAATTCCGCAGGAGATCGACGGCGGCCAGTGTCTCCAGCGTCGGCACGTCGCCGCAACAGGCCATCACGACGTCGGGCTCTGCGCCGCGGTCGTTGCTCGCCCACTCCCAGATGCCGAGCCCGCCGGTGCAGTGCTTGATCGCCTCGTCCATCGTCAGCCATTGCGGGGCCGGTTGCTTGCCTGCAACAACGAGGTTGACGTAGTTCCGGCTGCGCAAGCAATGGTCGGTGACCGACAGCAGGCAGTTGGCGTCGGGCGGCAGATAGACCCTCACCACCTCCGCCTTTTTGTTGACGACGTGGTCGATAAAGCCGGGGTCCTGGTGGCTGAAGCCGTTATGGTCCTGTCGCCAGACATGGCTCGACAACAGATAATTCAGCGAGGCGATAGGCCGCCGCCAGGGAATTTCGTTGCAGACCTTCAGCCACTTGGCGTGCTGGTTGAACATCGCATCGATGATGTGAATGAACGCCTCGTAGCATGAGAAAAAGCCGTGGCGGCCGGTCAGCAGATAGCCTTCTAGCCAACCCTGGCACTGGTGTTCACTCAGCATCTCCATGACCCGTCCGTCCGACGCCAAGTGGTCATCCCAGGGAAGGGTCTGGGCGACCCAAGCGCGGTTGGTGACGTCGAGCACGTCCTGCCAGCGGTTCGAGTTGTTTTCGTCTGGACTGAACAGCCGGAAGTTTCGCGAGTCCATGTTCAGCTTCATGACATCGCGCAAGAACCTGCCCATCACGCGCGTGGATTCGGCTGTGACGGCGCCGGGCGCGGGCACTTCGACCGCGTAATCACGGAAATTCGGAAGCCGCAGTTCGCGCAGCAGCAAGCCGCCATTCGTATGCGGGTTGGCGCTCATCCGGCGGTCGCCTTTAGGGGGGAGTTCGGTCAATTCGGGGCGGAGGCGGCCGTTGCCGTCGAAGAGCTCCGCAGGCCCGTAGCTCTTCATCCACTCTTCGAGAATGCGCACATGGGCCGGGTTCTCGTGCATCTCGCCCATCGGCACTTGATGCGCGCGCCAGTAGTCCTCGGTTCGCCGGCCGTCG
>Ga0126373_10000824_pt1 | contig 21063 bp, 28 predicted proteins | sample PanSoiMetPlot_11_FD_92545 | JGI IMG/M metagenome (GOLD analysis project Ga0126373, IMG submission 92545) | Tropical forest soil microbial communities from Panama - MetaG Plot_11 | ecosystem: Environmental > Terrestrial > Soil > Tropical forest > Bulk soil | place: Panama | collected 2016-02-17 | reverse complement strand
CTCTATGCGAATCACTTGGTGCTCGACTACAGCGGACTGAGCTTGGAAACAATCATGGCAGATGACTTTCGCGCACGAGTCTGTCATCCCGATGATCTCGTAAAACTGGGAGCCCCACTCCAGGCTGCGCTAGTAGCCGGAGCCCCATATGAATTGGAGCTACGCGCGCGACGCAAGGACGGGCAGTACCGGTGGTTTCTGGTTCGCTTCAACCCGTTCCGCGATGAAAGCGCAAATATCATTCGCTGGTATGCCACTGGGACCGATGTCGAGGATCGCAAACAGACCGAAGAAAGAGTGCACAAAGAAATCTTGGCATTGCGCGAGGAAATCGATTACTCGTCAATGTCCGAGGAAATCGTCGGTTCGTCGGAAGCGCTCCGCAACGTTTTGCAGCAAGTAGCCAGAGTGGCACCGGTCGATTCGACGGTTCTCATTCTGGGTGAGACCGGGACCGGCAAAGAACTGATCGCGAGTGCCATTCACAAGCGATCGAACCGTTCGTCTCGAGCATTTATTCGCGTAAACTGTGCGGCGATTCCTCCTGCGCTGATCGCCTCCGAGCTGTTCGGACACGAAAAGGGCGCTTTTACCGGTGCTCATCACCAACGTCTTGGCCGATTTGAGCTGGCCAACGGAGGAACAATCTTCCTGGACGAGGTCAGCGAACTGCCGGCCGAGATCCAAATCGCGTTGTTGAGGGTGCTTCAAGAGCGGGAATTCGAACGCCTCGGAAGCACCCGACCAATCTCTGTCAATGTGCGTGTACTCGCCGCGACCAACCGCGACTTAAAGGCTGCCATTGAAGCCGGCAAGTTTCGGAGAGATCTACTCTATCGGTTAAATGTGTTTCCCATCGAAATACCTCCCTTACGCGCTCGACAAGAAGATATCCCCCTTCTTGTCGAGTACTTCATTCATCGTTATGCCAGGAAATTAGGTAAGAAAATACGCTCTGCCGACGAAGAGACATTACATCTGTTTCGATCGTACCCTTGGCCTGGAAACATTCGAGAACTTCAGAATGTGATTGAGCGTGCGATAATTTTATGTGACAAAGAGTTTCTCTCCGTTGATTCTAGCTGGCTCTTTCAGGAGGAAGAGCCGTCAATTCGTTCCGAATATGTGCCGTTGGCCAAACCTTCTGCCACTCGCGAGAGAGCCGTCATCGAAGCCGCTTTGAAGGAAGCCGGAGGTCGCATTTCCGGACCATCAGGGGCAGCTGCCAAGCTGAATCTCCCACCTTCCACGTTGGAATCGAAGATCAGAGCGCTTAAGATCGACAAATATCGCTTCAAATCCCTCTAGCGGCTGTCCGAAACTCCTGCCGTAGATCTGCATCAGTTTCTTATCACGAAAATTTCGCGAATTCGCGAAATTCGCGACCGGGGGAACCGTAGACTTATGCTTTTACCATGGTTTGCCGATGGCATCTGTGTTGCTCACATCAAGTAACCAACATGCCACAATTTAACCGCACATTTTCAACGGCACTGTGGGAGCGTTGCTTATAAACAAAAGCACCATGATGGGCGCTCATGGTTAATACAGCCAGAGCAACTGTTGTTCAGAAAATGGGATTACCAGAAAAGGTGCACAAAGACGCATGTCTGCGAGGCATGGATACCCCGATACTTTCGTTTCGGGAGTCGGCAGAACTTTTGAAGGCATTGCTTCCCTGTTTCAAGGACGCGATCTTCATTCCCCCACCGGTAGAAACCGTTTCGCTTGATGATGGGCTTCTCGCCTATGGGGCCGTCTATACAGAAAGATGCATGAAGGAGTTCGTCATCGACTTTGGATAGCGGACACCAGAGATCGATCGGGGCAGGAAAGAAAATGACAAAGCTAGAAACCTCCTCGTGATCAAAGAAAACACTGATGACGCTGAGGATTCAGAGATCTCAGAAAGGGGGCCGCGTGGTCTTTGACCTAAGTGGTCGAATGAACTTGGAAGAGGTGGGCGAGGTCGACAAACTGATCAAGCTCGAAGCAGGAGATGCCTGCCTTGTACTGGATCTGAATGAGGTCACGCTCGTGGATCGCGGCGTAGTCGAATTCCTGGTGAATTGCGAAGCGAAGGGCATCGCGTTGGAACATTGCCCGTCTTTTATTCGCGAATGGATGCTTAGGGAAAGGACCAAAGAATCGGATGATCCGTGAAAAAAACGACAAAGAATTATAAGGCTCACAGGTTGCAACTACCAAACTAGCCTTCTCCTCTAAAAGGGAGACTGCCAGGCCGGACCCGCTGATCTCGCGCCGCAACTTCCTGATTGGCGGTGCCGCAGTATTAATCGTTGCGGGTCCCGTGCGCTAAGGCTCGCAATATGGCGACGGAACCTTACAAGAACGTAATCATCGGAAGCGGCGAGGGCGGTAAATACCTCGCGTGGCATTTGGCACAATCCGGACAACAAACGGCAGTCGTCGAACGGCGCTGGGTCGGTGGCTCTTGTCCGAATATCAATTGTCTTCCCAGCAAGAACGAAATCTGGAGCGCCAAAGTTGCAGATCTCGTTCATCATGCCAACAAATTTGGTAGTACGGCCGGTCCTGGCTCGGTCGACATGGCAGCAGTCCAAAAACGAAAACGCGACATGGTCGAAGGTCTGATTGCCATGCACCTCGAACGCTACAAAGCAACCGGCGCCGAACTCGTCATGGGCGAAGCAAAATTTACTGGTGCCAATACGCTTGAGGTGCGCCTGAATAGCGGCGGCGTGCGAATGCTGACAAGTGAGCGAATATATCTGAATCTTGGCACACATGCGTCGATCCCTTCCGTGCCCGGCCTGGCTGAGTGCGGTCCCCTAACTCATATTGAGGCGCTCGAACTGGATCGCCTACCCGAACACCTCATTGTGATCGGTGGTGGATTTGTCGGCCTCGAATTCGCCCAAGCGTATCGCCGTTTCGGAAGTCGTGTGACGATCATCGACCATGGTTCGCAGCTCCTTAGCGGCGAAGACCCCGATGTTGCCGCCGAAATACTGCGCATATTGTCCGCCGAAGGAATAGACGTTGTTGCGTCCGCGGAAATCGCCAGCGTGCACGGTCGTTCTGGATCCAGTGTCCGCCTCGTCGTGCGAGTATCGTTGGGCGAAAAGACCATTCTGGGCAGCGACATCCTCCTCGCAGCCGGACGCACGCCGAACACCACCGGAATCGGACTGGAATCGGTCGGCATCAAGTTGGATCAACGGGGCTATGTGCAGGTGAATGATCGGCTCCAGACGACCGTTCCGCATGTGTGGGCGATTGGGGAATGCGCCGGTAGCCCGCAATTCACTCATGCGTCCCTCGACGATTTTCGAATCATTCGGGACAATCTCGAGGGGGGAAACCGTACCACGCGCGAACGCATTGTGCCGCATTGTTTGTTCACCGACCCCCCGGTAGCACATGTTGGCCTCACCCAAACCGAAGCGCAACGCCGGAGTATCGTCGTTCACGTCATGAGATTGCCGATAGCCGCCGTGCTGCGGACTCGAACGACGGGTGAGACCACCGGATTTATGAAAGCCCTGATCGATCCCAACGACGATCGCATTCTCGGTTTTACGATGATCGGGCCTGAGGCTGGTGAAGTCATGGCTGTCGTGCAGACCGCGATGCTTGCTGGATTGTCTTACACGGTGTTGCGCGACGCCATTTTCACGCACCCGACAATGACGGAAGGGCTCAACCCACTTTTTTCCAGTATGTGAAAGGAATCGGCAGTGGGATCGCTGGAGCGAGGTTCCTCAACCTCGGTAGCTGTGATCATGAATGGCAATGCACATCACGTTCTATGTGATGAGACTGTAAATGCCATACAGTTGCTAGCCTTAGATGCGGGAAGGAGCTCGCGGCGGAAGCCTACGAATATCTGATGACCGGCAAAGCGCGTTTTCGCTCCGTTCTCACGATCTGATTGGGTGTGACCGGATGATCCCAAGATCCAGCGCACTTCAAAAAGGATTTCCCGAAAGGAGGCTTCTGTGAACGAAGGCTCAAAGATCGTAACCCGACGAAAGTTTCTACAGCACAGCGCTTCAGCCTTCGCTTTCGGTGCAGCCGCTCTTGCGCTGTCTGCTACGAAGGCTGAAGAGCTCAAGCCCGTAGATGACCCCATGCGTGTTCCTGGGGTCTTGCCTCGTCCCTATGGAGCACGGTCGCCCTTTGAGAAACAGACGCGCTTGGGCGGTGCGGGTCCCGGCGCGCCACACGGCTGGGGTGCCAATGCGCCCAACAACTACAACTCGCTGACGCCGCTTCAGGATTTGCAGGGGATCGTGACCCCTTCCTCGTTGCACTTTGAGCGGCACCACAATGGTGTCCCACAGATTGATCCGTCTCGTCATCGGTTGCTGCTGCATGGCCTTGTGAACCAGCCGACAATCTTTACGCTCGACGACGTGAAACGTTTGCCCTCCGTCTCGCGACTGACGTTCCTTGAGTGCGGGGGGAACAGCTGGGACGGCTGGCGCAGCGACGCCGGCGACTTTACCGTCCAAGAAACGCATGGCCTGATGAGTACCAGTGAGTGGACAGGCGTCAAGCTCTCCACACTCCTTGAGGCGGTCGGTGTTCAACGTGACGCAACCTGGATGCTCGCAGAGGGCAGCGACGCGGCCGGGCTTGACCGGAGCGTTCCTCTGACCGATGACGTCGTGCAGGAGGCCATCATCTGCTATGGACAAAACGGAGAAGCGTTGAGGCCTGAGCAAGGGTATCCATTACGACTCTTACTGCCCGGCTATGAAGGCAACATCAATGTAAAGTGGCTCCGGCGCCTGAAGCTGGGGGCGGCCCCATTCATGACGCGCTGGGAAACGGCGAAATACACGGATCTCATGCCGGACGGCAAAGCGTATCAATTCAGCCTAGTGATGGAGGCGAAGTCAGTGATCACGTCTCCATCGGGACAACAGGAGATCCACCCCGGCTTTCATGAGATTCGCGGGCTGGCGTGGAGCGGTCGTGGGCGTGTCGCGAAAGCTGAGGTCAGTGTGGATGGCGGGCGTACGTGGCAACTGGCTCACTTACAGGATCCGATCCTCCCGAAATGCCACACGCGCTTTCGGTTGCCCTGGCGATGGAACGGCCAAGAGGCGATCTTGCAAAGCCGTTGCACCGATGAGACGGGCTATGTCCAACCGACCCGACAGGAGCTCGTGAAGGTTCGTGGCACCAATTCAATCTATCACTACAATGCCATTCAAAGCTGGCGGGTAGAACGCGATGGACGAGTACGGAACATCTATGCGTAAGTCTCTGCTGATCGGCATCGGCACGCTGGCCATTGCCATTGCGTGGGTCTGGACGGCCGGGTCGGCCGAAGAGAGCGGCGGTAGTTATGGACTCGGCCGGAGAGCCACTGACGAGGAGATCCGGGCATGGAACATCGACGTATTGCCGACCGGGGAAGGCCTGCCTCCGGGACAGGGCACGGTGAAACAGGGCGCTCAAGTCTTTGCCACGAAGTGTGCGGCGTGCCACGGCCCGACGGGCACAGAGGGTCCTAAAGATCGGCTAGTCGGTGGTCAGAACACGCTTGCAACCTCGAAACCGATTAAGACGATCGGCAGTTACTGGCCCTATGCGACGACACTGTACGATTTCATCAATCGAGCCATGCCGTTTAACGCGCCAGGCTCGCTCAACTCAGACGAAATCTATTCGGTGATCGCTTGGCTGTTATTCCAGAATGGGATCGTCAAGGAAGATGCCGTGATCGACGCACGGACATTGCCGAAGATACAGCTGCCGAACCGGAACGGGTTCATTCCGGACCCACGGCCTGATGTGCGCTAGGAAAATACCCTTTCTCGAAGGAGGCGACTTATGAACAAGAAATTAGCCCGGCGTGATTTCCTATGGCTGGTCAAGGCGGGCATCCTGGGGGTCGCGGCGTTTCGCACTGCACAGTTCTTTGGCACCGAGCCAGCAGGTGCGCAAGATGTGCTGACGGTCAAGAGGGGCAAGCTTCACGATGTCCACCAGTCCCTTGGAAACTGGATCTATCTGGCACCGCAGAAGCTCGGTGGCGGTTCCCATGCCGTCGATTTGGGGTCAGGTAAGACCGTGGCGTGGATTTCGTATTGGAACTATGGGGACACCTGTCCCATCTCCCACCACCTTGCCGCCTATCCTTCTGACAATCCTTACAAAGGATTCGAGTTCGTGAACTCGACCCAAGGCGGAGACAATCTCTTGATCTATGGTATTCCCACGCGGATCAAGGAAATGGGATTGCTCGACCGGACTGGCCAAGGCAACCACATTTACCGAGTCAAGTACGATGGCGCGCAGATGGAGTTAATCGAGGATATCGCAGATTCCACTGGGATCGGACTGGGCGTCCACACGGTGATTTATCCCGACGCGAGCGGCTTCGCGTGCTCCGATGGCCAAAAGGACGTGGCTGCATTCTTCAATCGCGCCAAGGGCAGAGACAAGACGAAGGTCCAGATGGCGTTCCAGAGCGACTGGGAGTCCAAGGAGAAGTCCTCGCTGGCGCACGGCTGGATGAAAGGCGGCACCTTGCGATTGACGCGCCTCGTGCAACCCAAGGAAACGGGCAAGTACGACCTGGAGGGGACCAAGGGCAACAAGATCAATTGGGAAATGGTGCCGATGGCCGAAAATCTCGTGGAGCATGGGGAGATTCCTGGCCCTTCGCCGCAGACTCTCACGGGCCTCGATGCCGTGGTTCACCATCCGAACAACCGCTGGTCGGCGCTCATCAACCGCATGGCCAACTGCGCCATCATCCTGGACCGGACGACCTGGGAGCCGGTCACGTGCCTGCATATGCCGGAAAATTCGCCGGGGAATCTTCCGATCAAAAAGACCGGGTCGGAGCCGGACGCATGGAACATCGAATTAGAGGACGTCAAGTGTATGGGGCACGAAGCTGGCTTCTCTCCGAGCGGCAAGAACTTCGTGATGATGAATAACATCCAGCAGAACAACATGGCGGTCTTCGATACCTCCCATCCCGACCCGCGGCAGTGGAAGAAGATCACCTTCGTGAAGGACGCCAAATGGGTCGGGGAGTTCCCCAGCCCCTTCCATCTCTGCTTTTCGATGGACGGGAGCAAGATGTTCGTCTCCGTGCTCTATCCCAAACCGGCGGACAGTGCCAGCTATGTGGTGGACACGAAGACCTGGCAGGTCGTAAAGAAATTTGAAAACGTCGGCCCGGACTGCCAGACCATGGCCGTTACCTACGACGGCAAGTATGTCCTGCAGATCTTCAGCGGCTTTCAACGGTTGTCCAGCGGAGTGTTCATCTATACACAGGATACGCTCGAGCCTGTCGGGTATATGCCGAACTTCGGAGGGCACCATGACTGTGTCATCGTCCCCACAAAGATTGAACATCTTCTGAATAGTCGCTGCACCACCCTATAGTCGAACAGGGTTCAGAGCAGCCGAGGTGAGCAATAAAGATTCGGATGAAAGGCGAGGATAGAAAGTTGCTTTTTTCTCACATGGTGCTCAAATCAAGGCGTGCTAACGTTCTTCCCGGAGGTGAAAGATGGAATCAAACGATATGGCCAAGCGATTGTTCTTAAAGGTGACTGGGGCGGGAATCGTTGGAGCCGCCCTGTATCAGGTCTCGCAGTTCCTCAGTGCGTCCCTAGCCATAGCCCAAGAGGGGTCGAAGTCTGGCTCGGCGGAGTTCGTCAACCGGCTGGCGTGCGTCATCAAGGCTGATGGTTCGATCGCCCGAGGATTCATGATCGATAGTTGCGAGGTCAATGGAGAAAACCGGTACATCATTACGTGGAAACTGCCCTTGCAGGGTGAGGCAAAGACCAATTTCTCCGCCACGATCGGGAGCTCCATGGAGGAGGCGGTACAGCCTGGCCTAATCACAGTCGGACTGATGAAGGACCCACACAAGATGCAGGTGCACACCTATGATGTTAGCGGAAAGCCAGCCAAGCGCTCTTTTCACATCGCAGCTTTCCGTGACCGTTAACGCACCGGGCCCGCTCAACTCTGACGAGGTCTACTCGGTGATTGCGTGGCTGCTGTTCCAGAATCAAATCGTTGCGGAAGATGCCGTGATCGACGGGCAGACATTGCCGCAGATACAGCTGCCGAACCGTGGCGGCTTTGTTCCGGACCCGCGACCCGACCTACGCTAGGCTGCTGCAGATTATTTGTGTGGAGAAGCGTGATGCCACCTCAAGTTCACTCGAAAAACGGCATGGTCCACGTGCCGAGCAAGTGCTCGGTGGATGAGACCTGCCGACGCCTTGAGTCCCTTGTGAAATCACGCGGACTCACAGTGTTAGCACTCATCGACTTCAGTGGCGACGCCGCTAAGGTTGGCCTCCGAAAGCGGCCGACGCAGTTGCTGATCTTTGTCAATCCCAAAGCCGGCACACCTTTAATGATCGCTTCGCCCAGCATCGCGCTTGATCTTCCGTTGAAAGTGCTAGCCAGGGAAGACGCTGATGGGAAGGTCTGGCTCTCGTACAACCAGCCTGAATACCTCATGGCGCGACATGGGATACCAAAGGAATTGCTTCAAAATATTTCCGCGATTGAGGCCCTGACCGAGAGGGCTGTGGAATAACTGGGGTAAACGCGCCTAGCAGAAAGAAGGAGCAAACAAAAGTCTCATACCGGGTTCCTTCAAAGACGTGTGGCGAAAGGAGAAAGTCAAAATGCTGACACAACATATTCCGGCCGTTTTCGCGATGGTTGCCGTCCTGACGGACACGGCTATGACGCAAGCCGTCACAAACCAAAAGGAACATACCTTCAACCGGAACGACACCGCAGTGGTCTTCATCGACCCGCAGAATGAAGTCTTGAGTGAAAAAGGCGGCGCGTGGGGGGCGGTTGGAGACAGCGTCAAGGAGAACAAGACTGTCGAGAACATAGAACGCATCTTCAAGGCCGCCAAAAACAACGGATACGAGGTCTTCATCTCCCCCCACTATTTCTACCCCACGGATAAGGGATGGAAATTCAACGGACCTCTCGACACAGAAGAGCTTGAGACTAATATGTTCGCTCGCCGCGGAACGTTGAGCCTCGACGGCTTCCCCGGGTCGGGCGCCGACTGGCTCGCGCGCTTCAAGCCCTACATCGAGGACGGCAAGACCGTCGTAGCCAGTCCCCACAGGATCTGGGGGCCGCAGACCAACGACCTCGTCATGCAACTGCGTAAGCGACGCGTCAATAAGGTTATTCTCGGCGGGATGCTTGCCAACATGTGTGTCGAATCTCACCTCCGAGAATTGCTCGAGCAGGGTTTCGAGGTCTTCGTGGTGAAGGACGCGACGGCTGGCCCACGGCACCCCGTGTGGGGCGACGGTTACAAGGCGGCACTCATCAACTACGCGTTTCTTGCAAACGGGGTTCTGTCGACGGCCGACGCCGTTAAGGCGATGGAGCATGGCCCGTAGGAGCGTGCGGCGGAATCTTTCGCATTGCCACGGAGCGCGCGGTGTCTCAGGTCCAGCGCGACGGTAACGTCATATCCGTGTGATTTATGCAACAGGTGCTCTTAGGAACTCAAATCGCAAGGTTCGCACAGCGTACAGTTCGGCGACGTGAAGGGGTGGAGACCATGAACTCGCTGACACGGGTTTCCTTCGCTTTTGATGCGGAGGCCGTCGGTGGTTTAGCGAACAGCATTGTCGTTTGACTCGCTGGTGCAAGCGGCTTCACAGCGGACCTGGGGGTGGACCTCGCTCCAGCACTCACGCCTCCCTGGCTCTACCCGCGTATTGTGTGGGGTGGGATGTGGGGGTTCCTTCTCGTGCTCCCTCTCTTTCCTGTGAAACTAATTCTCCGTGGAATTACCGCGAGCCTCGGACCAACGATTGTCCAGTTGTTCGTGGTTTTTCCATTGAAAACATCGGCGGGCTTGTTGGGGTTTGGATTACGGACGCTGACGCCGCTGTTGGTGCTCCTGTTTAATGCCGTGTGGGGGAGCACAGTGGCCCTTTGGCTCCACATGATTTGACGCAATGGAGGAATGATCGAATGGAGGCAGGCAGGAAGGTGATCATGGAAGAGCAAGAGTTTGAACGAATTTCGCGCCGGCGATTTCTGATGCAGGCTGCGACTGGAGCGGTCTTCGCATTCACCGTCGGAGATCTCTGGTCGCTTGCACGCCGGGCGGATGCCGCCGACCGATCCATTGCTCAGCCTCTGATCACGCGCGTGGAACGACCGCAGGATTTAGAAACCCCGGTCACGGCGCTCACATCGTGGATCACGCCGAACGACCGTTTCTTTGTGCGGAGTCACTTCGGCCCACCGAGCCCCGAGCGACTCGAGGATTGGCACCTGCATGTGGAAGGGGATGTGGAACGTCCGTTGAGACTGTCGCTTGAAGACCTGAAACAATTTGAAGAGGTCACGGTGACCGCGGTGGTTCAATGCTCCGGCAATGGCCGTGCCTTCTTCACGCCCAAGGTCCCCGGCGCGCAATGGGAGAAGGGCGCAGTCGGTAACGCCACATGGACAGGTGTCCGATTGGCCGACGTGTTAAACCAGGCAAAACTCGGACTGTCTGCGAAGCATATCCAAATGATGGGCGCGGATCGGCCGGTCTTGCCTAGTGTCCCCCTGTTCATCCGAAGCATTCCGATCGGTAAAGCCCTGCATGCCACCACGCTGCTCGCCTATCGGATGAACGGAGAGTCGTTGCCGTTTCTGCATGGTGCACCCTTGCGAGCGATTATGCCTGGGTGGGCGGGGGAGTCGTGTGTGAAGTGGCTCACGCATCTCAATGTCCAAGAACTCGAAGCGGAAGGCTACTACATGAAAACCGCGTATCGGAGGCCGAAACAACCGATCCAGCCGGGAACCCCAGTGAAGCCTTCCGAGATGGTTCCAGTGGAAGAATTGCCGGTGAAATCTATCATTGCCGTGCCTCAAGATGGGGCGGCGGTCGCCGCCGGCGAGGTTCGGATCCAGGGAGTCGCATGGACCGGCGACGGGGAGGTCGTGGGCGTCGAAGTCTCGACGGATAAGGGGAAGACCTGGCGTGAGGCTAAGCTAGTCGGGGAGCAGGCTCCCTACGCCTGGCGTCTCTGGCAGTATGTCTGGAGAGAAGCCCAGTCTGGCAACCATACTGTCCTCTCGCGTGCCACCGACAGCCGAGGGCGTGTTCAGCCGATGGTCAGTCCGTGGAATCCAGGCGGCTTTCTGTGGAACGCAGTTGATCGGATCCACATCAATGTCACGGAGTAGAGAAGGAGAACCATGTTCCGACCAAGGACGCCAGTGTCACGAAGTCTATTGACCATCGCGTGCCTGATCGGGATCGGCATCCGCCTGACGTCGGCTCTTGGTGAGTCGATTGATGTCGCTGAAGGAGTTGGGGAAATACCGACGACAGAACGTCAAGCGCTCGGGTTGCTCCACGCGCGGTGCGAGGTCTGTCACAGTGCCGACCTGATCACCCAGCAACGGCTCGATAAGGAGCATTGGACCGCCATCGTGACCAAGATGGTCCACTGGGGCGCGCAGGTGTCGCCTGCGGAGCAAGCGGTGCTGCTGAGCTACTTGGTTACTCACTATCATCCGGATGCCCCACCGGAGCGACGCAGTGCTAAAGGGACCAGTCCGAGTTCGGGCCTGCAAGGACCCGCAAGTTACCCAACCGGGGAACCGCACCGAGGCCAAGCTCTGTTTGCTGCGAATTGTCTCGCCTGTCACGGAGCGGGCGCAGTCGGGATGGTCGGGCCGAGACTGGCCGCCAAACCGATCCTGCGTGAGCCCGAGCGGTTCTGGGAGATAGTACTCGAAGGCCGCGGCGCGATGCCTCCCTGGCGGGAGGCGCTTAACCCTCAGGAGATTGCCGACATCCTGGCGTGGCTCAAGACGCTTGAGTAAGAGAATGACGAGGTCACCCAATGCGGCAGAACGAGATTCCTCCTGCTTCCCGCCAGTTGAATTCGACCGAAGCCAAGCAAGACTTGCTGGGTGTTACATCTTCGACCAGAGTCTGGTTGCTGGCGCTGGTCGTCGTCATGCTTGCTCCTATTGGTTACTGAGCTGCTGGGCTAATTTGGTCCAGTTCCAATGCTAGACTGGACCGGAACCCAGGAGGTCAGCATCATGCCCCGAATACGGTACACCCCCGAAGAGATCATCCAACACCTACGGATCGTGGAGCTCGAGACTGGCAAAGGCTTGGCCGTGCTCGACGCCTGTCGGAAGCTCGGCATTACCGAGCAAACATGCGGGCACAGTTTCTCGACGGGGAGCTGTTTTATACACTGCGCGAAGCGCAGATCCTGACGGACCGCTGTCGGATTCACTACAACACGGTCCGTCCGCACAGTAGTCTCGGAGGCCAGCCAACCGCTCCCGAAACCTTCCAGCTTGCGAGCTGAGGACTCACATGGTAGGTGGTACAAATAATCCCGGCCGGTCACTTCGCGAGTACCACAATGTTGTCACATTGCTTCAGCCGATCGACGGCCATCTGTCGAAAGGCCGTTGGAAACTTGCCCACTCGTTTCTTGGCCACTGGCCACCTCCTCGTGGTGCAAGTGTGCCCATTCGCCATGTCTCAATCTAGGGGTTCAGTCCACTCTATCTAGGACCATTGCGCTAGGGGTGAGCTAGGGCGGGGGGAGATCGTTCTATGGGATACCTCTACAAGGATCCAACAGCTCAGTAGTTGGACTTTCGCTTCATAAGACATTTCGGGTAACTCGTCCCGGTCATTTGGGGAAAAGAGGTCCATGAATCTCCTACGGTCCGTGGTTGCCTGGTCAGTACTGGCGGCTCTCTTCATCCTTACCCATTGGACACGGGCCTCCGCGCTCGACTGGGTGCCGACCGACCAGGAAATGGCCAAGTACCGTCAAAGCTGGAATCCGCCGACTCACGGCACGACCTATACCTCGAGCGCGGATCTTGTTCGCCAAGGGCAGTGGTACGTGCGGGCATATGTTCAAGGTATGATCGGGTCCGGCGAATCTCAGACCACTGCGACTTCGAAGAGTGTGGCCTCTCCGTTCAGCCCGGATGCCGTCATGCCGGCCCTCATTTTGTACTACGGGCTCACCAGCCACGTTATGGCAGGGGTCGCTGTCTCTGCGGTCTACTGGCATTCCAATACCCCGGAGGCAGATGGGCGAACGTCTGGTTCGGGGATCGGCACGACCAGTTTGGTTCTCAAATACCGTCCCATTGTGCAGGATCCAGATTCTTGGAGGCCTTCCGTCGCCCTCTATAGCAGGCTCTCCCTCCCAACCAACCACTGGTTCGGCACTCCGGAAATTCCCGGTGGCTTCACCCCACTGTCGCGCGTGCCCTCGAGCCGCTTCGGCGCCATCGCCTTGACCGAGGGCATGCTGTTTCGGAAAAACCTGGAACCGTTTCGGATCAGTGGCGATGTGTTTTACTCATACAATCTCCCGGGATCGGGCTCGGAACCTGGCACCGAATATGGAGGAGATTTGATCAACACTCATCTGGCGTTCGAGCATGTCCTCAACGAGGGCACTGGATTCGGATATCTGGTTGAATTGGTTACTCTGCAACAACTCGCCAGCAGAATAGACGGCCATCCAGTCAACACAACTCCGTCCACCTTCTGGCTCGTGGGCATTCAGCCAGGACTGGAATACACCTTTTCACGTAATGAGTCGGGCGCCAAGCTGGTAGGTGCCATCGGCGTCATGTTCACCGTCGCGGGACAACACGATATCCGCGCCATTTATCCGAACATCAGCTTCAAATACTTTTTCGAGCAGCCCTAACTCGGATCAACGATGAGGCGCATACGCGGGGGACGATTGACCAGACGGTATATAAGGTCGGAAGACGCTGAACACGGTGCCGGGTGGTTAAAGAAACTCTCGCAAAACAATTGATTGACAATGCGGTAGTTTGGGATCGGGTCAAAAAGGGTGTGAAAAACAAGCCGCTTTCCCCCGGATTCAGTTGAACATCACTGGGAGCTCTCGAAGGAGCATCTAGCTGATAAAGGCATCTCAATTGAAAAGATCACTGGACTTGAAAACCTTTCTCGCGATGCTGCTCGCGGAGTTGAGCAAGCTCTCATCGAACTCCATGGTTTGGCGAAGGATGGCGGTACTCTCCTTAATAAAATCAATAGCATCAGCACGAGTAATCCAAGTTATGGAGAGCTAGTGAATAAAGGACGAACTTTGCTGCAGGGAATTGGTTACTAGAGCGCATCGATGAAAAGAAGCAAGCCGAAATTCGGTGATGTGCTCGAGATTTCTACGGCGAAAGGATTTGCCTACTTTCAATATGCCCATCATGACTCAGAATATGGAGCCTTAATTCGGGTTCTTCCTGGTGTTTTTGAGAAGCGGCCTGGAGCGTTTGCCGATATAGTTTCGCAGCCGGAAAGGTTTTTCACATTCTTCCCCCTGGCCGCTGCTATCAACCGAGGTCTTGTGGTAGTCGTAGGAAATGAGGATATACCAAGAGCTGCTCAGAAGATGCCCGTTATGAGAGCTGCTGGAGGCATTGATCGGACCGGGAAAGTACTTAACTGGTGGATCTTAGAAGGTGCAAACAAAACGATGGTGTCCTTGCTTTCTGAAGAACAGCAAGGCCTCTCTATAGCTGAGATCGTAAACGACACTCTTTTGGCTCAACGAATAGTGGAAGGATGGTCACCGTCCAACCGCATTTGAAAGGTATGGAAGAGGCAGTGATAATAACCATTCCACTTGGAGAAAGTGGATTTGATCTTGATGAAAAGTTTTGTAGGGAGCTTGAGTCTTGTCTATCCCGTGCACTCGAGGCAAGCGGAAGTGGCGAATATGACGGTAACGAGTTTGGCGAAGGAATTTACAAGGTATTCTTGTACGGTCCTTCCGCAGATTCCATTTTCATGGCAGTTATGCCATTGCTCTTACATTTACCCGTACCATCTGGATCATATGTAATAAAGCGCTATGGTCCACCAGGTTCTCGAAGCGAAATGATTAAGGTTTCTCCGCCTGATCCTCTAATCCCTGGTTGATCCTTCCCAATCAACTTCCCGGCGTCTTTTCATGCTCGCTCTCGGGGGAATATGGAGCGCGCTCATCGTCATGCGGATTCTCACTACCGAGGAGGTTCAGGAAGTACCACTGCAGTTTCGGTCTGGGCATCCGGCACAATCGCCTCTCTGGGAGAGGCGTTTTGCATAATCAACACCGCCAATGTCGCGGCAATTGGGCCAATACTGCGTCATTAGGAGAACCTCCAAAACTCCTCTAGACTGGGTGGCGGAGGGGGCGAGATTTGAACTCGCGGACCCCTGACGAGGTCTCCGGTTTTCAAGACCGGCACGTTCGGCCACTCCGTCACCCCTCCGCGCTGAAGAATCATGAAATGACAAGGATCAAACGTCAAGCACTTGAGAAATTCAACATGAGGGACTTAGCGGCTGACCGAGAGGCCTGCATTAAGACTTTGTGATTCGCTCCAGGCCACCCATGTAATCGCGCAGTGCATCGGGGATGAGCACACTCCCATCAGGCTGCTGATAATTTTCCAAAATGGCTACTAGCGTTCGACCCACGGCAAGTCCTGATCCATTCAAGGTATGGACATACTCATTCCTGGCATCTTTTTTCCCACCCGCTGCTCTAAAGCGGATATTGGCCCGCCTGGCCTGAAATCCTTCGAAGTTGCTGCAGGATGAAATTTCTCGATACAGATGCTGCGACGGCAGCCAGACCTCAAGATCGTAGGTCTTGGCGGCTGCAAAGCCCAGGTCCCCTGTACAGAGCGTCACAACCCGATAGGGGAGACCCAATCCCTGTAAGACCGCTTCGGCGTTACTGGTAAGCCGCTCAAGCTCGTCATAAGATTGGTCTGGGATTGAGAAGGTTACCAGCTCAACTTTATTAAATTGGTGCAGGCGGATAAGTCCTCTCGTGTCCTTTCCATAGGATCCCGCTTCACGACGAAAGCATGGCGTATAGGCCGTATAGCGTAGAGGGAGCATGGCCTCGTCAAGGCTCTCATCTCGATGGAGATTGGTGACCGGCACCTCGGCGGTCGGGATGAGGAAATAGTCTTCATCACGGAGGCGAAACAGATCCTCCTCGAATTTGGGAAGTTGGCCGGTTCCGATCATAGTCGATCGGTTGACCATGAAGGGCGGGAGAACTTCCCGATACCCATGCCGAGTGGTGTGGAGATCGAGCATATAGTTGATTAATGCCCGTTCGAGCCGGGCACCCGCTCCGGTAAGAACGGCAAATCGTGTTCCGGCGATCTTCGCGGCTCGATCAAAATCCAGAATGCCAAGTGCCTCACCAATGTCCCAGTGAGACTTGGGAGCGGTTGGCGGCTTCGGTGCAGGTCCGCTGGAGCGCACTTCTACGTTGTCTGATGGGTCTCTCCCGACCGGCACGGAGAAGTGCGGGAGATTGGGGATGCGTAAGTTGAGATCGATGAGAGCATCTTCGACCTCCCGCAATCCACCTTCCAGATTCTTGATACGCTCGCCCAAGGCTTTCATTGCGGCCATTGTGTCGACAGCGGGCTGATTGCTTCGTTTGAGCTGGGCGACCTGGTCCGACCCTTTCTTAAGTTCATGACGAAGTTGATCGACTTGACTGGTCAGCGCACGTCGCTCGTCAACCAGTTTGCGAAGCTTGTCCCAGGGCACATCGGCACCGCGCGCGCCGAGTTGCTCACGAATGGTGTCCAAGTTCTCGCGAAGTGTGCGAAGGTCGTACATCGATCTGCGTTCCCGCAAAAGCGGCTGGAATCTAGCATCGAGGTGGGGCTTAGTCAATCAACTGGCCCGGACACACAAGCTGCTATCTCGGGATATTCGGCCCATTGACTTGCGTGGCAAGATTACAGACCATATCACTATGCAGTTGGTGAACAACCCGCCCAATCCGTTTGAGTCGCAGCATCGAGAACTGCTTGAGCCGGCTCCTCATGTCGCGCTACAGATGTACGAGGATTCGACTCGAAGTATTCTCAGTCGGAATGACAGCCCTGATTTACCGTTTAGATGGAGCCTGAACCCCTACCGCGGTTGCTTCCACGCGTGCGCCTATTGTTACGCGAGACCAACCCATGAGTATTTGGGGCTTGGCGCCGGAACCGATTTTGACTCGAAGATCATCGTTAAGCGCGACGCGGCTGCACTGCTTCGTCAGGCGTTCAACAGGCCATCCTGGACAGGTGAGTTGATCGTGCTATCCGGCAACACGGATTGCTACCAGCCGCTGGAGGCATCATTAGGGTTGACACGAGGCTGTCTCGAGGTTTGTCTCGAATACCGAAATCCGGTCGCTATCATCACGAAAGCCGCCTTGGTCCTTCGCGACCTAGATTTGTTACGGCAGTTGCACCGAGACGCATGGCTTCGGGTCTATTTCAGCATCCCGTTTGCCGATGACGCAGTAGCGAGAGCCGTGGAGCCCCACGCCCCATCGAGCCGCAAGCGCTTCGAGACCATGGCGGCATTGTCGCAGGCAGGGGTGTCAACGGGTATATCGGTCTCACCGATCATTCCTGGTTTGAACGATCAGGATATCCCTGATTTACTCACGCGGGCTCGGGCAGCCGGAGCAGTGGAGGCGATGGCCACTTTGGTTCGGCTGTCTGGTCACGTCGAACCGGTGTTTCTTGAACGCATGGCTACCGCCTTTCCAGATCGGATTGCCAAGATCACGCATAGAATTCGGGAGGTGCGAGGAGGGCAGTTGACCAATGGAGAGTTCTTTGAGCGACATCACGGAACCGGACCCTATTGGGGGATGATCGAGCAGTTATTTGAAGTAACCAAACGCAAAGTAGGTTTTTCGATGGATTTAGGAGAACCCATTTCCCAGACCTTTCGACGACCAGGGCTGGAGCAGACAGTGTTATTTTGAGAGAGGATTGATCACCGATGAAACACAATCCGGGATTTCTCAAATTGGTTGATGAGGTAAGAAAGCGAGTCAAAGAATGTACGGTTGCGGACGCGAAATCCTGGCTCGACCGAGGAGACTCGCTGCATTTTATCGATGTACGCGAAGACCATGAATTCGCTAAAGATCATGCGAAGGGAGCACGACACCTCGGGAGGGGCATTCTCGAACGAGACATCGAGACGGTCGTTCCGGATAAACAGGCCTCGATTGTTCTCTATTGCGGAGGTGGCTACAGGTCGGCTCTGGCGGCGGATGCCCTTCAGCAGATGGGATATACCAACGTGGTCTCGATGAATGGCGGAATGACGGCTTGGCGAGATGCTGGGTATCCTTTGGAAAAATGAACTGGGACCTGCGAGGCAAGGTCCCAGTGAGCAATCCTAGGCAGGCTACTTGTTGACCCGGTCGAACTCTTTGATGACTTGCTCGGTGAGATCGATGGTGTCCTTGTTATAGATGACGATTTTGACCGTCTGTTCACTACCCTTGTCCACCACGATGGAAAATCCCCCCTTTTCCGCCACCGTCTGGGTGGCTGAGGCGATTCTCTTCATATAGTCGTCGACAAGCTCCTTCTGCTTGGCTTGGAGTTCCTGGTTAAATTCCTGTGCGCGTTTTTGGTACTCCTGAATTTTTCCCCGGAACTGCGTTTCCTTGTCCTTTTTTTCAGATTCGCTCAGCTTCGCAACTTGGTCCTTCAGTTGCTTCTCTGTATTGCGCAGATCTTCCTCATCGCGCGATAAGAGCTTTTGTCTTGTTGAAACATATTCTTTCAGCCCATCAAGTGCCTTCCTCCCAGCTTTTGATTTTTCCAGGACAGCCTGGGGATCGATCACGCCCATCTTGAAGGCCTCAGCTGCCTGTGTGAACGAGACGGCTCCGATGATGATGGCTCCGGCCATAGTCAAGAATAGAATCGTCCGGCCCGCTAGGGCTCCGATTGTGTGCATGACATGTGCTCCTTTTATGGTAAACAGCGGGGCTTGTAAATGTGAGCGAGAATAACCGGGCATCTGGGCTCTGTCAAGAGGAACAGGGGTGGTGCTAAATGAAGTACCGGCTGGTATCGAACTTGTGTTCGATATTGTCAATAAGGCGGATGATACTGCGCCGGTAATTGCCCGTGTCGTCCGTCTCTGTAAGGTCGAGTTCGGGACCATTGTCGAGAGAGGCACCCTGGGGGTCGGTGATGACTTTGACGAGAGGTCTTTCGGCGTTGACTTTGTCATCGGCTGGCTTCAACACGACGGCTAGTTCATCAGTGTCCAGCATGACCAGGCTTCCAATGGGAATGAACCCCACACACTTGACGAACAGCTTCATCAGGACCGGGTCGAAGGATTGTCCCCTCTTGGCGAACATCATCTTCAGGACGTTCGGCGGTGACATGGGTTCTCGACGGTAAACCCGGGAGGATGTCATTGCATCATAGCAGTCAGCGATCGTCACGATTCGACTCGTCAGGCTTTGCGTCCACGGAATCGCCAGTTTGGGATAGCCGGAGAAGTCGTGGTTCATATGATGCTCAAACGATGCGGCGGCCATTCGTGACGGCACATTGCCGAGGCCGCGCAATCGAATGAGAGTCAGCACGCCTTCTGTTGGATGTGTCCGCATGAGATCCCACTCTTCTTTTGTAAACTCGCCAGGTTTGTTCAAGATGTCGAGCGAGATCGCGCACTTCCCGACATCATGGAATAATGCAGCTAACCCCAAGTCGGCTAGGTGGACTTTTGGATATCCAGCTCGATTTCCCAGCGCCATCGAGAGAAGCGCGACGTTGACCGAGTGATTGTGAGTATATTGATCATGGCAGCGTAAATTTGTGAGTCCAAGCAACGTGGACTGGTCCTGCATCATCAGGTTGACGATGTTCTGGATCGCTCGTTTCGCCTGCTTGAAGTTTACCGATCCTCCGTCGCGAGTCGCCTGCGTGAGAGTTCCAACGGAGTGAACCGCTAGCCTATAGCCCTGTTTGGCACTGGCCTTCCGCCTCAGCTTTTCATCCTGCTCGGAGGCGGCATCACGGCGGATGATCAAATCTCGCGGTTCCTCCAGGTTAATACCCACCACTTCGCGTGCTTTCATTTGAGTGCGGAAGTCGTCCAGCGTTTTCGTGGTTGGATCAAGGCTGACAAAAAGGTAAGCGAATTCGCGAAGATCGTGTGAGGAAGTCGAAGGCGAAAAGGATAGGCTGCCAATTCTCCAAGCGTGCAACGCATCGATGACACTCGTGGCGATCGCCATTTGCTGAGCGTTGATTTTCAGGTGCTGGTTGCCCAGGAACAAGAAGTCGTTTTGAAGCCTCAAGGAGATCGGTTTGTCGTGGGCGAGCGTCTTGATCAGAGTCAGCATGGCCTCCACAGGCTTGTCGAGCGCGGCATTGGTCTGCCCGTGGATGCGAGAGGTTTTCAACAGGACGTTGAGCTGGGTGATGAGCTGGATGCCCAGCATGACCATCTGCTGGTCCAGTATGTCCTCCGCCTCGGATCCCTGCGCGATCTTGTGAGTGAGCGATTTTTCATGAGTCAGAATCGGCTGGACTGCGTCATCCGCTTTCTCTGTTTGTGCAGCTGTTGGATTTGTGGGCGAGGTACTCATCAGTGCAATTCTTACTTTGGAACGGTGACAGTCGGCTTCGCAGTTCGTTGTTTCTCTGCCTGCGCCAACGCCACCGCACAGGCCTGTCGTACGGCCGACCCGGCCTTCTTCTGGCCAAGTTCCAGCGCGGCAATGGCCGAGGGTGTAGCGAGCTTACCGAGCGACTCGGCAGCCAGGATCGCGAGGTCTTCCCTTTTCTTCCGGTTTGTCCAAGACCAATCCGTCAAGAGGTTCTGCCAAAACGGAACGGCTTCATCGCCTGAGGTCGATCGAATGGCTTGAAATACGGCGCGTCGCTCGCTCGGATTCCGATCACAGAATTCATCACCCGATACAATCGACGCCCACGCTGTAAAGGGCGCCGTGTATTTCCCGGATATCAACAATTTTAGCGCGGCCAACCGGACAGACTCATCCGCATCGTTCGCGAAGGCGATGAGCTTTGTCCCATTGCCGCTGGGACGGAGCATTCCCAGCGTGCGTACCGCGTCCTTACGAACCAGGGCGTCAGGGTGTCGTACGACCTTCTCAACGGCTTCCGCGAAACGAGGGTCGTTCCATCGCATAAGAATTG
>Ga0126373_10000822_pt1 | contig 21070 bp, 15 predicted proteins | sample PanSoiMetPlot_11_FD_92545 | JGI IMG/M metagenome (GOLD analysis project Ga0126373, IMG submission 92545) | Tropical forest soil microbial communities from Panama - MetaG Plot_11 | ecosystem: Environmental > Terrestrial > Soil > Tropical forest > Bulk soil | place: Panama | collected 2016-02-17 | reverse complement strand
TCAATCGTCATAATCGGCCAAGCCCCTGCGCTGCGGCGCCCTGTAGCCGTTAGAGGGGTTCTTCACGAAACTTCCGGGCGGAACCGGTGTCAATCATCACAGAGGTCGCGCGAATCTCGCAGAAACGTATCCCGGTGGATGCCGTTGACCCCCTGTTACGGCATCCCTACCGGGGTTTTGGCCCGCTTGGGCCGAGAGAGAGGGTACTCATGCGAGATACATTCCTGAAGGACTGCTTGGTTGAAGGTCCAGCCGAGGCAAAAAAGCACAGAAGTTCGACGCGGCGAAAGACTTTGGCCGCAGCGATGTTCCTCGAAGCAGCTATTGTCTTCGGTTTGATGCTTTGGCCGCTGTTAAGTTCTGGATCGCCACCGCCGAAGTTCGTTGTGCTCGAACACAGCCTCTATCCATTGCAACCGATCGAGCGGGTGGCTCGGCGTGCGCAAAATATCCTGACCCGATCGACGTTTCGGGTACCCAACTTTTCTCCGACGCGAATTGTGGCGCAAGCTGTACGGCCGGTCCGCGACGAAGTTCCGATCATTGGCGATCCGAGCGTAGGAGTTTCGGCGGGAGACACGCCGTTCCTCGGGGACGCTGGTGTCGGCTCAACATCTGCCGCGCTCCCTAAGCCCAAGCCGCCGGTCGTGCGTGTCATCCGCAGAAGCGAGGGAGTTCAGGAAGGCCAACTGATCACTCGCGTGACTCCTGTTTTTCCGCAAATTGCCCGCGCTGCCCGGATCGCCGGCACGGTTGAGTTGATGGTGATTGTGGGACGAGACGGAAACGTGCTTTCTGTGCAGGTGCTCAGCGGCAGCCCGTTGCTCGCGGCAGCTGCGAAGCAGGCTGTGGAGCAGTGGCGCTATCGTCCGACTATTCTGGATGGCCAGGCGGTTGAAGTTGAGTCCCGCGTCACGGTGAATTTTGTTTTGGATGAATGAGGCGGCGATTCGAAGCCGCCTATTCAAAACGAACGTGATATTCGGAGACTCTTAGAAGTGAACGACCAACCCTATTGAGAAACGGAAGTTATTCTGGCCCTGATTGTCGAAGTGAGAATGAATGTAGTCGATTTGGATCGGGCGGAAGGCGAAAAGCTTGTTTAGGTGGATATCGATTCCGCCGCCGAAGCCCGCCGCCAGCGAAGTTGCGCCAGTTCCGCCACCGCCGACGTGCGCGCCGCCGACGAGAGCGCGAACGAAGGGCGAGACCGGAGCTGGAAACCGCAGTTGCGGACCAAACAAGAACGTGTGGAAATTCGAGCCTGAAACGCCGTTGACAGAGCCGTAGGTTCCGCTCAAGTCTGCGGTTACACCAACAGCTGGTATGAAATTGTCTGTGAGCGCAAAGTCCCAGCCATTCATGTTGGCCTTGTTCGGTGAGCTGTCCAGGCGAACGTAAGAATAACCTCCGTAGAGGCTAAAGCCCTGCGCATGAGCCGCGAGCGGCAGCAAGAATAGAGTTCCTAACAAAAGAGTCAGTTTTCGCACGAAGTTCCTCCAAATTGAAATGAACCGCGCTTAGAAGCTCTTTGCCCCACTACCGGCTGGTTTCAATTTAGATGATACCGCGAACACGACGGTTGGCAGCCAGGGATAGTTGCGTCCGCAGTGCAGCAGTACTAACATGTGCGCGTCCGGCGGAGAGAGCCGCTGCGGTTTGGGTTTGCCTCGTAGGTGCCCACCTGAGGAGGATTAGCGCATGTCGGGAGCCAAGAAATCCATCGTCATTGCGGCGATTGTTGTCGGCGTGATTCTGCTGGCTTTGATCATTACGCCATTTTTCATCGATGCAGATCGGTTTCGTCCGGAGATTGAAGCCGCTCTCAGTCAAAAACTGGGCCGAACGGTCCAACTCGGGCACATTAGCGTGTCGCTTTTTTCAGGGAGCCTCTCAGCGGACCAGATTTCCATTGCTGATGATCGCGCTTACAGTTCTCAGTCTTTTCTGACGGCAAACTCGCTTTCCTTTGGAATAGACGTGATGCCGCTGATTTTCTCGCGAGACTTGCGCGTGCATTCGCTGGAGTTCAAAAGCCCGCACATCCAACTGCTTCGGACGGCGGCTGGCCAATGGAATTTTGCAAGCCTGGGCGCCACAGCGCCTGCGCCGCCAAGTCACAGCGCAAACCAAACCTCCGGCAAGTTGGTTCGTGTGGCGCTCGACGATAAGCCTGACTCTTCGCAAGCAACTGGAAGCACCAGTCCGGCGCTGAACAGCCTCTCCGTAGACTCAATGAAAATCTCCGATGGAACGGTCGTGTTTGGACGCGCCGGGCAACCAACGGGTCCCGCTTATCAGGATGTCGCGCTTTCCGCGCAGAACATTTCTCAGACGGCAGCTTTTCCTTTTCAGTTCGACGCAAAGACGCCTGGCGGGGGCAAAATTAATCTGACAGGAGATCTGGGCCCGATCGGCAATGACGATGGCAGCCATATTCCGTTTCAAGGCGGCTTGAAAGCGCAGAGCGTTCCTGCGGAAGACATTGAAAACCTGATTGCGGTGCTGGGCTATTCTCTTCCGTCGGGCTCAAATCTGAAGGGCGGCACGATTGAGGCGACTTTGTCCTTGAAAGGCCCGCTGGAAAAGTTCGTAGCCGATGGACCCGTTAAGCTAAGCAGCGTCACTCTTGCAGGATTCAGCCTGGCGTCGAAACTTTCCGGTGCACTTGGGCAAAGCGGATCGCAAACGGGCAACGACACGTTGATCAAGATCGCCGAGGGTGCGCTGCGTTATGCTCCACAAGGAATCCGCGCTGACAATCTGAACGTTGAAATCGCTTCGGTCGGCACCGTGACTGGAGCCGGTACGATCAGCCCGGAGAACGCCCTGAATTTCCGGCTTGTTGCGAAGCTCGAAGGTGCGAGCCCGATCGCCCAATTGACCCAAATCTCCTTGTTCAATAAAGGTGGCGGAATTCCTTTTCGCGTGCAAGGCAGTGCGTCGAATCCCCAGGTCACCGCTGATGTTCCGGGTCTCAATAAAACTCCGCTGAACCAGCTCAAGGTGCCAACTCAGGGCCAGATTGGCAGCATGCTTGGCGGATTACTCAAAAAGAAAAAGCCTTAACACGGAGGGCTTCTACCGAGGTGCTTTGGGTGCGGTAGTATTTTCTACAGAACTATCCGAAATCCCTTTCCGTTCATTCCTGATAAGAAGTAAGCTTTGCGCCTCGACGCCGAATTGAATTGAAAAGAGGCCAAATGTTTCAGCCTGACTTGCTGAAAGATCGAACAATTTTCATTACTGGCGGCGGAACTGGTCTGGGCCGTTCCATGGCGGTGCGATTTGCAGAGCTGGGTGCGCGACTGTTCTTGGTGGGTCGGCGCGAGAAGCCGCTTGCGGAAACATGCGACGAAATTCGTAAGAAAGGCGCGCGCGCGGGTTATGCCTGTTGCGATGTGCGCGACTTCGCAGCCGTTGAAATGGCCATCGCCGCCGCCGAGGATCAACTCGGATGCGTGGATACGCTGGTTAACAATGCCGCGGGAAATTTTATTGCGCGTACGGAGAAACTTTCACCGAACGCATTCAACGCCGTGGTCGGGATCGTGTTGCAAGGAACGTTTCACTGCACGCTCGCGTTAGCGCGAAAGTGGATTGCCGCGGGCCGGCCGGGAAACATCCTGAATATTGCGGCTACGTACGCGGCGGTGGGTTCAGGTTCTGGATTTGTGGTTCCGTCGGCTTGTGCGAAGGCTGGCGTTCTCGCGATGACTCGGTCGCTCGCGGTGGAGTGGGCGCGGTATCGCATTCGGCTGAATGCGATCGCTCCAGGACCGTTTCCTACGGAAGGAGCTTGGTCGCGGCTGCTGCCGACGAAGGAGTTGGAAGAGCGTGCGCTGAGTGCGCATCCGATGAAGCGATTTGGCAGGCACGAGGAGCTTGCGAATCTAGCCGCCTATCTTGTGAGCGACATGTCGGAATACGTGAACGGCGAATGTGTGGTGATCGACGGAGGCTTATGGCTGCGCGGTGCAGGAGAATTTAACGATTTCGTCGATTTTCCGGACGCTGCGTGGGACTCGCTTGGGGCCTCTCGCACGAAAGCCTAAGCGAGACGGCCTAGGCGGTAGTCGTAATCAGAGCAAAGGGTTCAGACTCGAAAGCCAAACGATGGGTGCAAAAAACGAAGGCTGCGGGAGCTTTGCTCGCGCAGCCTCTAGGACATCACCCCGGGAGTGCAAGATTACTGTGCACTGTCCAGTGATGCAAACACCGCTACTGAACGCCGAGCAAGTCCGCAGCCACATTTATTGCAGTCGATCGTCCAGCGCTAACTTCAAGCAGACTATGGATTTAGTTTTATGGGCTGGACTGACCTGAGCAACCGAAAATCCGAAGTATGGAAGTTAAATATGGATTCTGGAAAGTGTCTTGAGAGAAGCCTAGCGGAAAATCAATCCGTGGAGCATCCCAATTGCCCGATTTCATCATCTTTAGTACTCTCTCTGATTGCTGTTTCGCGTAATGTCCGAGCACACGCCGGGGACGGGGAAGAAAGCACGATTGAGTTTACGCTCTAGAATATCAACTCTCGGATTGATCGGCGTAATCCTGCTCTTTGGCTCCTGCCAGGAGTACGTGAATTTGCCGGTACCCGCCATTTCGACGCTGAGCCCTGCAAGCATAGCGGCGGACTCGACCACATTCACGCTGACCGTAAATGGTTCAGGATTCGCGCCAAGTTCCCAGATAGAATTTGATGGCTCCCCTCGTTTCTTTAGTAACCCGCCCTCGAGCAACACGATTTTTCTTTCATCAAATCAGCTGACTACTGTGGTGAATCCTAGCGACGTATTGAACGCCCAGACGATTAATGTGACGGTCTTTTCGCCAGCGCCGGGCGGCGGAACTTCAAACACGGTCACACTGGTGGTAACACCCACGGCGTTGCCGGTACCCCAGATTACATCACTTAACCCGAGCACTGTTGGCGCCGGATCCGGAGGCGAGAACATCACAATTTTGGGAACCGGCTTTGTTGGCGTGGCCGGTTTTGGAGGAACCAGTATCTCGGTAGCGACGGTGGATGGCGCGAATCGACCCACTACGTTTATCTCCAGCACGCAATTGAGCGTGACCCTGCAGGGTTCGGATGTAGCGAGCACCGGCCCAGTTGAAATTGCTGTGTTGAATCCACCAGCTCCGAGTTTAAATCCGCCCGGCGGTGGAGTGTCTAATTCAATGGCGCTGACCGTCGTGAATCCGGCACCAGTGCTCAAAGCAGTGAGTCCTCCGAGTGTGGTTGCCGGCACCCCGTCGACGACGACAACCTCGATCTCTGTTTCTGGAAGCGGGTTCGACTCGGCTAGTGAGGTGCTAATCAACGGCACAGGGCGACCGACGATTTTCAACAGCTCGTCCTCTTTGAGTGCGCAATTGGCGACAGGAGATCTTGCAGCAGCGGGGACATATACCGTTCAAGTGGAGAACCCGTCGCCGGGTGGAGGCCTTACGCAAGTGCTGCATTTCTCGGTAGTGCCTGCGGCGTCCGGCGCGGGGCTTCCGACATTGGTAGATGTTGCGCCCGATGGAGCGCAAGCGAACGATGGAGTGAGCGCGCCAACTCAGGTTGGACCGTCCATGGATGCGACGGGACGATTTGTGGCATACGCGTCTTCGTCCACAAACCTGTTGGAGACCACTACGATTATCCCTCCGCCAGTGCCAAATCCTCTGACGAACGGAACGTCGAATATTTTCCTCAGGGACACGTGCCTCGGCAATACGGTGAATTGCGCTCCACGGGAAATACTTGTGGACCTTGGCCCCGCAAACGTAATCGCAAACGGTCCGAGCTTTTCGCCGGTGGTCAATTCGACGGGCGCGAATATCGTCGCGTATGTTTCGCTAGGGACGGATTTGGTATCGGGCTTTGCATTCGATGGCACAACTCCGCAGGTATTCGCAACGAATCCGTGCGTCAATGCCTCCAGCGCATGCACCGTGACGACGAATCTGATCTCAGTCGGCAGCGATGGTATGAGTCCCGGGCTGGGTGCTTCGACTGAGCCCTCAATCAGCGGTGAGGGTCGCTTCGTTGCATTTGCCTCGACGGCGAACAATTTGGTATCCGGCGCAACTACGGGAGTGCAGGAAGTCTATTTGCGCGATACATGTTTCGGCCAACCCTCAACGTGCACGCCTACGACATTCCTCGTGTCGGCGGCGCCGGACGGAGTGACTCCCGCCGACGGGGCGAGTTCGGAGCCAGTGGTCGTGTCGGGAAAAACGGGACAGTTTGTAGCCTTTACTTCGGCGGCGACGAATCTAGTGAGCGGCGCGAGCGGCGCGTCGGAAATCTACAGAGTGGGTTTGTGTATAGGAATCACGAAAGGGTGCACGGCGACTTCAGCGCAACTGATATCAACGCCGGACGGAACAACCTTCGCAGACGGAGCGAGCATAGAACCCGCGATGACAGCTGACGGCCGCGTCGTGGCGTTTGCTTCGACGGCGACAAATTTGGGGGTGCCGTCAGGCGGCGTGCAAGAAATCTATGAGCGGGATACGTGCCAGGGGGTTCCCGCAGGTTGCACGGCTCAAAACAAACTTGTTTCCTCGCCAGACGGCTCGACACCGGGAAATGCGCTTAGCGAGAGCCCGAGCATCGGAAATGCGGGTCAGGATATAGCTTTTTCATCCCAAGCGAGCAACTTAGTGAAGGAAAATGTGAATGGAATCGAGAGTGTGTACGTAAGGAATAGCTGCTTAAACCAGCCGAGTACCTGTTTGGCGAGCACAGCGTTGGTAAGCCTCTCAGCGCTGCAGACTCCTGGCAACGGCCCGTCGCTTAATCCGGTGATCAGCAGTAACGGGGCGATCGTAGCTTTCTATTCTGCAGCGGGCAACCTCGTGAACAATGATCTCAACGGCTTCCCAGATATTTTCCTCGCCTTCTCCACGTTCTAGCGTGATTTGAGTCTGAAGTTTGCAAAAGGCCGCTCTGCGAGTGCTTTTTCGCTCGGGCTAGAAGTGGCCTCGGCTCCACTGGAACCGTTCGTCCCCGCAGCACATCTTCCAGCCCGGCGCACGATCCTAGAAGCCATATCCTCCTGCGGGCAATGAGGCGGAAGGACCACCAGCGCTAGTACTGTCGCTTCGGTACTTCACTGAATTATTTGAACTTACGGATTTCGGGGTCGCGAGTCAGAGACGCTAGCGGGCTTTGGCTTAATGGGTTCGAGACGTAGCTCGATTTCCGTCTCCTTGCCCCGGCGAACCATCACGTTGTGCTTCCAGACAGTGGCAGTGGCACCACGCGACGCGCGAATGTCGTAAAGACCGGAGAGCACAAACTTGAATAGGAATCTGCCACTTGCATTTGTACGCGTGGCGACAGGAGCCGAGCCGTTCGAGCGTTCAATCATGACCTCCGCGCCGGCGGCCGGTCTGCCGTTTCGTTCGATGACGACTCCCGAAACGGTTCCGGTGCGGCCGCTGGCATTCACATGCACGGCGACTAAAGTTAGTGCAGCGACAAAGACAAGAACGAGTGTTTTGCGCATGAAAACCTCCACGACTTCAAACAAATCCATTGTACCTGCGGGTTTTGCAGAGGCCGACCTGGGCTTCGCCGTGGCGCGTTTCGGATACCTGTACGGACAGGCAGGCTCTCGTTAGAGAGTGTTTCTGAGCTTGCTGAACCAAGAATAGTGCGGCTAGCGACTCTTCCTATTTGACGCAGCTATTGGGCGCGGCATGGATGTTTACCGTTGGAAGAGCAGCGAGGTTGTACTTTTGAAGTAAGCCATTCAGCGCAGGCAGATCAGTGGTGCTGAGTTTTTGCCAATCTGCGACGGCATCGCTCAAGGCTTTACAGATCGAGGCGGTATCGGCTTGTACCGATTGCGCCGGCGCCCCATCGCCCATGTTTGCGGCATAGACCATCTGGGTGAGAGCGCTGTTGCCGGTTCCGAAACCGACGGACGTGAATCCACCGCCTTGCACCGCGTCAAGTTTTTTTCTGAACGCCGTTGCGGCGTCCAGCGCGTCTTTGGCCTCTTTGTTCGCTTGCAAGCTTTTCAGCCGGTCGTCGAGAGCATCGCTGAGCGGGGTCAGACCGTTGTACGCCGCGAAGCTCGAAGACATTCCCTCGGTCATTTGCCGGATCAAGTTGAATTGTTCGACATAGTCGTATTGGGAAGCTGGGACGCGCGGGTCTTTTGCCACATGAAGCGTCTGACGATAGGATTGGCTGTCGACAGTGAGCACGATTTGATAGTCGCCGGGTACAACAAGCGGACCAAGCGGTTGGTTACGCGGAGTCATGCCGGGCACGGCGTCTTGGGTGCCGTAAAATTGTACGTACTTCTCGAGCCCGCCGCGGCCGCCGAACGTGCCGTAACTGAGAGCGTCAGGATGGGGATAGCGAAGATTCCAGACGAATCGGTTCATGCCCGCGTGTTTTGTCAAGACCGTCGGTGGCGCGAACCAATACTCCGGAACGGCGTCGGGTTCCTGTTCCGCGGATTGCGGCGCGCTCGTATATTGGCGAATCAGATTGCCCTGCGAGTCGGAGATGGTCAACGTGATGTCGCTTTGAGGTGCGGACTTCAGATAATAATCGAGGAACGTGCCATCCGGCGGGTTCTCGCCCGCGGGAACTTCTGGTGGGAGCGGCGTGTCCTGATCGTTGTCCCAAATGGTCCGAACTGCAGTCTCCGGTCGAAAGAAGTAGGCAGCGTCGTCAGCCACTTGTGACGTTGCTTGCCGAAGAGGGGTCACGTCGTCCAGAACCCAAAGCGAGCGCCCGTAAGTCGCGACCGCGAGATCGTCGCCGTGAATAATCAGGTCGCGGACGGATGTTGTGGGCAGATTGAGCTGAAGCGACTGCCAATGGTCGCCGTCATCGAACGATACGAACACGCCGGTCTCAGCGCCCGCGTAAAGAAGGCCCTTGCGCTCGGTATCTTCGCGAATGACGCGCGCGATACCCGAGGCGGGCAGACCATCGTTGATTTCCTGCCAAGTTTTGCCATAATCATGCGTGCGATAGAAATGAGGGCGTGTGTCCTGGAAGGCGTCCACAGCAGCGTAAGCCGTTGCCGCATCGAATGGCGACGCGTCAATGATGCTCACCGCGCTTCGGTCACTCAGGTCAGATGGAGAGACGTTCTGCCATGTTGCTCCTCCGTCCCGGGTGACTTGCACCAAACCATTTGTGGTGCCTGCCCACATCACATTCGCAGAAGCTGGCGAGGGAGCGATGGTGCTAATCACGCCATTTCGCGGGCCGCCGCCTCTGCGGGGATTCCCGCCGGAGTCATTCGATCGAAGCCGCGCTCCGAGATCCGGACTGACTTCATGCCAGCTAACGCCGTCGTTGGTTTCGAGGAGGTACTGCGTGCCGAAGTACAAAGAATTCGGATCTACTGGTGAAAAGACAAGCGGCGCGTTGCTTGTGACGTGATACTTCTCTCCACTGGAGAACACGGTTGTGGCCTGGTTCGACCTTCGATCCAGCCGAACAATCGTGCCCGGCGTGCCATCCGAATAGACGAGGTAGGGATGGACTGGATCTTCAACAATGTAGCCAAATTCGTATCCGTCCGGAGAGAACACGTCGCGGTCACGTATGCGTCCGAAATCGCTGCGACTGGGAATCGCAACGCTGCCGCTATCCTGTTCGGATGCGTAGATGACGTAAGGAAATTCGTTGCCAGCAGAAAGGTGATAAAGCTGACCCGTCGGCTGGTTATACCAAGGTGACCATGACTTGCCGCCGTCGAGGCTGATGATGGCGCCTTGGTCCACGCCGAAGAGCATGCGGTCGCTATTCGTAGGATCGATCCAAAGCACGTGGTAGTCGTCGCCATCCGGAGCGCCCTTGAAGGCTTCGAAAGTCACGCCGCCGTCGGTTGAGCGATACGAGCAGGTTTGAACGACGTAGACCACGTTGGCATTTTTGGGATCGACAAAAACGCGGCTGAAATAGCTGTTGCCAAGAACGCGGGGATCTTGGGTGCTTTGATGCCAATTCACGCCAGCATCATCGGAGCGATATAGGCCCTGATTGACGATGGCGAAAATGCGCCGGCCATGATCTCCCGGAGCGACGGCTAAGCCCGTTCGTCCCCATTTGTCGGAGGGCATTCCGTCGCCGTCGAGTTTTTTCCAAGTTGAACCTTCGTCGGTGGATTTGTAAATCCAGGCATCTGGTCCCGTGGCCGCCCGGCCAGGCGGAAAAAATATCCGAGACGCCGGATGCCACATGGCAACGTAGAGCACCCGTGGGTTATTCGCGTCCATAACCATGTCGGCGACGCCGGTCATGTTGTCTTGAAATAACGCTTTCTTCCAGGTTTTGCCGCCATCTGTCGTTTTATAGACGCCGCGATTGTCGCTTGCCTTGTCGTCGCCCATTGCGCCCACGATCACGATGTCCGGATTGCGCGGATCGATGAGGACAGTATTTATGAAGTGCGTATCTTGCAGGCCGGCTTGGGTCCAAGTGGCCCCGGCGTCTGTGGATTTGTAAACTCCGTTGCCTTCTGTTTGTTCTCCGGTTCCCACGTAGATGATGTTCGTGTCCGAAGGCGCGAGTGCAACTGCGCCGATGGAAGCGATGTGTGCCGCGTCGAAAATGGGCTTCCAGATCGTGCCGCCGTCAGTAGTCTTCCATACTCCTCCGCCAGGCGTCCCTATGTAGTAGACCGCCGGATTGCCCGGGATGCCGGCAACGGCGGTGACTCGTCCGGCGCGGTACGGACCGATGAGCCGCCAGCGCATCGCGCTATAGAGAGTTGGGTCGATCTGTTGCGCGCTAACTGGCGGCGCGGTGATGGCCAAAAGTGACAACCCCGCAGCGCAAAACAGCAAAGAAAACAGAAAACGGCGGCAATAGCTCACGGTAAACGCTCCTTCGTGTGCACGGATACGTAGTCAGAATCGAATCGCGGAGTATACAACGGTTCAGTGTTTGCGCGTTTCTGGCGTGTAGTGTGCGTCGAGGTACTTCAGAATGCTGGCTTGAGATTCGGATGGAATCTGCGCTCCAAAAACCTTGCCCATCTTGGTTACTTCGGCTTCCCACGTGGCGGCGGGAAGCGGCGGCTGCATCGTGATGTAGCTCGGCGTATGGCACGTGTTGCAATAGGATTCGACGTCTTGGCGGCCGTCGCCCGGAGCGAGTTCTGGCTGGTATAGCGGGAATTCACTGATTTTGTACGCCGCGCCGGCGGGTTGCTTCATGGGAGCAGGTTGCGCGATGCTGCCGAGATTTGAGGAGCTGTAGTAGCCGAGTTCAAGGTCTGCGTAAATGACGCCGACGGCAACGATTGAAAGGAGACCGGCAAGGGCCAGAAACAAGCGCACCTTCTCAACTGGAGATTTCATTCTGCCACCCCAACCGTTACTTGCTGGCGCTCGATTTTATTCCACAGGTAGCCGCCCGGATTCCACACGCCATCGTCCGGTTGCACGTTGCCCTTTTCATCGGTTGCGCGGACAGCGAGCTGACAGTTTCCGGGGCGCTCCGGTGTCCATTGGATTTCCCACGCGCGAAACGCATAAGGGCCCAAATCCTCGCCGAGCTTTGCTGTGCGCCAAGGCCCACGCGCCGAATCGGAAAACTCGATCTTCGTGATGGGGCCGGAGCCGCTGAACGCGATTCCGCGGACGGTAACTGGGAGTCCTGCGGGAATTTTCGTTTCCCCGTCGGGAGAAACAATGAAAGAGCGCACTGGCATGCGGGTGATGGGAATCATTTTCACTTTGCCGGCTTTCACGTCGGCGGGGTTCGTGTTTCCCCGCGGCGTATCGGGTACGCGGTACCCGGGATTCATCCAGAAGTTTCCGTCAGGCTTGTCGAGAAGAGTGACGGAGCTCAAACATTTCATCCAATAGGTGGCGAAGTATCCGGGGACGATCAGGCGCGCAGGGAATCCGTTCAGCATCGGCAACGGTTCGCCGTTCATGGCGTAGGCGACGATGCATTGATCGAGAACAGGATCTGTTAAGTCGAGCGACTTCTTGAATTCATAGGAGGGCATGCCCTGAGGGCCCTTGCCGCGCTCGAGACCTTGCATCTGAACCTGAACCGAACCGCTCTTCACGCCGGCCATGTCCAGGATTTCGCGGAAGTGCACGCCGGTCCAACGCGCACAGCCCATCGCTCCGTTTCCCCACTCTCCTCCCACAACGCGAGGCTGAAAACGGCTGCGGCTGTTACCGGAACATTGATTCACAGCGGCGATGGTGATGGGTTTAAATTTTCGAAGAAGATCGGGGAAACTCAGCTCCAGTGGATTGTTTACGTTGCCTTCGACGCGCAAGCGCCAGGAAGAGAGATCGATTTCGTTCGGAATGCTCTCCAAATGCCAGCGTACAAAAAACGCATCATTCGGTGTAATCGGATTGAGAAAATAATTCCGGGGCGTCTCCAATTGAACGGGACGGTCGGTCAGCATAATCAGCGGCGCTTTTTGCGGAAATGTCGCGATTTTTCCGACTGAGTTCCAGTATGGGTTCGCACCCGGCCCAGTGAACGTCGGGATGCGACTCGCGGCTGAGGGTTGCTGTTGCGCGAAGGCTTCGGATTGGAAAAAGCGGCCTAGCGCGAGAGCTACAGAGCCAGCGCCAAGTGTTTTTAGAGCGGAGCGGCGGGAAGTGTCAGCGAATTCTTTCTTCATGTCTACCCCACCCCCGCAACACTATCGGTGAGGAAATTCCCACTGTCAAGAATGTTCTCGGCGGGGTAACTTAAGTTTGGAATAAGCCCGATGATCGATCCGAAAATTCTTGCCATACAATTCAAGTCGAGATTCGGCGACTGGCCACAAATCTATCGCGCCCCTGGCCGCGTGAACTTAATCGGCGATCACACGGACTACAACGATGGTTTTGTCCTGCCTGCTGCGATTGGATTCTATTGCTGGGTTGCGATTTCAAAACGAGCCGACAGTGATTTCGTGATTTTCTCCGAAAATCTGCAAGACACTGCCCTCGTGCGCGACGTACAAGAATCGAGTGGCGTTGTGGCTAAGTGGAGTCGCTATCCCCGAGGGGTTATCCGAGAGCTCCAAAGCTCTGAATATGACCTTCGGGGCGCGAATATTTACGTTTCGAGTGAAGTGCCGATGGGTGCAGGGCTCAGTTCTTCCGCGGCCATTGAAGTGTCGACGGCGTATGCGTTGCTAGGCTTGTTCGGGCATAAAATCGAGCCGTTGCGCGTCGCTCTGCTGTGCCAGAAAGCGGAGAATCATTTTGTCGGCGCGCGATGCGGCATCATGGACCAATTTACATCGTGTCACGGACAGACGCATAATGCTCTTTTTTTGGATTGCCGCTCCCTCGAGTATCGGAAAATACGCATCCCGGACGGACTTCGATTGGTCATTTGCAACACGATGGTCCAGCGCCAGCTCAGCTCGAGCGACAGTCAATACAACACTCGGCGAGAGGAATGCGAAGAAGGTGTCCGGCGGCTCGGCAAAGTATTGCCAAGCGTGCGGGCGCTTCGCGATGTAACTCTCGCGCAGTTGGAGAAGAATCGCGAGCTGCTGAGCGATGCGGTATATAAGCGCTGCCGTCATGTGATCACGGAGAACGATCGAGTTGGAAGAATGGCGTCCGCGCTAGAAACTAACGATAAACTCGCGATGAAAGACCTGATGCATGCCTCTCACGTTAGCCTTCGCGATGATTATGAGGTTAGCTGTGCTGAGCTGGATCTGATGGTGAGTCTCGCTGCTCAGCAAGATGGTGTCTATGGCTCGCGCATGACCGGGGCCGGGTTCGGCGGGTGTACCGTGAACATGGTCCTTGGCGATTTTGTGGCGGAATTCCAGGGCCATGTTTCGGCGGCATATCTTGCAGAAACGGGACGAAGGCCTGAGATTTATGTCTGTGAGGCGGCAGATGGGGCCGCAGCGGTCGAATTTAAGAAGTAAAAACTCAAGGCAAACATTCGAACGCAGACGTCTGATCCTAGACCGCGAGAGCGGCTTCAAAACGTTTTCTCGATTCAGATGAATCGAGAGGCACTCCATCGCGGAAGGTAATCGTTTTGCCAGAGTTGGTCGGCACACGGTCACCGGGCAGCACAATTCCAATCAAGTTAAGGGGGTCGGCGGCAGAAATGGATACCAGCTCATTCGCCGGCGGCGCGTTTCGCGTCGCGCGGAGAGATTCAACGGCTACAGGTAGAGCGAACTGTTCTCCAATGAATCCGCTGACGAACCGGCCGCCGCGCACTTCTCCGCGGTCTTCGAGTCTGCGAAACGTGAGCAGCAGCTCGCGCCATCGCAGTGCCATTGTTTCTCGCGCAAGAAGTTCACGGAAAACGACTCCGTAGCGCTGCAAGAGCCTCTGACATATAGCTTCGGTCGCGTGCGTGCGGTCCGATGTATCGCTGTGGGCGAAAAGCAGCGACCATCGGCCTGCGCTGTGACGCGGGCGCGCATTCTGTCCGCGGCCTTGTCCCGCGCGCCTCTTCGGGTCGATCAACGCACGGATATTGTCGAAGCCGTCTGCGGTAATGATTCCGGCTGTTACGAGCTCCCACAGAGCAGTTTCGACTTCGGCCTTCAGTTTCTGCGTTCCGCGAACAATGTCCGGAAAGAAAGACGCTCCGTGCTGCCGCAGGAAGCTTAAGACTTCGCGAGCGCCGGGACTCAAGCCGCCGGGATCCGAGCTACCGTGTTCGACCTGACGCGCAAGCATCCAATCGGCGTCGGCTCTCACGAAGAATGTAATCGGCGCGATGCTCGATGGGATCACGCGCCGTGCAGCCGGAAGCTGATCGTCGAGAGTCGCGGGATGCGGCGAGAGCCGCCCCCATCCTACAGTTCCGGTCAGGCACAGCTGATCCAGCGCCCCAGGATCGTAGTTTGCGATTCGTCTCGAGAGGATTTCCCGTTCCCACGCATTGGCGGGAGCTTCGAATCCTTGAAGTTGCTGCAAGATTTCGAGCGTACCGTGTTCGCCGAACACTTGTGTTCCCGGAGCAAGGTGCTGCCAGCGAAGAAGCCAACGCATGAATTGCGCGGCAGTTACGGGCTCAACTTTTTTCCGCAGAGTGCCCAGCGTGAGCCTGTGAATTCGCGCCAACAAGCGGCGTTCGCACCATTCAGTTTTGTCGCCGGGAGCGCCGGTGAAATTGCCACGCAAAATCGCGCCGCCCGCTTCCAAGTGCAGGAGCGCCTGATCAACGTCTGCAACGGCAAGTCCCAAGATGCTACTCAGCGTTTCTGCTGTAATAGGGCCGCTATGGGACATCCAGCCGGTAGCTAGAGCTGAAAGGGCCTGTTGTTTTTCGCACTCAGCGGCTCCTAGATCCGGAAGTTCCGATGCAAAGCGGGAGTTTGGACATATCGCTATGAAGACTTTCTTTTTCTCAGTGGCAACCCAGTATGTTCGTTCGTTCGCCATGGCGCGTGCGGCGCGCCGCTCGGCAATCAATGCTTCGAAATATTGTCGCCAGTTGTTGATAGAAGTGCGCACGTTTTCTTGCAGAGCAAACGCAGGGTTGGACATCTCGCTTGATGCAGTTAACTCCGGGACAGCCACCAACGTCTGCAGCACGTCATGAAGCTCATCGGCGCCGCGCACGTCAGGCCACGACTCTTCGCGCACCTCAGCGATTGCTGCAGGATCGAGGCGGCCGATTTCGGAAAGCACCGCTTCGGGGAGTGTCCGGCGCATCTCGACCGCCCGCGCGCGGCGTTCTTCGAGCGGCGCATCATCCAAATATGCGTAAGGATTGGCGTTCAATATTTCATGGGAGAACTGCGACGGGACAGGTGTATCAACGGCGACGGTCTGAATCTCTCGTGAAATTATTGCAGCGAGGATTGTTTTCAGGCCATCAATGTCCATCGCGTCCGTAAGAGCGTCTTTCATCGTTTCGCGCACGAGCGGATGATCCGGAATTTCGATATCACCTTCGAGATTTTCGGGGCACGCCAGCGCATGCGGAAAAACGGCTGCCAGGAGATCGTCGGACCGCATGCGCTGAATCTGCGGAGGTACTTTCTTGCCGCCCTGAAATCGAAGAAGCGCGAGCGCTCGTCCCGCCGCCCAACGCCAGCGTGATGTGAAGATCGGCGAAGCCAGAACCGCCTGGGACAGTAGCTCTTCTACGGATGCGGGATGCAGGAAATGGAAAACATCAGCTAGCGGGAAACTGTGCTGTTCGCCGAGAGAAATATTCAAGCCGTTATCGGTAGCCGCTGCCTGCAATTCGAAATTGAACGAGCGGCAGAAGCGCTTTCTCAGCGCCAGGCCCCAGGCCTTATTGATGCGGCCTCCAAACGGCGCATGAATGACGAGCTGCATTCCGCCGCTTTCGTCGAAGAAACGCTCCGCGATGACGGTTTTTTGCGTCGGAACGGCGCGTAGCACAGCTCGTCCCGCGATAACGTACTCGACAGCCTGTTCGGCGCCGGATCGATCGAGGCCGCATTCCTGCATGAGCCAGTCGATCGCTGCACTTCGTGAGGGATCACCGCGCATCGCTCCGGGTGCTGCTGTTTCAGCAAGCGAACTAATCATTTGGCGAAGCTCGGCTACTTGCTCGGAAAGTTCTGCTGTTCGTGCGGGCGCTTCTCCGCGCCAGAATGGCACATTCGGCGCCGCGCCCTGGGCATCTTCTACCAGAACAGAGCCTGCCTGGACTCGCCGGATTCGCCAGGAAGTATTCCCGAGCAGGACGATGTCGCCGCGCAAACTCTCGACGGCGAAGTCCTCGTCCAGTGTTCCAACAACCATGCCTTCCGGCTCAGCGATCACCGTATACAGGGCATTGTCAGGAATCGCACCTCCGCTGGTGATTGACGCAAGCCGGCTGCCGCGCCGGGCGCGCAGGCGTTTGTTCACAGCGTCGTGGTACAGATAGGTGCCGTAGCGGCCGCGCCGCGCTGAAATTCCGTTGGCGAGCATATCGATGAGTTCGTCGAAGGTTTCGCGCGTAAGCGCCCGATATGGATAGGCTTGCCTCACTAAGGCAAACAGATCGTCGTCGTGCCACTCAGTCGCCGCGCATTCAGCGACTATCTGCTGCGCCAGAACGTCCAGAGGAGAATCGGGAATGATGATGTGATCCAACAGTCCAGCACGAATTGACCGCACCAGCGCCGCGCATTCCAGGAGCTCATCACGCGTCGTTGCGAAGAGACGGCCTTTCGGAACAGCGCCTCGCCAGTGCCCGGCGCGTCCCACGCGCTGAAGCGCTACAGCGATGGAGCGTGGCGAACCGATTTGGCAAACTAGGTCGACCGTGCCGATATCGATTCCGAGTTCCAAAGATGCGGTAGCGACCAAGGCGCGAAGCTCTCCGGCCTTCAACTTGTTCTCAACTGCGAGCCGCCGAAGGCGAGACAAGCTGCCATGGTGAGAAGCGACAGCATCTTCCCCGAGCAACGAGCCGAGATGATGCGCGACACGTTCGGCAAGACGGCGCGTGTTTACAAATATCAGAGTCGATCGGTGCTGCTGGACAAGCTCAGCAATGCGCTTGTAGATCTCGTCCCACATTTCATTGGAGGCAACCGCGCCAAGCTCGCTCGCCGGAACTTCCACGGACAGATCGAACGCCCGGCGCTGCGCGACCTGCACGATCGTGGGTAAAGGACGCGAGCTGCCTGCGAGAAATTGACCGATCTGCTCGATGGGTTGCTGCGTGGCCGAGAGGCCGATTCGCGTCGGATGACATCCGGTGAGCGCTTCCAGCCTCTCCAGCGAAAGCGCGAGATGCGAGCCGCGCTTATCGTCGGCGACGGCGTGAATTTCGTCGACAATCAGTGTGCGCACCGTGCGAAGCATTTCGCGACTCTTGCCGGCTGTCAGCAGGATGTAGAGCGACTCTGGAGTCGTTACGAGAATTTGCGGGGGTCGCTTTTGCATGGCGCGGCGTTCGTGCATCAGCGTGTCGCCTGTGCGGACTGCGGTACGAATCTCCGGCATCAGGAAGCCGCGAGCCGCCGCCAACTGAAGGATCTCTCCCAGAGGCGCTTCCAAGTTCTTCTGAATATCGTTGCCGAGGGCTTTAAGCGGAGATACATAGAGGACTTCGATTTCATCACGCAGAGCCCCGCTGATCGCTTTGCGAACCAGGCGGTCGATGCATGCCAGAAACGCCGCGAACGTTTTGCCCGAACCGGTGGGTGCACTGATCAGCGTGTCTCTCCCTGCGAGAATGTGCGGCCAGCCCATTGTTTGCGGCTCGGTCGGCGTGCCGAACTTCGCCATGAACCATTCCTGGACGAGCGGATGCGCCCATTCCAAACCGGCAATTGCGGGAGGTTGTGTCGTGGTTAGACTCATGGAACCGAGTTATTTGCCGCGAATCTTCGCCTTATTATCGCCCAGATGACTTTCATAAGCAAAAGTTCAGGAGAGGTCAGCGGGTCAGTGCAGCAGGTCAGACAATTTGGGCGATCTGCCTTAGATCTTCGATGAACCGCCGCATTTCCGTATGCCTTGTTTCCTCGTCTGGCGCGCGCAATATTGAAGAAGGATGAACTGTGGCCATAACGAACGGAGCCAGAGAAGATTCAAGCGTTCGCCGCGGTGCTGCGTGACGCGAAAATCTTTGCCGAACAGGGCCTGCGCCGCCGTCGCTCCGAGGCACACAATCGCTTTTGGCTTGAGAATGTCGATTTCCGCGTCGAGCCACTGACGGCAGGCTGCAATCTCGGTCGCGTTCGGCCTCTTGTGAATGCGACGTTTGCCGCGTGGTTCCCACTTGAAATGCTTCACTGCGTTTGTTACGTACACTTTCTGCCGATGAATCCCTGCTTCGACTAGAGCCGCATCTAACAGTTTTCCCGCCGGGCCAACGAACGGCTTACCCGTCAGATCGTCCTGATCGCCCGGCTGCTCCCCAATCAGCATGACCTTGGATGCCGCTTCGCCGCCTTCACCGAACACGGTCTGCGTGGCCCTTTTCCAAAGGTCGCAGGACTTGCGGCCTCTGAGCGGCCTCGCGCAAGCTATCGATGCTTTAACGTGCTGGAGACGCGATGTCGCTCGCTTTGTTTGGACTGTGTCGCGCCATGTCAGAATTAAGATGCGCGAACGCGCGAACAAACGTCCAAAACAACCCCCTGTGACCAAGGGACACAAAAAACCGTGGGTCAGCGCTGGATGGGCAACGAGAAGGTTGGCTCCCCGGGCTAGATTCGAACTAGCAACCCTTCGGTTAACAGCCGAATGCTCTACCGTTGAGCTACCGGGGAACAGACACGCAGGACATATAATTTACAATAGCTTCTGGAGTTGTGCCACTAAGAGATGCTATGCCATCGGTGTCGCAGAAGGTCACTGGCCAGAGTATTTGAGAAAGCAGCGTCACTGCAGGCGTTGAGTCTTTGCGTCGAAGCCAACGAGCGAATCGAAGATTGCCAGCACATGGCGCCGGTATTCGGCGATTCGTTCAAAAGTCACTCGCTGTTCCGGTTGACGCAGGCTCTCACGGTCCCACTTGGCGAGCACGGCGGGAGGAACTTCAATGTCGCGGCGCAATTCCTCAGCCGAGTGACCGCGGAGGAACAGGCCGTAGAAGAAAGCTGCCTCCCGCTGGGGAAGCTCGAGTTCGCGCAGCGAATCATCAATCGGGTTCGCCAGCGCCGCCGGACTTAGCTGTGTAGCCATGTCGCAAAGACGCAGTTTACCGATTTCGCCGAAGGCGTCAAGAGTGCACATGCCTTCCCCATCGCGTAAGTTGAAAGAGGGTTAGTAACGTGTCCGGCTGGCGCGGAGAAACATTTGAAGGGCGGTAACATTGGCTTGATCGCTTCCTACCCGCAACGCATCAACGGGAAGACCTAACACCTCGGCTTGTTCCAGGCTCAAACCTGCGTCGTCGAGTTCGGCCAGACTGTAGCCTTCGGCAGGAACCAAACGATTGCGCGCGGAGCGGTCTACGGGCCGCGGGGGGTGAACTGCTGTGCCGCGCTTCTTTATCCGATTGAAGAATTCATCCCAGTCGCGGCGCATCCACATGGAGCCCCCTTTCTTGCGATCCTACCGCTTAGATGCGCGTCTCCCTCAAAGCGTCGCATCATGTGCCAAGCACGCCGTCGCGTGCCGTGGATTGTAACCCCCGCTGTCAAGAAAAGTCGTATTTATCATGCGATTGTTTCGATAGTGTTACGAACGCATGAGGCACATTGGATGCTGTATCCATTCGGTGCTGCCTCAAAAGTCGCGAACTGCCTTTCGCTTGATATAATCCGAAATATGGGATTTTGCCGATGAGCCAGTCTGCAGTTGTGCTTCATTACCATGAGCTTTGGCTGAAGGGCGGGAATCGACGCTTCTTTGTGTCCAAGCTCATCTCAAATCTGAAGCTTGCATTAGGTGGGATTGCCCTCGAGAAGATCGAGCGTCCCAACGACCGCGTAATCATTCGTTTAGCGAATGGCGCAGAAATCGATGAGTTGCTGCGGCGCGTCGCCCGGATTTCTGGAATTGCGTACTACGCCGTGGCGCGCCCAGTGGAGCGTGATCTGGAACGCATCTGTCGTGCAGCATGGCAGGAGATTGAGACTCTCACGTTCGAAACATTTGCTGTACGCGCAAAGCGCAGCGACAAGTCATTTCCGCATAGCAGTTCGGAAATTGAAAGAATCGTTGGCAAGCATCTGCTAGATTCCCTGAAAGCCGCCGGGCGGAATGTTCGCGTCAGACTTAAAGATCCCGATGTGGTGTGCCGCATCGAGATCACTTCCGGGCCCGCTCTTGTTTACGCGCGCAAAATACAAGGCCCCGGCGGCTTGCCCGCAAACACCGCCGGCAAAATGACATGCTTATTGTCCGGCGGGTTCGATTCCGCGGTTGCCGCATATCAAATGATGAAGCGAGGCGCACATCTTTCGTTTGCACATTTTTACGGCACTGGAGCGCGTCCGGGAGAATCCTCGGTGCATATCGCCCGCGGGCTGGTTCGCGAGTTGGTTCCCTGGCAGTTTACAGCGAAGCTTTACCGCGTTCCCTTCGAAGAGATTCAGCGGGAGATCGTACGTTACGCGCCGGAACCATGCCGCGTACTGCTGTATCGCCGGATGATGCTGCGCATCGCAGAAACAATCGCGCGGCGCAATGGTGCGCTTGCTCTCGTCACGGG
>Ga0126373_10000821_pt1 | contig 21101 bp, 38 predicted proteins | sample PanSoiMetPlot_11_FD_92545 | JGI IMG/M metagenome (GOLD analysis project Ga0126373, IMG submission 92545) | Tropical forest soil microbial communities from Panama - MetaG Plot_11 | ecosystem: Environmental > Terrestrial > Soil > Tropical forest > Bulk soil | place: Panama | collected 2016-02-17 | reverse complement strand
TTCTTTTATGTGTTGACGATGTTTCTTATCCTTAAAATGCATGAAAACAATACCTGCAACCCATCCAATTACGGCTGCAATAAGATTTCCAAGCACAATTCCATTCGGATAAGAAAACATTGTTTTCAAAATGTTAATTATCATGATTCTTTTGATGAATATACATCCAGATCAGAGCTGTTACTGCTGCAATTAGACCTGGAAGGGCCGCCAAAATTGCCGCCACCGATAAACTCCTTTGGAATATGTGGAAAACCTGGATAAGTTGGTCGATTAATGAGAACATCGAACATCTGACAATTGCACATTGAACATTTTCCACGATAAGCTATTTTATCTTCATGAATATTAGAAGGATGCCTGCATTTACACATCATCGAACTACAATTACTTGCCCTGGATATATAGTATCTGAATGCAAGTTATTCCAATGCTTCAAATCATCAACTGAAACACCATAATGTGAGGCAATTCCCCACAACGTAGAATTCCAGGGTGGATTATCAGGTGTCCAATGTGCAACATTTATATTTACATATGCTGGTTTTTGATTTGGAACCGCAGCAGGACCAGGGTATAGCCAATTTTCGTCATATATTTTAGAAATGTCATACAAACCACTTCTATCACTATATTGACAACCTCGGAGCGGCTTTCCCTCAAATTCTGTTAGTATTGTTCCATCCAATGTTGCTAGCCACAAATGCCAATCAAACTTTTTCAGGGCATCCGCGACTATTGGATATGCACTTCTATATGTATAAACTGTTATGTCTTCTTTATTTTCCGCGCGATGATGTGCCCAACTCTGGAGTGTCGCAATAGAAAATACACAACCTGGTTCAAAATCAAGAATATCAACAGCGGGATTGCCCAATACAGTGATATACCTCCATTTTGCTTTAGGAAATCTGTTATTATCCCATGCATATCGACCATCTGCATATGGCAAAACTGCTGGTGCATATCCAGGAATTAGTTGTGGTCGAGCCGAATCAAACGCTTGTATAACCATATTCGACAACTTTCTCGAGTTTTGCCACCTTAAACGCTGAAAGCTGCTCATAAAGTATGTGTAGTTGTGGATATGTTTCAGGAGATACATATTTTATTGCTTCTTGCATTTCCCAATAAAGAGCAGCTGCTTCTTTATTGGTCAAATTAAGGTTAAAACTCGTGATTTGTTTTACTGGGTTGAGAATCACCAATTTCTCCATTCATATGTCGAGCCATTAAAAATAGAGATGCAGCAATTGATTGTAGAGCACAAACTTCAGTAGTACCAATGCACGCTGCAAAATCAAGCAATTCTTTATCGGTACAATCTCCAAGCCAATTAGCTTTCATTGACGGTACTGGAGAAATCATTTTAAATAGTTTTTCAATCGACGCTTCAAGCGCACCAATTGAAGAATGATGTTTTAGTTCAGATGACGCGGACAAGAAGACCTGCCAAAATATCAATAATAAAAATCAATCCGACAAAGCATCCAAGTCCAATTGCAAGCTTTCTGGTTGTGAATCCCATTTCATCCATTCCTTTCTAGTTGGCCATTGAAAGTCAAGTGGATCTAGTTCCATATCTTTTGTAGCTGCCCATTGCCGGAAACTGTCAGCCCAAGTTTCATACCATCCTTTGAACAGCGAATTAGTATAAGGGTTTCGAAGGATTCCATATTGACCATGCATTTGCACGTATACATGCCCAGCCGTAGCCGAATCAGCACCTGCATCATGGGCGGCTGGATTATGAATGCCATAGCGAGCGGAAACATCGGCCAACCTCCCTTTCTGGAATGGATGGAATCGGCGCCAAATTACCAGTGGATCAATTATTTGGATTTTACTCCAGTCATAGCTGAACCCCAATCTTTGAAACTCTGCGGAGATGAAAGAGATATCAAAAGGAGCATTATAAACAACAATACGACGTGGAACAGATTTCTCCAAAACCATATGAAGCAGCATAGCGACATCATAAGGAGAATGCCCATTGGCAATGCGATCAGAAGTAATACCATTGACTAGCTCCGCATTGTTTGTAACGGTCTGACAAACGTCAAATGTTGATGTTTCAACACATCGACCATTTATGAACATTGAGAAACCATATTGAAGTATTCTATCATCAGCATATGAAAGACCTGACGTTTCAACGTCAATACTAAGAAACGTTTTTAGATTCAAGGTATGCCATCACTGATTCATGATGCAATGCTGAACCATCTATTGTTCTAGCATCAATAAATACAAATTCTTCATTTGCAAGCAAGTCAATAAGTATTTTCATATATGCATATGCTTTTCCATAAGCCGTCATTTCAGAATGATAATATACTTGTGCTGGTTCTTCATTAATCATTACTATCCAGGAAGCAGGCGTGTTATCAATTCTAATTGTTTCTATTTTTTCAACGTTTATTGCTAATGTATCTTTTATTACTACTATTCTCATATTATGAACCTCCGTACTTAATGGAGTGCCCGGCCCCCCGCGCGAGACCGGGCACTCCGGATTTACAGGACTATTGTGCAATGTGGTGATGGTGATGGTTTTGGTGCTTGATGTGAACTACCTGCTATTAGGAACATTGCAATAGTTCCTACAATGCCGATAATAATTATGGCAATAATTGCGATTCTGTCAATTCGTTTGCGTAGCATTTATTTTATCTTCCCATTGATTTTGGTTGTTACCGCATGTCGAAGTGCTTAATACTGTACTAAGAATGACACTTGCAGCCGCAATTTTTACAATGTATCCATGCCTCTTTACAAAATTCAACATGATTCATCCAATTTATGTCGTGAAAACCATTTTGACATTTATTACTAATTTGTTGTAACCTTCGCAGGCCGGTCGCGGCGCCTTTCAACCGAAAAAGCAATCCGAACCATTTCTTTTCCAGTTTGCTCATCCTTATAATAGACTCGCTCACCGAGAACCTGCTTTCTGCCATAAAGTACACATGCCTTTGAAACATAGAATAGCGCAGTTTCTTCGTGCTCTCTTGGTACCGGCCATTCATAAACTGGCTTGTCAGCCCAATTTTTAGGCTCGCCAAGTTCGACATATCGGCGCCAAAGCTTTAGCACAATTTCGTCAACCCACTTTTGCTGTTCGGTTCGAGGCTCTCTCTTTCGCCGGGCTTCAGCAGTCTCCTGCTCATCCAATTCCCTAAATTGGAAAAACTCTTCTGGAATTCCCAATCGCGTTTTTGGCTGAGTTCCGGGCTTCCGACCTCGCGTCGATTTCTTTGGAGTTTCCTTATTAGGAGTTTCGAGCTTTTCCGAAACAGCGGGTGGATTTTCGAAAATACCTGCGGCCATTTTATTCTCCTTAAAATGGGGGTTTACCGTCAGGGGTCAGTGTACCAGATTTACTAGGTGGGCGTATAGTGTGAGTGGTCCCATCAGGCCAAGTGAGTATAACAATATGGTAACGAGTAAATGCGTGATTAATTGCTGCCCTCTCCACCAAGAGACGCGATTCTGAGCTTCTCTTGACGTTGCAATTCTCGCATTTTAGCGTTGTAGATTTCTTCTTGTTGTCGTTGCCAGGGTGATTTTCCAGGACATTCATCGGTTCTCTGATGTGCTCCATAGGGAATTTGCGGACAATCTGTGTTGATACAAATATCTAGCGAGTTCAGTATTCGGGAGTAGAATACCATGTTAAACAATCGCCAGCATAGCAGAAAATCATTCAGCGGCAAACGAAATGTATGTGTTCCGCGAATGTAAAAAAGAAGCTCTTGAACCCCTTCTTCATTCATATGAGTATGCAATTCAGATGGAATATCTGATGTGCCTACGAGATGTTCCCATGCCACTATTTCTTCACTCATTTTTCAACCTTTCCCATAGTTTGTCATATTGAGATTTACTAAGATAAATTTGCTGAGTAATGCCAAACATTAATACAAAATCCATGCAGAATATTGTGGTAGCGAGTCGTTCTTTTTGTGACAATTCTTGCAATGAATCAGCACCTTGCATTCCGGCAAGCCGGACCATAATAATTGATTTTGGATCAATATAAAAAGGTACAAAATTGCAATCTTCAATTATCATTCATTATCATTCCTCCATAAATGCATGTTCTTTCAACACCTTTTCTTCCGTTTCTTGTAGCCAAGGTATATCATATGGCGATGATTCAATTGTATCGGGTGGAACTTGGAATACTGGATGCATTCCGTCTCCCCAAGATATACCATTTTTACAGGTGGGACAAAAACGGGTGATATGAAGTGCTTTCCCATTTCCACCAAAAGTGATTTCGCGTGGTACATCCACCCATTTCCGCCATTTATCCATTTGGCCTCGTAGGGCGAGACCATAACCAATATACATATGCTGTGATACTTTGAGATTTTCATTTCTTTGTAGCATTGGATGAACTTCATCAAAAGAAAGCCGTTTCCGGGGAATGCCTCGGCTTTTCGGTTGGAGCCATTCTTCCGTATTCTTGTCGCGCAACCAATAGATGCCATTTTGCAAGTAGAGAATACCACCGTACTCTTTTGCTTTCCATTGACCTAGTTGTTCGCCAATACCATTTGGGAGAACCGGTGGTGGCGCCATAGAAATAAATCCGTCTGTATCTATAGAAATAAGCGATAGTCCGACGTGTTTTGCTGCATTGAATACCATAGAACGACATTCTGCGGTAACGGCGCCGGCCCATTCTAGTTGATGCCATTTTGGTGGACCTTTCAATCTTTCCCAGCCTGCTCTTTGTGCTGCTTGCCCATACAAAGCAGCCAGCATCCATTTCAATGTTTTTTCGGCTGGATTCCCTTCATCTATAAGTTTCTGTCTTTCATAAAATGCTTCATTAATCCATGCAAATGGATAACTACCATCATCTTCAAATATCCATGCATCTAGAAATTCTGCAAATTCATCATCAACTACAGATGCTGCTTCGACTGCATGAAACCAACCATCAGTTATTGGTGGAAAGGAAACAGTGCCGGATCGTTCTCTATGTGGCAAAGGCATCGCACGATTCGACATTCTTCGACTATACCGTATATGGAATAGTCCGATGCGACAGTGCTTGGCTTCATCCCTATTAACAGAACTTTCATAGCGCCATTTCCCATTTTGGAGCGAAGGCAATCGGGAAAATGCATAGGCATACGCTGAATTGATATCTCTGTCATATATAGTTCCTTCATAATATCCAACTTGGAATGGCTGAAATCTACCTCCGAACATTGCATATCGTGCTGCACTATTTACCTCAACAGGAATACCGCGGTCCATATATAGTTGAGTATTATTATCCCGAAGAGCATAACTCGCCAGTGCCCCGGGACCATGCCACGAATTAATGAAAAAACCTGCGCTATAAATAATATCTCTGAGACTATCCAGTAGATCAATACCATATTCAAGCTCAGTTTCCCAATACCTTTCTATTTCGTCTATGTTGGCCCAAGTGAATCTAGGTCTCTCTTCTTTTCCTTTGTCAATTCTATCGAGATTCTCTTCTATACCAATGTTGTATTTTCTGAGTGCTTCACCAAATTTACAGTTAAAAAATAGGAATGTATCAAATATTTTGACTTGAATTTTATTGAAGCGGACGAGTAGCCATTTGCGAGGGACATGTTCAATGTGAAATCCCTCATAATAAACTGAGCCTTTCTCTCTTAGAATATGAAGTGCTCTAATAGGCAAATCTTTCAACATTTGATTAACATCATATCCGAAAGCAAATGAAACATGATTAGCACCAGGATTCTTTTCACCAACCTCAATGATAAGTGACAAACAATCAATGGTACTAAGATTTACATATTTTATTCGCTCGCCTGTCGAGCATCCAAATAGAACGTAGGGTAATCAGGTTCAATTACTCCATCTGATCCGGCGACGAATTGTCTGACACCTTCTCCGTCCCAGAAGATGAATTTGTCATTTCGGCCCATCTTTGTTCTCCATTCCATTCTTCAAAGGATGACGGGCTGAAATCTCTGACGAGTTGTAGAATAGAAAAGCCGAATTCAATTGCCTCGCTGGCATCAAATTCGCGCGAATCCCGACCAACAATGACCATATAACCTTGATAAAATGCATTGTCAATTCGCCTTACAACAGTTGCAACTTGAGTCATGGTTTCTGGTATTCTATATTCTGTGTGTTTGGGCATCCTATCCTCCTGATTCATCATACAATTCTCTGTATGTTGCCCATTGCTCGGAATCTAGTTCTAGGTGTGTGAAATTTTGAAATGCTTCTCGCCAGGCCAATTTATCGGCTGAACTAAGATGAAAATTCAGCCAGCCTTGTTCAAACAATTCTTCGGCAGTCGCAATTTCATCATCTGACATATATGCAAAATCAAGAGAATTGAATACCTGACGAAATGCTTCGTCATGGAAATATTCATAATTCTCTTCTGCCCAATCTTCCCAGGCCATCCCATCCTTTCTACAAAAATTCTGTGCCTACAGGAAACTTGTTAGGATTCATTTTTTCAAAAATATATTCTTCTATTCGACGAGGCGTCAGAATAACACATGGTGAAACATAGACGGCTTTATTAGATTCATCGCGCCAGATTATTTCAATTTCTAGTGTACCTGGATCAATGTTATCTATCTCTTCAGCAGTTTTTCGATATACCCATTTGTCATCAGGCAGTAAAACTTTGCGAGTTATAATTATTTCACTCTTCATAACGAGATATCCTTATTTCATATTCACGACCATACCAGGTTAGCCGAACAGAATTTGAGTCATTACTAATTCTAACATTTCTTGCGATAGTCCAGTCACGCAAAATATCTTTCAATATCCACATCAATTTATCTGGTGCACGTTTATTTTTCTTCTCGTTCATATTTATTGCACCAATCTTCAGGTCTAATTGGATCTACCACGATCTCGCAATGCATATTACGATTCCTTCGGAAACTATGCATACAATGAGCGCAGTTATTAGGAGGCATTTTAGCTGGATGTTCATATTCCACTTCTTTATGCGACAGCTTTGCCATAACTCCTTTCCTCTCTGATACGCAAAATTAGACGAGGAAATAGAAGAGTTAGATTTAGCAAATGTGGACAATCATCGTTATGTATTACTCCGACTCTTTTTCTCCATGCATATTCGTTTTCAGCTGTTTGTGTATATGTTGTAATAACGGATGCAGTAACCTCACACCCTGGACATTTGTAATCTGAATAATGCACCCATTCTCCTTTTAATTGGGTACGGCCCCGCCACCATACTCCTGATTTCCGGTCCCAAACCCTTATTGACACGGAATCCCGTAATATCAATTATGGAACAACTAGAGCAGAATCAGATCTTAGAAGTGCTGATTTCTGTTTGTGATATGTTACTGGCGGAGTATGACTAATGCATACTTCGTGACCATTCGCAACTGTGACTGATTTATTGAATGGAAGTTGCGGATTAATTATAAGAGGAATTTCTACAAGACCTTCTTTCCCGTCTTTATCTAGACGATCAAGTCGATCTTTATGAATATGAATAGTCCAGCCTTTCTGAATCCCCAGACAGACTGAACAAATTCCCTGCAAATCTTCATCAAAGACGAAATTCCATGTAGACATTAAACGAAATCTAGCTTCCAGGTTGGACGTGCCTTTTCCTTTTGTGCGGCTGGAACGTCATCAACTTCAGCCTTCGGAATCGCGTGTCCAATTCCGTCACAAACGACACAACCATTAACAGGATGCTTAGGATCATTGTGACCAGAAATAGAGCAACGAGTGCGAAAATAAAATTCATTATTTTGCTTAAAACCGCGATCACAAATAACTCCTGCATGCGCGCGATCTTCCGGCCACTTTTCGTCAAGTCGCTTTGAAGTGATTTCGGAAAGCTGACCGTAGAATCCTCCCTTTGATGAGTCATTCAAGATAAACTTGCCATGACCATCAATAATCAAATGTGCAGCAACAAACTCTCGTCCGCCCGGAGGGACAATAAACCGCCACTTAACAACACCGGTACGGCAACCCTGAACGCGCTGAAGAAATAGCTGCTTCTCATCACCAGTAATTAGTCGATAATCGTTAGTGATTTCTTCACCAGTGCTGTATTCGACACCCTGATTTCCGAAAACACCAATAAGGTCATCAACAGATGAAACATCAGCAGTTGCAAGTTCGACTAGCTTAGTTACTGTATTATCCTTATTTACAAGGTCCTTTGTTGGTGAACTTTCTGATTTTGCAGATTGCGAGGTAGACATGAGTTGTGGTAACCTTTCTGTGAAATAGAAATGACCATCGCAGGGAGGTGCGAATGAATTCTATTATGATGTCTGAATATAACAATCAGGTAAATAAGAGATTGCAAAATGATAACGATCCTATTGATGAAACAAGAGCACTTTTGCATTTCCTTATGTCATTGAATAAAAACATGGAACAGATTCATCATAAACTTTTGCAAACTCAAATTGATGTTGATATGTATTTGACCGAATTGTCAACTGGAACAATTACTTTGCAGGGTGCAACAACTCCTGGCGGTTTCCGCGGACCAATTAAATTGAGTGATGTTATTGCTACCTGGGCGCTTAATTCTCCTGTTGCCGCCGATAGTTCAGGATTTGTAACCGGACCCGGCGCATTGGCAACAATTACTTCAGTTGTATTGCAGCCTGGAACATATACTGCAAACTGGATTGTTGGATTTGGTGCTGGTGCAGTTGCGGCCGCAGATGCAAATAACTTTAGGTTGTTTGGTATTCCTGTTCCACAACAGGCAGTAATTCCGGCAGTCGCAAATACCACTGTTCCGCAAACTCCGGTTACATTTACAATTACATCTCAAACAACAATCGGCATTCAGTCAATTGGTGCCGGAACAGGTACTGCAAACTATGCTGCTGAACTTTCAATTACTGGTCAAACTACAGTTCAAACTGTAACTTTGCAGATTAAGGAAAGATCAATGCAGCTAACTCCTTCAACTGGTACATTCCAAATTGTCGGAATGTCTGGGAATATGCTTATCACTGAACGTGATAAAATTATTCTTACAGTTACTCCCGCTGCTGCATGTTTCCTGGAAGTTATGGGTTCTGCTGATTATCGAAAGATTGATAGGCAGGAAACATGACAGAACTAAGTCCGGAAGCTAGCGCCGCAGCAGAAGCGGCAGCAATTGCGGTGGAACATGCCCAGGAGGAACAGGAAACGCGGGAAGCGGTTGTTGAGGCAGAAATCAATTCAGAGATTGCGACCGGTATTGCTGGAGAATCCGCCGCCATTTCTGAAGCGGCATTGGTCACAGCTGAATCTGCTGGAAATGACGCTGCAAGAGCAAATGCTAATGCCATTGCCGCCGCCGAAATTGCGAGCGAGGCAACGGCAGAGGCTGAAGAAGCGAAATCAGAAATTCAGGCGCTACGAGAATATCTAGCTAGTCCTGAATATGCAGCAAATATTGCAGCTGCAATTAATCCACCAAAAGATCAGAACCAGGTAACGGAGGTTACTGTAAATGGCGGGTCCGACAATACGGGAACTTCCGAAGCCGGAAATTCAAAAGATACCGGAAACACCGGAACTAGGAAATCCGGAGGCGAGCAACCTCCAGCCCGAACAAGTTACTCAAAGAAATTCCATCGCCGCCGATAATCCACAGCCAACACCAAAAAAGGGGCCTGGACGTCCCATTGATCCAAATAGTAAAAGACAGCAACAGCTAAATAATCTAAAACCGACAACGGTAAAACCAGCAGTCGCTGCAAAGGTTAATGTTGGACCTCCTGATTTTTCTGAATGGCAGAAATTTATTGGCGGAGTTGTTATACACTGGATGACCTATGCAATGGCATCTGTAATTCTTAGAGGAATTGATCGCGCAAATCTTACGGATGATGAACGCGAAGATATCGAGCTTGATGAAGAAGAGGAAATGGCAATTGCTGCTCCATTTTCTAAGCTTATGATCGGTAGTAAGCTAAATGGAAAATACGGGCGAGCAATTATTAATGCTAAGGATACAATTGAGGCAACAGTAATCCTGTTCTTTTATGTTGGCAGGCTTAATAGAGTTGCCAAGAAGTACCGTCCTAAGCATTCCAAGCAAACAATCCTAACCAGTAATGTAGAAAGGCCACAAAATGTCACTGACCTCAGAGCAGCCAGAATTGAGCGCACGGGAAATCCTGAATCGGAGGCAAGCGAGGCACCGACGCCGCCAGTTTGGAATGGTGGACAAGCAGGATTTTATACCCCACAGGGAACTGGCTTCAATTAGTGCAACGCATGCTCGAATTGATTATGTTCTGAACCAGCTGGAGAATCTGGTGCCGCCAGAGGCTCTGTCTAATCCAATGGTGAGGATGTTCCTGACTTTTGTTAAGGAATCAAAGAAGGATCTCCGGAGAATGCCGGAAGATTTTATTATCTCATTGTCCAGGCCAATTGGTCAGGCATTTTCTTGGGTGGCTGATGGTGATAATACTATTCTTGATTCCAATGAATTGTTCGCGGTACCAGCAGAGAGCGATAATGAAGAGAATCAGGAATCAGACGAATCCGATTCAGATGATTCGGACGAGGAATATGGACCAGGTGAGGATTCAGAAGGGGAACCTTACGAGGACGAATAATGGAAATAGACGAGATTACCCCGGAAAAAGGCGAGAGGGTAATTGTCCTCGGTAGTTCTCGTTCCGGGAAATCCGTCCTCGCCGATCATATTCACTTCAATATTGTAAAATCTCGTCCACTTTCTGAGATTTTGCTTCTCGATACTAAGCCGCGTTTCCGGGCAGAAATCGAGAGGTATGGTCCGCGACTTCGACTCGTTCGAAATGCGGATCATCATTATACATCATGGGAAAAAGGTCCAATAATGCCTGCCTCTTATCGTCATGATATAAATATTCCAACACTTAAACCGTATTGGAAACCTGATGACCCTTGCCGGACAGTAATTTTGCAAACTGAAAGAGATCATGAGCGAGCACAAATGCTAGAACTCGCTGATACTCAATGGTTTGAAATTAGAAAACGTGGCGCCGATCGGGTACTTCGGGTAAATGAAATGCTAGATTTCTATTATGGAAATGGTGTCTGTGTATCTAGTCGTCATAATGTACCGCTAAAAGTAAACAGGGCTGGCGGTGAACGCGGATTTTCTGGAATATATGAAAGTCAGAGAACTCGCGGAATGCCGCTACAGCTAATTGAAGAAGCAACTGAAATTCTATTGTTTCACTTGAAATATGAAGATGATATGAAATTCTTGTGGCAAAATGGTGTTCCTCGTGACGTATATCCTCCTAAAGATATGCCTTATGTATTTAGAAGAATCACAACCAGCCCCGGTGGGAATGCAAAGGATCACGGTCTATTCAGACTAACACCTGATCCTGCATATCTTGCCCAATTGTCGGATACCTAGAAAGGGTTTCCAGTGTCAGCACTTTCTCCGGATGAGCAGAAGATTTTTGATGCCCTAGTTGCAAAGCAAAATGAGCCTGTTACTGAAAAGGCATTTAATGATGTTGGTGATGTTCTTAAATATCTAGTTCACAATTTCCCTGGATTTAGCACTAATCCTGAGCAGCGTCAAGAAGCTCTAGATGTTCTCGAATCTGCTTTTCCGAAGGCTGCGGCAACGGCTAATGAAGGCAACTGATTTTGACCATCCATTGATTTTTGCTCTTACAATTACACTTGTAGTTGTAGGTATGATTGCAGTTCTTTCGTGGATTTTCCTATCATTGGGATGGACCGGCCCATTGTCGGTCCTAAAGGGCGGAATAAATACCGGATCGACACAGAATGGACCGGCGCCACAATGAAAGTTAGAAGCGTTATTTGGTGTGCAATTGTTGTTCTTATCCTTCTTGCTGTTATTCACTATTTCACTCACCACAGGGGTCAGAGTGTCGTCGGCAGTATGATTCCGGGAGCATAATTAAATGAGTCAGCAGACAATTGCACCTGGTTCGCTTTATGGTGTTCCTGGTATTACTCAGCGTTTTGAGCAGCAGGAAACTTCCGTAAGCGTTCTTACTTCTCAAATTCTTGCCGCAATTGCAAATGATAACCAGGTTCAGAACTTCCAGCAGACTGACATTGTTCACTGGTGGGAGCAAGAAATTACCTGGGCTAATGCATTTACTGGTGGCACTGTTTCTGTTACTTCTCCATATCTTCCATATAATGCTATTCAGGCAGCTTCTATTCAGATGCAGGGTCAGTATAAGCCAATTGATGTTGTTTCTGGTGTAGACCTCGCCATTTTCCAGCTTTATCGGCCAATGCGTGGTTCCGCTCAGATGGCATTCCAGCCACTTCTCGGAACTAACCCTGCAAACACATTTGCAAATAACGCATTTCCGCAGGCAAATCTTGTCGGGCTTGCCGCCGAAACTGCTACTTCTAACCCAATTCCCATTTATCTTGAATGGCCAACTTCTCTTTGGTTCGACCAGTATTGGGATTTGGCCGAGGATGGATCAATCAATGGACCCCCAATTTCTGCTTACGTTTCTCCGCAATATATGTCTGGCGGTCAGCGCGTTGTTAAGCCTAAGATTCAGTATGCACCTGGTAATGCATCAAACTCTGACCAGGGACCAATTGTTTATTCTGTTGCCCCGACTGGTGGTGCTAGTTCTTTTACTTCTACTTGGCGTCGTGTTGGAGTTTACGCATCCGTAAACCCTGCAACTATGCCACCTGTCTTTAACTGGCAGTATCAGCGTCACAGTTTCCAGTTTGGCGTTGGTGGTAAGACAAAGGTTGTTGTTCCTATTACTGATTATGGTCAGGTTCTTTCTGTATTCCTTCGATTCTATGACCCCACCGCTGGCGCTCCAGTTCTTATTACTTCTGGTGCATTCCTGCCACAGAACCTTCAGTTGCTTTATGGTTCTAACCTTCCGCGATTCTTTGATGATATGCCTGCAATGCAAAAGCGATTCCTGGATCAGCATGGTTTCCTTCCCCCGGTCGGTACTGTTATCTGGGATATGGCACTTACTGATACCGGAGGTTATATTACTAATGCAAAGGCAATTAACACTCTTACTAATGCTAATGTCACTGCTGTTGTTCAGTTTGGTTCTGCTCTTTCTGCTACTGCCTATGTCGTCGTTGGAATTGAATCCCTCGTTTACGTCGCTATCCAGTAAGGGGTTGTTTATAGGTGAACGATTCAACTCCAGGTCTTATTGGCCCGATTAACTGGGGATCAAATGTTGTAAATGGTCAGCTTGTTCCGCAGGCCCCGACTTCAGCATTTTTCCCTACATATATGGGCGCTCAATATGTTAATCCAAAGTGGCCTTCTGCATTTCCATATGGAGTTCCTCCGGTTGTTCCTTCAACAACTATTGGCGGAATTTCTTCACCTATGTCGGCTCCCGCTCCTACTCAAGCTGGTGCTACTAATAAATCTGGGCTTTTTCATCCGACTCGCGGAACAATATTCTTCGGACTCGGGGCTCTAATTATCGGATTGTTTATGTTGCATTACATTCACTACGGCGGAAGTAAGAAGTAAATGCCTAGCAGGGCTGCATCAACAGTAAAGATGGGATTCTGGATTGCTCTTGGATTCTGGATCTTCTTCTTTATTATGGGTATTTTTATGATCTTTGTGGTACGCTCTTTTAAGAAATGAAACCATTCGCAATTGTAATTATAATTCTTGGGGTTATTATATTCTGGATTGGATTGTGGGGTTCGCAGCATGCCGTAATGGCAATGATTCGAGGCACCACATCAATCAAGCCTAGCGGATTGCCACTTAATCCATCTGGCCCAGGAGTTCAAAATCCACAACAAGCGCAATATACTGCATATACTGGTGGAGCGCCTCAATCAAATACTCAGGCGGTGTAATATGACCGGAAAGCAGAATCTAATTCTCTTCATCGGTCTTCTTCTTATTTTTCTTAATTTGTGGTGGGGTGGTCAGTGGTCGGTAATTTGGGATGTTGTTTCAAACAATGCTCCGGCCGCTGGTTCAACTGAACCTAATTATAATTATGGTGCTGGAACTGGACAATCAAATAATCAGGGATCATCCGGTTCGGAAAGTGCCCCCGGTGGTTCAAATTCGCCGGGGGTTACCCCGATTCAGCCGCTTGGTCCATTGCCTATGGGTGGACTTCTTGGAGGTATTCCGCTATGACAACTCCACTAGGTCCGATTGCTCAATCACCAGGTCAAATGCAAACTGCACAATTGCTTTCAAGTCAGCCGCCATCAGCTTCGCCAATTATTTCTTCTGCTCATGCAGCATTGCTAGCAGTATTGGTTGAAGCTGGTGGATTGGCTGTAGTTATATTTATTGCTGGAACAGATGATTCAATTGCTTCACTTGTTTTGTTGTTTATTATCGGAATATTCTTGCTATTTATAGTAATGCATCCAACAGAGGTTCAAACAGTTGTCGGCAAACTAACTGCTCGCGGTTCACAGTTGGGAGCTTCCGCGTGAAAGATGGAATTGTCTGGGTAATTACGCTCCTGCTGCTTGGCGCTTTGGCGGTACTAGTTATTATGAATGCCAACAATTTCGCCACAGCGGCCGGAACCGTATTCACAGGATTTAATAGCTGGGCTCAAACTCTATCTGGTGCTGGATATCAAAATGCTACTTATTCGAATGCGCAGTCTCAACTTGCTTAATGGAGTAAATGAACAAGGTGCCATTGGTTCAGATGCATTTGTGGCTGGAAAAGGTCACCCTATTGTTTTCTGGCCTGGCTGGATAAACAATTCAGCTCGATATTCAGTTAACCCTGATATTTATCCTCTTCCAGTTCAGCCAGTGCATTACCAAACTTGGCCAGCTACTCAAGTACAGCTTTCTAATGGCTGGCAGCAAACTAATTATGGTAAAAGAATGTCCTATGATGATTATCTACGCCTTCTTTATTCCTCGACGTCATCTCCTCGGGCCCCGGTCCCCATGCCCGGCCAGAAACTCCAGCCGCAGGGAAATGCCCTACCGTCCCGACTTCAACTACAAAATGCAATTGGCGCATCTACACCGCAAGATAATGGACAGCTTGGCACCGGAATTCTAGGTCCTGGGGTGAATCTAAATGGTCGACGATACTACGGGTAAAGGTCTTAATGGCTGGGTAACTTCACATAAAAAGTCAATTATTATTGCTGCCGTGCTTTTCGGAGTTGTAATCATTTATATGATTGCAAAGCATTCGTCTAAATCTGCTGCTGCTGGAACTGGTGCAGTAAATACAACTGCTGCAAATCAAGCAATTCCGGCAGTCGGTGCTCCCTATTATGGTGGTGGTGAATTTGGCGGAGGATACGCAACCTCAAACAATTTCGGACAAATTCAACAGCAACTCGCATCCATTAATACTACTCTTAATGCTCTTGCTACTGGTAATCGTAGTACTTCGACTGATAATTCTGGTACTCCCACCTCGCCGAATCCAAATCCGACTCCAATTGCCACGCCAATTGGCTCAAGAGTTAATGTCCCATTCAGCCTAAATGGAATGACTCTTAGTCAAGCTGAAGGATTCTTGTCTTCACAGGGTGGACAATATTATATTTCAAATGTTTCTGGTGGCGGTTCTTCGGCATCTCAACCTTGGGTTAGTGTGCCCACCGCACAAACACCTTCATATCTTCAGAATCAGCCAATTCAATCATTCACACCTTATTCAAGCGGGCAAGTTCGCGTAGGAATATGAGCATTCTAGATACTCATTATATGGACCGAGAATGGGAGCTTGGCCTTGGATTCTTTTTTGCAATTCTTGGGGTTTGGCTTCTATGGTCTGCATTTAATAACAGAGGAAAGAGTGCGCCATGGCCAATCTCGGGTTTTATGCCAGTGTAAATCATTCTTTTAATAATATTGGAATTGGAATTGCTACAATCGTTGGTGCCGCAATTCTTATTGGTATCTGGCGGTTGGTCGTAAAATTCTTTAGGAAAGCATTGAAAACACTGGACGACAACACGGATGCAATTCGAGAACTAAAAAATGAAATGACCCACCTAAAGAATGATATAACTAAATGGCATGACATTGAATTGCGTGTTCTCGCCCTAGAAAAATGGCGAATTGAAGTCGAGGTTGTTCTTTCTAGGAGTCAATAAAATGACCACGCCGCAGTATCTACCATATGGAACTCCTGTTTCTGGCTCGAATGCGCAGGCTTGGGCTCAGCAAATTCTGGCTGATTTGGGTGCTCCGCAAACTGCGGCGGATATTCAATCGCTAATGGATTGGTTCGACCGGGAAGGCGGGGGTGGTGTTAATAATCCTCTTAATACCACTCTCCGCACTTCCGGTTCAACCGGGTCGATTAATTCCGCCGGAGTTCAATCTTATTCATCACCTCAAGCTGGCGCCTCTGCGGATGCTGCTACAATTTCTTCAGGAACTTATCCGAATATTCTGGCTGATTTGAAATCTGGAGTTGGATTGATCGGCCAGCCAAATATTGCAGGTGAATTGCAAACATGGAGTGGTGGAGGCTATTCTTCGGTTTATGGCTCTCCATCAGTTAATCCATCCACTCCACCTTCAAATGCACAAACTACTTCTTTTTCTCTAAACCCTCTTTCAGTATTTCAATCATTTGGGAATTTCTTTACTGACCTAACATCAGCTGATATGTGGGAACGAATTGCTCTAATGTTTTTCGGTTTCTTTCTTATTGGTGTTGGTCTAATAATTCTGGCATCAGGTCCAACATTGCAAGCTCTTGGAATTACCGCCAGAGTCGGTCGTGGCGCTCGTTCAATTGGCCGTACATTTGGTGCTTCTTCTAGTTCAGGTGGACCGACTCCAGAAGAACAAGCCGATCGTTCTCGTCGCCTTGAATTGGCAGAATTTAATGCACAAACTGGTCGGCAAAAAGTAGAAAATGTTCGTCTTAGGGAAGCCAGACTTTCTAATGCTCGGCCTGTTCGTCATCGAGAAACTGAGCCTAATCCTGAGCCTCTTCATGAGTGAAATTACTACAATAGCAATCACGTCTCAAAATAATGAGGCAACTCAAGTAGCATCAAAAGGTGATCCACCAACTCTCTTCTTTAATACTCATCTCACCGCGAAAATGTGGATTTCACAACGCTCATCATTTCAGCCACTTGGCGGAACATTTTCCACATTGATTGGTCCACTTGGCTCAGTAACAATTCAGCCACTCGCTGATTTGTTTGTAACAACTGATACTGATGGAGCGCAACTTTCAATCATTCCTGGTGGTGTAAATGATACTGCATCACCTGCCGCAATTGCCCAGCAAATTAATACTCTCGGACTTGCTACAGCAACAAATCAGTCTTCACAAATTGGTCAAGGTACTACTCAAATTAACAATCAAAATTCGCAGATAACAGCTGCTCAGGCCAGTATGGGCAGGACTAATAGTCTGGATACGGAAGTTTCTAACGGCTATTTCACTCATGTTGATGGCAGCGCAACACTTGCCGGAGTTTGGTCTGCTATTAGTGCTGGCGATGTAATTGATACCGCTGGTATTAACGCAACAGCTGCACTACCGCCTGGTTCGACATTTACTAACGGTTGTCGTATAACAGTTCCGGGCACAAATACACAAGATGGCGTATTTGGTGGTACTCACTCTGTTATAGGTGGTGAGCAAATAGCCGCCAGTGCCTGGATAAGACCACACGTTAGCGGTTCTAATTTTTCACTTCAACTAGTCGCTAATTTTTACGATAATACTGCAACTTTCATTTCGTCTCAGATTTTTACGCAGGGTATCGTTAACTCTCTTCTATGGGTAAAGGTTAAATCTAAGGGAACCATTACGGTTCCGAGCAATGCCGCTGGTGTTGCGTGGAGTGTCGGCATTACGGCAGCAGTCGGTAACGTAACAGCTGGGATATTTTATGTTTGTGGTGTTGTCGCACATTCAGTCCAGAACTCAGGTACGGTTGCAACTAATCATGCCCTCTCAAGATCTGTTATCGGTAATCCGCTGCTGCATGGCGTAGATCAGATTACCACCTACGCAACTAGTCTTGCAGCTAACAGTGCCATTGACCTTGGCCCGTTCACTCTTAATAAACCCGGTTATCTTATTAACATCCGACCACAATATACAGGTGCAAGTGGCGCACTACCGTTTATTCTCGTCCGGATGCGCTGGACAACCGGAAACCTTGAAATAGGATATCAGGAATGGATTCTTCCTGTTCTCCCTAACGGTAATTACTGTCCGATAATAGGCCAAGGTCCAATTCGTGCGCAGAAACTCCTGATTACGATAAACAATCTTGACCCGGCACAAGCTGTAACACCATTTTTTGACATCTGGGAATCAACCCATCACATTGCTCGTGATGACTGGCGTACCGCTACAGTTTTCGGATACATTGGACCGCCTGGTTTTAATGCGCCACCAGGAGCTAACCGGTTCAGTACTAACGAGCTAATCGCGGTTACCGGACAGGCACTAGCGGCCAGTGCATCAACTAATTTTTTGCTTCCAGCTTACGCGGGAGAAGTGTTTCTTAACTTTGTTGCCGGTACTGGACAGCTTGTTAACGTAACATTTCAGGTGCCTACTATACTGCCGAGTTTCGCCGGAGGTGGCGCAGGCATTTTCTCTGACACCGCTGGCGGCGGAACATTCCGGCTTATCTTCCCTCGATGTCCGGTACTTGTCGGAGTTGCTAACCCGAGCAGTACTGCTGCCATTGTCTGGTCAATGTTCATATCAACTCAAGAATATGCATCCTAGAAATTCAATTTTACCCCTCCCCCCAGGATTAATCGGACAAATTGATTATCGAAAGCCTGTTCGATAATTCGAGCAGGCTTTCGTCATTTCATGGTACCATGTTCGAATATTCGAACATCACAGGATGATAACTTTTTGATTTCAGTTTAATTTCAAAGTATTGACAAATTTAAATGTTTATGCTAACCTGAACGAAGTTCAGGTTAAATTGTTATTTGAGAATTCAATAGTGGTTTCGCGATATGGGATTTGGCGCTCCATTTCAGAATCGGAGCACAAAATGGCTTATCCCACAAATGAGCAGGCTCTCGCGACTTTTAAGGACGAGGAATTTCGGGACGCAGTAAATAAGCGGCTCGATCAAAAGCGTTCAATTACTCTGGTGCGTTTCGAAGTTAACATAAGCGGAAATGATCTGCTAGTTCTCAGTTCTCGAATCCTTACGCGAATCGCCGATCTAATCGACGATATTCCGTATGACTGCTATTTGCAGAACAATGATATTGTTCGTGACGAAACAGCAGAAGATGCGGAAAGGGCAGTTCTTTCTGATCGACGATCAGAGATGAATTACACCGAAAGCTCGCCGTATTATCACGCACATCTTTCTGTTAGCGATGAGTAATTTCAGCGTCATTATTCAAGACGCCGCAAATGAAATTCGATTCGCAAAGTCCAAATCAGAAATTCGAAACACCATGCCTTCCAGGGTTTGGCTGCAAGACAATTCTGCAGGACGTTCATTCGCAGATAAGCGATTCGGTGGAAAATCGGTAATGCCACTTCTGCAATTGCCGAATGATTCTTACCAAATCGAAGGACCCGATCCATCTCAGCCGCTTAAATTTTACGGAGAGATAGTTCTCGCAGAAAACGGCCAAATCTTCGTCAAGTAAAATCTCTTCATATTGAAATGGAGCGCTTAACCCCATATCGCGGCTGAATATCGGAGGTTCAAAATGGCACGTCGTGTTATTCTTTCAGACGACCTTACTGGTAACGAATCCGAAGACGTCGAAACCGTAGTGTATTCTCTTCAAAATACATTCTACGAAATCGACCTTTCCGAAGAGTCTTGGAAAAAGCTCGATTCAGCTCTCGCTCGATTCATTAAGGTTTCGCGCGAAGTTACTCGGGCCCAAGCAATTCAGCGATTTGCTTCGGCAACCGATTCTGAAAATGACAAGATTCGGACCTGGGCAAAAGATCAGGGATTCGAAGTCGGAGATCGCGGCCGCCTTTCCGACGAAATTAAGGCAGCATATGCCAATTTCGTAGAGGCAGAAATCAATTCTTCAAATAATTCTCCCACCGGAAAGGTAACCGAATCAAATGCCAGTGGCGCCAGTTCGGATTCTAACGCGTAGGATAACTACAGTTAGATCAATTCGTTCACTCGTCAATTCGCGTGACATAATCGGTTGGACCGCGAATTGTTCCAATCATTCTTCTCCGCGGGAGAAAATGACTTACGAAGAGGCCAGTTTCTGGGCTCTAAATCACCACTGCACGGACAAATTCTAACAAATTAAATCAGCTGCGATATGGGGAAATGAAAAACCCGGGAGCCATTTTCCCGGGTTTTTCTTTTGCCCCTCCCTCCCCGGATATTTCGGACATTTCGAAACTTCGTTCGAAATAGCGATAAACACTGTTAACTTCATTAGTTATTCGGTTTTCTGTTCGATTTATCAAATCGTTATCAAACCGCAATCTCGCCGATATTGACAAACTCGCCATATATATACCATAATTGCATTATGTCCGATTTCCGTTTCGAAAGCGCGTTCGAAATGGCCGACGCGCGCGAAAATCGGACAAATCAGGAGGTAAGTGTCATGGCCAAGCGAATCATCCTTTCGGACGATTTTTCAGGCAAAGAAGACGAGTCAGTCGCAACCTACACATTCATGACCAGAGACGGCAAATTCCACCAAATCGACCTTAGCGCCGATTCCGTCCAAAAGCTGGACAGAGCACTCAAACCGTTCATTTCGGCCGGACATGAAGTTACCCGGCTTACCGCCCTTTCCGCATCAAATGGGTCAAAGTCCTCAATCGACCAGACAGCGGACATTCGGGTATGGGCCCGGCAAAACGGATATGAGGTCGGAGACCGGGGCAGGATGCCCGAAGAGGTCATATCAGCCTATAACAAGGCACATCAGCCCGAATAGGAAAAGGGCCCCCATAGTGGGGCCTTTTTCGCGAATCGGAATTCGAAAATAAGTTCGAAATGCAAAAATAGTTTCGAAATCAATTCGAACAGTTGTTTGACGTTTTCACTTTCTAGGTCAAATCGGACAAATCTCACTTTAGTTTGCATAGGTAAAAGAATCTGGAGTACGTTCGAACATGTTCGAAAACATGC
>Ga0126373_10000820_pt1 | contig 21101 bp, 22 predicted proteins | sample PanSoiMetPlot_11_FD_92545 | JGI IMG/M metagenome (GOLD analysis project Ga0126373, IMG submission 92545) | Tropical forest soil microbial communities from Panama - MetaG Plot_11 | ecosystem: Environmental > Terrestrial > Soil > Tropical forest > Bulk soil | place: Panama | collected 2016-02-17 | reverse complement strand
TCGAACCTTACTATGAGAACTACTGGCCGGACACTTTGCTGTGCGACGCCGAGCGGAAGCTGGTCTCGCTGAGGCCGCCCGAGTGGAGCTTCGATCCAGATGAACTGCGCGCTGCGTTCTCGAACAGAACGAAGGCGATCATCCTGAATTCCCCCAACAACCCGACCGGAAAAGTTTTTGCGAAACAAGAATTGGAATTCATCGCAAAACTTTGCGAAGAATTCGACGTTCTTGCAATTACTGACGAAATCTATGAACACATTCTGTATGGATCGGCGTCTCACCTCCCGATAGCGGCGATCGAGGGAATGCGGGAACGAAGTGTCCTGGTAAATAGCATGAGTAAGACCTACTCGGTGACCGGTTGGCGTGTCGGTTGGGTGCTGGCAGCGCCGGATTTGACGGATTCGATACGCAAGGTTCATGATTTTTTGACAGTGGGCGCGGCCGCGCCATTGCAGCAAGCGGGCGTGACTGCGTTGAACCTACCGGATTCGTATTACACGAACGTTGCGAGCGAATATCAGCAGCGGCGCGACCTTCTGCTCGGCCTACTGGAGCGCGCAGGATTCCGGTGTTTCAAGCCGGACGGCGCTTACTACATCATGACCGATGTCAGCAATTTCGGTTTTCCGGACGATCATACTTTCGTGCGCCACATGATCGAGCATTGTGGTGTGGCGGCGGTGCCCGGTTCGAGTTTTTTTGAAGATTCTCGTCAAGGCGCGTCATTAATTCGCTTTTGTTTTTGCAAAAAGTATGAGACCCTAGAAGAGGCGGGAAACCGACTTCGCACTCTGTAGGTGAGAAGGAATACGACTTACTCAGATAGTAAGCCTGCCAGGTAGCAAAACTTGAAAGTTCCGGCATGTTCCCCAGAAGGAGGACACTATGCTGCCAACTTTACTGTTGCCTGAAAGCATCGCGCGAGCCGATGGCACTGGACCGGAGCTGGACCTCGGATCCAAACGCGGTAAATTGCTCGTTCTTACGCTGGGTATCACCCGCATCATCGAGCAGGAGAGCCTGGAAGTATCGATCCTGGGCTCGCCCGATGGTGAACGATGGAGCGCCCAGCCCATCGCGATCTTCCCCCCTAAATTCTATTGCGGCATCTACTCCATCCTCCTGAATCTCGCATCGGTGCCTGAAGTGCGCTTCGTGCGCGTGAACTGGAAGATGAGCCGCTGGAGCCGGGCGGATGCGATGCCAATGTTCGGCTTCTACGTTTACGCGGAAGAGTCCGGGTCCCGGATCAGCGCTGCCGTAGCGTAAGTTACTCGCCGGTTACAAGCGATTGATCAAACTCGCGACATAGCCTGCACCGAATCCGTTATCGATATTTACTACCGCCACGTTGCTGGCGCAGCTATTCAACATACCGAGGAGCGCGGCCACGCCCTGAAAACTCGCGCCATATCCGACGCTGGTTGGAACGGCGATAACGGGGGCAGAAACCAAACCGCCGACCACACTGGGCAGCGCTCCTTCCATTCCCGCTACCACAACTACCACGCGCGCGGCCATAAGCCGCTCACTGTTGGCGATCAGCCGGTGGATTCCGGCGACGCCCACATCGTAGAGCGATTCCACTTCGTTGCCCATGATCTCGGCAGTGACTTTGGTTTCTTCGGCGATGGGAATATCGCTGGTTCCGGCACACACAACGGCCAGTTTTCCTTTGCCTAGGATGGTGCGCTCGCGCCAGATACGGATGGCGCCTGAGAGCGGGAAGAATTCCGTTTCCGGATAGAGGGTGCGGAGGCGGTCGGCTATGACGGCATCAGCGCGGGTGATGAGAAGATTGCGGGATTTTTCGAGCAGGCGCGCAGCAATGTCGTTGATTTGATCAGATGTCTTGCCTTTGCCGAAGATCACTTCCGTGAGGCCGTGGCGGAGGCTGCGATGGTGATCGAGCTTCGCGTAGCCGAGATCCTCGAAGGGGAGGTGGCGCATCCGGTCGAGCGCGGCATCGATAGGAAGCGCGCCTGCGCGCACGTCCTCTAGGAGATTGCGCAACTGATCGGCGTCCATGGTCTTACGGCACCGGCTTGTAGGCGACGCAGTCGATTTCGACTTTCATGTCGCGACCAGGAAGTTTCGCGACTTCGACGGTGGTGCGTGCCGGCCGGGTATCGCCGAAAAAGGCGGCGTAGACTTCGTTCATCGCCGCGAAATCTTGCATATTGACAAGAAACACTGAGCACTTGACGACGTCGTCGGGTGTGGCCCCGGCCTGGGCGAGGATGCGTCGGATGTTTTCGAGCACAATGCGAGCCTCGTGGCGGATGTCGCCGAGCGAGAGTTGATCGGTGGCGGGGTCGACCGGACCCTGACCGGACACGAAGATGAAGTCGCCCGCGCGGACGAAGGGCGAGTACGGTCCGCGCGGTTTAGGGATGGGTGCGCTTGCGCTCATTTTTCCGGCTGCAACAATTCTTACTGCATCGTGTGGTGAATCTGCTCCGGCTTCTTCTTGCGGCTGCGGCGCGGGCGATCGGACACGTTGCCGGATGCGACTTTGCGCGGGCGGCGCGCGACCGGCTTGGGCTTGGGCGGCGGCGGGTTCGGCTCAAGCAGCGAGGGCTGGCCTTCCACGATCGGCTGCTTTTCGTCTTCTTCGTCCTCATGGACCTCTTGTACGGGCGCTTCAGGAAGAGCAGGCGGGTAGAACTCCGCGCCCAGGTAGACGACCAAGCCTTTTTCTTCGTCGGGCTGGACGCGGACCACGAGTTTATCCTGCGCGTAGTTCAGGAATTCCGAAAACTCCTGAAAGCCGTAAGCGGCGGCAGAGAAGCTGGGGGCTTCGGCTTCGACCCAGGCGGCGAGATCGTCGGCTGATGCGCCGCTTTCCATCTCGAGGCGATGCGTTTCAAGGACATCGCGCAGGAGCGGCAGCGCTTCTTCGGGTTTGGGTGTCGGCCGCTCAGGCTGTGCCGAAGTTTTGCGCTCGATGATGTAGCGGCCGCCTTGGCCACTGACGTTGACGTACTCAGCTTTCTTGAGCTTTTCGACGAAATCGGAGAAGCTATTGGCGCCGTACGCCTTTTCCGTGAAGGCTGAATCGAGCTGGAGCATGGTGGACTTGAGCAAGCCGAGCTGCGGTTGGACTTCACGGCGTTCGAGCACTTGGAGAGCGCGTTCGACGAGCGGCATGGCTTGGGCGAGATCGAGAGGTTCGGGGCGGCCGCGATGTACAGGGTGCTGGCGATCGCGCGGCTGACCTTGACCTTGCTGTTGCGGACGATCGCGACGATCGCCGCGGTCGCTCTCCGAGAGCAGGGACTCGTAACTTACAAACTCGTTGCAATTCTGCTGAAGAATAGTGCTGGTGAAAGCCTTACCGCCAACGACGTAGACCGTCTTGCCGTATTCCTTGAGCTTGTTGACGAGCGGGATGAAGTCGCTATCGCCGCTAATGATGGCGAAGGCGTTTACATGAGGGTGTGTGAACGCCATTTCGAGGGCGTCGAGCGCGAGGTTGATGTCGCCACCGTTTTTGTCGCCACGCGGCGACGGCAGGCGCTGGACCATCTGGACCGCGTTTTCGGCCATGGAGCGCGCGGCTCCTTCCTGCCGGCCCCAATTGGCGTAAGCGAACTTGGCGACCAGATCACCCCGTTCCTTTAGCGCATCGAGCGCGAGCGATACGTCGAACTCGCGCCGAAGCGTGGATTTCACGCCGATTTCGATGTTGTCATAGTCTACGAATACGGCGATGTTCAGTTTATCTTGCATTGTTTCTCTTTAGTCAATCAAATTTCACAGGCGCTAGCCTGCGGGCGGGCAACGCGTGCCTGCCATTTCGCTTCAAGCGGTCTGCTTTACAGAAGACCGGATGAAGTCAACAATTTCTTCGAGCGAAGCTCCAGGCTGGAACACGCCCGCGACGCCCAGCTTTTTCAGCTCTGAGGCGTCCTCGTCTGGAATTATACCGCCAACGGTCACCAGCACGTCGTCCATGCCCTTTTCGCGCAGCAGTTCCATCACGCGCGGGACGATGGCGTTATGCGCGCCGGAGAGAATTGAGAGTCCGATGACCTGGACATCTTCCTGGAGAGCGGCGTTCACGATCATTTCCGGGGTTTGGCGGAGGCCGGTGTAGATGACCTCCATACCGGCATCGCGGAGCGCGCGTGCAATGACTTTGGCTCCGCGGTCGTGGCCATCCAAGCCGGGCTTGGCGACCAGCACCCGGATGCGATCCATATGGTTTGAGTGTAGCATCCAGGCGCGCCTAACCGCCTGACCAGGATGAACCGAGCTTCACATTAGGTTTCGGTTAAAGTGCCCTTAGCCGGTGGCCGGGCATGCAACTCCGCGCTCACCCGTTCTTGCAGTAGGAGGGGATTTTAGGGATGAAGCGAGTTCGTTATTCGGTAGTTGAAGCGGTTGTTCTTTTTTCGGCGGTAACGGCCTTGGCCGACATGCCGGGGCGGCATCCGGCATATCTGCACGCACGGAGCGATCTGCGTCGTGCAGAACGGTTGATGGAGTGGCCTGAGGAGCGAAACGTGGCGCGAGATCTCGGAGCCGCCGCGCGCGAGGCTCGCGAGGCGATCCGCGAAATGGATGAGGCGGCGCTGAGGGACCGGAAGGCGTTGAACGAGAATCCGCCGGTGGATACGTATCCGAATCGGCCGGGTCGATTCCGCGCGATTGCGCAGTTCCTGTATTCGGCGAAACGGGACATCGAGCGCGAGGAGGACAATCCTGCGGCGAGAGTATGGCGCGACCGGGCGCTGCGGCACATCGACGAATCGATTCGATTTGTACGGAAAGCGGCGCGGGACGATTGGCGAGACGCCTGGTTCCGGTAGCTGAGCGGTCGGGCGGTGAACCCGTGCTTGAGGGCGTTCTGCGAGGAGCAGCGAGTGCGTTACTCAGGCGCCTCGGGTGGCGAAGAGCACGACCGTGGCGCCGTGACCGCGGCGTAGTTTTTCGTCGCAGGTATAGAGGAACGAACCAGTTGCTTCGGCGAGCCCGATATAGACGGCGTCGTAGGCGGTGATGTTGTGGCGCAGTTCCCAGATGCGATCGAGCAAGGGCAGGTGGGAGTAACGCTCGGCGGGCAGGGCTGCAAGGGAGGATAGGAATTGGGCAGCGCGATGAGGATCGGTCGCCCGCTGGTGAGCCGGTGGAAAGCGCTCAACGCTTCAACATTGATCAGGTGGGGAACGGGAAAGGACTCGGTGCTCGAGGCGAGCTCGTCTCTGATGGAATCGTCCGGTGGGCCGTTGATGAGGAGCTCGACTACGACCGAGGCGTCGAGGACGATCATCCCTGGTTTCGCGATTCGCGAATGATTTGAGCAGCGGTTCTTTTGGAGGCAACGGGCTTGGCGTGGGAGGTGGTTTCCAGCCATTTGGCCATGCTCGGTCGTTCGGCTACGCGCTCCAGTGCCGGTTTGATGAAGTCAGAGAGGCTCATGCCCTCGCGCGCGGCGCGGGACTTGAGGGTTCCGTGCACGCGGTCGGGGACGTCGCGGATCTGGATCATCTTAGACATGTTTTTGTATATGAAACATGTGGAGCACATGCAGATCGGTCTCGGAACAGTAGCAACCTTGCGGCGCGGCGTTCACATAAGTGTGAACGCGGCACGCACGAGTGCGTGCGCCACATGCTCACGAGCAGAGGCCAACTAAGTCCAGGTCTGAAGGAATGTTATCATCGCGCCGATGAGCAGACCTTTTCGATTCGCGCTTGCGGTCGCGCTTCTTGTGCCGTTTGGGTTGTTGGCGCAGGCCGAGCGGCCGTACGTGGTTCTGGTTTCTGTCGACGGGTTTCGTTACGATTTCGCGGACCGGTATAACACCAAGAACATTCTGGCTGTGCGCGATGCCGGGGCGGCGGCAGAGATGATTCCGTCGTTTCCATCGCTGACGTTTCCGAATCACATTGCGATAGCGACGGGGCTGTATCCGGAGCATCACGGGATCGTCGGCAACCAGTTTTACGATCCGGCACGCCGGGCTGAGTATACGCTTCATACGACTTCGACCGATGGATCCTGGATCGATGCGCGAGCCATACCTCTGTGGGTGTTGGCCGAGCAGCAGCATGTCATCGCGGCATGTATGTTCTGGCCGATGTGCGATGGGGAGATTCGAGGCGTTCGGCCGTCGTACTGGAAGCTCTTCGACAGTGGCTTTCCGGACGAAAAAAGAGTGCAGCAGGTCCTCGATTGGTTGAAGCTGCCGGCGGAGAGGCGGCCGCATTTCGTCACGCTGTATTTCAGCGATGTGGATCACGCCGGACACACGTTCGGGCCGGAGTCGCTGCAGACGGCGGAAGCGGCGAAGCTGGTGGACAGCATGATCGGGAAATTGCGCGCGGGGCTGGATGCGCTGAATCTGCCGGTGAACCTGATTCTGGTTTCCGACCACGGGATGCTGGACGTCGATGGCGAGGTGAGCCTGGGAGATCTCGACCGTTCGAGCGTGAAGGTGGTGATCGACGGTCCGGTGGCGCTGCTCTATTGCAAGGATGCGGAGACGATCGAGAAGACGTACGAGAAGCTGAAGAAGAACCCGAAGCTGGACGTGTACAAGCGCGGCGAAGTACCTCCGGCGTGGCACTACAACGAGAATGCGCGGAGCGGTGATCTCGTGGCGATCGCCAAGGGGCAGGAGATTATGGCGCCCCTGGAGCCGAGGCGCGGGAATCCGCCTCGCGGGATGCACGGCTACGATCCGCGGTTATTTAAGACGATGGACGCGATTTTTTACGCGGTGGGTCCGAACGTGAAGCCGGGCAAAATTGGCGCGTTCGAGAACGTGAACGTGTATCTATTCATCGCGAAGATATTGGGGCTGCAGGTGGCCGGGAAGCTGGATGGATCGGGGGCGGTCCTGGATCCGATCTACCGGCCGTCCGCGGTTACAGCCCAGCCTGCGAGATGAATTTCGTGTTGAGATACGCTTCCATGGCTTCGATGCCGCCTTCCGAGCCGTAGCCGGAATCTTTTACGCCGCCGAAAGGAGTTTCGGGCAGCGCAAGGCCGAGATGGTTGATGGAGACCATGCCGCTTTCGACAGCGGCGCCGATGCGGTTCGCGGTTTTCGCAGATTTCGTCCAGGCGTAGGCAGCAAGACCGTATGGGAGGCGATTGGCCTCGGCGACAGCTTCATCGAAATCTGAGAACGGGACCATGACGGAGACGGGGCCGAATGGCTCGTCGTTCATGACGCGGGCTTTCTCCGAAGTGTGAGTGAGAACTGTGGGGGGAAAGAAGTAGCCTTGGCCGGGCATGCGGCCGCCGCCGGTTTCCAATTTCGCGCCCTTTTCGACGGCATCGTGAACGATGCTCTGCATGGCGTCCAACCGACGGTCGTGCGCGAGCGGGCCCATGTTGGTGCTGGACTCGAGGCCGTTACCCACGTGGATTGCCTTGCTGGATACCACGAACTTGTCGACGAACGAATCGTAGACGTCTTTCTGAATCAGGAATCGCGTGGGTGAGATGCAGACTTGTCCGGCGTTGCGGTATTTGCTGGCGGTCATGACTTTGACTGCAACGTCGAGGTCGGCGTCGTTGAAGACGATGACCGGGGCGTGACCGCCGAGTTCCATGGTGACGCGCTTCATGTGGAGGCCGGCGAGCGCGGCGAGTTTTTTTCCGACGGCGGTGGATCCGGTGAATGAGATTTTTCGGATGACGGGGTGTGGGATCAGGTATTCGGAAATGTCGGATGGGACGCCGAAGATGAGGTTCACCGCTCCGGGGACAACGCCCGCGCGCGAGAAAGCGTCAACGAGGGCGGCGCAGGGTCCGGGAGTTTCTTCGGGGCCTTTCAAGATGATGGAGCATCCGGCGCCGAGCGCGATACTGATTTTTCGGACCGCCTGGTTGATGGGGAAATTCCACGGAGAAAACGCCGCGACCGGCCCGACCGGTTCCTTGACGACAAGCTGGTAGACGCCTTCGGCACGCGGCGGGATGACGCGGCCGTATGTGCGGCGGCCCTCTTCGGCGAACCAATCGATCAGATCGGCGCCGAGCATGGTTTCGATTTTCGATTCGGCCAGCGGCTTACCTTGCTCGGTGGTGAGGTTGCGGGAGATAGTATCGGCTTCCGACCGGATGATGTCGGCAGCCTTGCGCATGATCTTGTAGCGATCGAAGGCGGAGATTTTGCGCCAGGCATGCAAGCCTTTTTCGGCGGCGTCGAGGGCGTGATCGAGGTCGGTGTGGGAGGCTTTCGCGACGGTGCCGAGTGGCTCGGCCGTGGCGGGATTCAGGACCGGCAGAGTTTCGCCGGTGACGCTGTCGATCCAGGCGCCATTGATGAAGAGCTGGGTGTGGGATGGCATGAAACCTGATTGTACTGCTCAGGCTCAGTGCGTCGGCTGTAAACTGTCCCAGCTTAGGTTCACATCAGTGTCAACACGGCACGCACGAGTGCGTGCGCCACGTGGCGCAGGATATACTGAGCGCAAATGCGTAACGTGATTTTCTCGATGGTTTTTGCGATCGCCGCGCGGGGTGCTGCGATCGATGCGAAGGTCAAAGATGGTTATGCGGATTCAAATGGGGTGAAGATCCACTACGCGAGCGCCGGCAGCGGCCCGCTGATGGTGATGATTCACGGTTTTCCTGATTTCTGGTACTCGTGGCGCGACCAGATGGCGGCGCTGTCGGACAGCTACCAGTGCGTCGCGATCGACCAGCGCGGATACAACCTAAGCGATAAGCCCAAGGGCGTAGAGAATTACGCCATGAAGCTATTGGTGGGCGATGTCGCTGCGGTCGTGAAGTCGCTTGGGCGCGACAAGGCGATCATCGTGGGCCACGACTGGGGCGGGATGGTGGCGTGGAATTTCGCGCTTGCGCATCCGGAGATGACGGACAAGCTCATCATTTTGAATCTACCGCATCCGCGCGGATTGTCTCGGGAATTGGCGCACAATCCCGAGCAACAGAAGAATAGCCAGTACGCGCGCAATTTCCAACAGCCGGATGCGGCGGCGAAGGTCACGGCTGAAGGGCTGGCGCGGCGCATCGCGGATCCGGAAGCGCGCGCGAAATATTTGGAGGCATTCCAGCGGTCCGATATCGAGGCGATGCTCAATTACTACAAGGCGAACTATCCGCGCGAGCCGTACCAAGAAGATACGTCGCCGCTGGTGAAAGTACAAATGCCGGTGCTTATGTTTCACGGCCTGAAGGACACGGCGTTGCTTGCGGGGGCGTTGAACAACACTTGGGAATGGATCGGCCAGGATCTGACTCTAGTGACGATCCCGAGCGCGGGACATTTCGTGCAAAACGACGCGCCCGAACTGGTGTCGAAAACAATGAGGGCCTGGTTGAGCATCCACTAGGGCGCCGCGTAGCGCACGTACCCGTGCGTGCCCTGTTCACACTCATGTGAATACTTTCTTCCGGCGATCACAGTGTCGGCAGGATTGTCGACACGGCACGCACGAGTGCGTGCGCTACACAGCGTATCCTGGTTGTTGAATGCCTCCTCGGATCCGGATTCTCGGCGGCGGCTTGGCGGGGTGCGAAGCCGCATGGCAGGTGGCGCGTGCGGGCCTGGACTGCACGCTGGTCGAGATGCGGCCGTTGCGGTCGCCGGCAGCACATAAGACAGATCGGCTGGCGGAGCTAGTTTGCAGCAACTCGTTGAAATCGGAATCGGAGAACACCGCGCCGTGGCTTTTGAAGGAAGAGCTGCGGCGGCTGGATTCGCTGCTGATGCGGATCGCGCAGAGGTCGCGCGTTCCGGGCGGGCACGCCCTCACAGTGGATCGGGACGTTTTTGCGCGCGAAGCTACTGAGGCGATCGAGTCGCATCCGCGAATCGAACTGCGGCGCGAGGAAGCGGTGTCGATTTCCCGCGACACGATTACGATTGTGGCGACCGGTCCACTGACGAGCGATGCGCTGGCACAGGAAATCGCCGGGATCACCGGGTCCCAGAGATTGTTCTTTTATGATTCGATCAGCCCGATAGTAGATGCGGATTCGATTGACCTCGCGACCGCGTTCCGGGCGTCGCGGTATGGGAGGTCGCTCGATGGCAGCGACGATTATTTGAATTGCCCGCTCGATCGGGTGCAGTACGATCGATTCGTCGACGCCTTGCTCGGAGTTGAGGCGGTGCCAGCGCACATTCCCGAGGATCGGACGCCGTTTTTCGAGGCTTGTCTGCCGATCGAGGTGCTGGCGCGGCGGGGGCGCGACACGCTGCGCTTCGGTCCAATGAAGCCGGTGGGGCTTACGGACCCCCGCACCGGGCGGCGGCCTCACGCGGTGGTCCAGCTCCGGCAGGAGAATCAGCGGGCGTCGAGTTACAACCTGGTGGGGTTTCAGAATCACATGCGATTTCCCGAGCAGGGGCGTGTGTTCCGGATGATTCCCGGGTTGGAGCGGGCGGAGTTTTTGCGCTATGGGCAGATTCACCGCAACACATACATCAACGCACCGGCGCTGCTCGAGCCGACGCTGCAGCTTCGCGCGGAGCCGCGGATTTTTTTCGCGGGACAGATATCCGGCGTGGAAGGATATGTGGAATCGATCGCGACGGGGTTGATCGCCGGGCGGCATGCGGCGGAACTGGCGATAGGTGAAGCAGTGCGTCCGATGCCGCGCGCGACGGCGCTTGGATCGCTGTGCGCTTATGTTTCGGGTGCCGATGCGCGGGATTATCAACCGGCGAACATCACGTTCGATTTGCTGCCGGCGTTGGACGAGGCGACGCGTGCGCGATTCCGTCATGACAAACGTGCGCGCCATGCCGAAGTCTGCCGGCGAGCGCTCGAGAAGTTGGACGAGTATCGGGCTGTGTATGCCTGATCTGGCGGAGGCAGTCCAGAAATTCGTCGAGGAGTTGAAGCGGCGGAATGCGTCCGCACACACGGTTCGCAATTACGCTTCGGATCTCGAGCAGTTCGTGGCGTACTTTGCAGTCGGAGATCGGCCGCGGCCGCGAATAGAAGATGTCGACGCGCTGGCGATTCGCGAGTGGCTGGGATTTTTGTATCAGCAGCGGCTGAGCGCCGTGAGTATGGGGCGGAAGCTGGCGGCCGTGCGTTCGTTATTCAAGTTTCTGTTGCGAGAGGGCCTGGTGACGACGAACGTCGCACGGTTGGTACGGACGCCGAAGACTCCGAAGACGCTGCCGGCTGTGATGACGGCCGAGCAAACCAATCAGATGCTGGATGGCGTGCCGGACGCGGCTGAGAAGCTGGAGCGTCCGTTTCCGGCGCGCGATCTTGCGATTTTCGAGCTGCTGTATGGTTGCGGGCTCCGCATCAGCGAACTGACGGGGCTGGATCTCGAAGATTTCGACTTCAATGAGCCCTGGGTGCGTGTGCGGGGGAAGGGGCGGAAGGAGCGGCAGGTTCCGCTACCGGGGAAAGCGGCACGGGCGCTCGAGCGGTATCTAGACGCGCGGCAGCCGGCAGTGGCGACCGAACGCGCGCTGCTGTTGAATCATCGCGGGCGGCGCCTGACGGACCGCGGCGCGCGGGGCATCGTGAAGTTTTATGCGCGCATGATTACGGGAGACTCGTCTTTGCATCCACACAGTCTCCGGCATGCTTACGCCACCCACTTGTTGTCGGATGGTGCGGATCTGCGGGCGATTCAAGAGCTGCTGGGGCATTCGCAGCTATCGACGACGCAAAAGTACACGCAAGTCTCGCTGGCCGATTTGATGGCGGTTTACGACAAAGCTCATCCCAAAGCGTAGATCCCAAAGCGTAGAGAGATTTGAAACCAATTGTCATTCTCTACGCGACGCTCGAGGGATAAACGCCGCGCATCGCCGAGCATCTAGGAGCGACAGTGCGGACGCACGGGCGCACGGCTAGAGGTGATCGATTGTTCCATGTTGCCGGCGGATTTTTCACTGGTGTCTTATGCGGGGCCGGTTCTGGCAGCATCGGTCCATACGCAGAAGCACGAAGCGGAGATGGTTCGTTTCGTCAAGCGCAATCGCGCGGAGCTGGAGGCGATGCCCACCGTGCTTCTTTCCGTAAGTTTGTCGGAAGCGGGCGCGGAGGATAGGTCGAAAATCGGCCGAAGATGGGGCGCGTGCCGCTGCCGATGCCCAGGGGCTGATCCAGGCTTTCTTGGACGAGGCGGGCTGGCATCCGCGCCACATTCGCGCGGTAGCGGGGGCGCTGCTTTATAGCAAAATACAATTTTCTGGTTCGGTTCGTGATGCGCAGGATCTCGAGCAAGGCGGGCGCGCCCACCCATACGTCGCGCGACTACGAGTTCACCGATTGGGAGGCGTTGGACCGGTTAGTAGTTGAAGTAGGCGCGGAAACAGGCTGAGGGCCACCGTGCTGATCGACAAATATATGCCGCGGTATGACGTCTGCGCGAGGCATTCGGCACATGTGAGCGCGGATGCGGGGCTGACGTACGAGAAACTGCGGACGATCGATCTGAACCGGTCGCGCGGGATCCGGTGCCTGTTCGCGCTGAGGACGCTGCCTTCGCGATTGGGGCGTGGGCCGCTTCGGCGGGAAACACCGCGGTACAAGACGTTTCTGGAATCCGCGTTGGCGCAGGGTTGGGTGATGCTGGAGGAGATCGAGAGCCGGGAAATGGTGATGGGAACGGTCACACAGCCTTGGAAACCGGTGGTGAAGTTCGCGGGAGTTCCGGCCGGCGAGTTTCTCGCCTTCGACGAACCGGGGTTTGCGAAGATCGTGTGGAGTGTCGCCGTAGCACCTGAGGGTTCTGGCAGCCTGGTGCAGTTAGAAACACGCGTTCAGACTACCGACGCTCAATCGCGGCGGCGACTCGGCCGATACTGGATGGTGTTCGGGCCGTTCATCAAGCTGGTGAGGCGGATGATACTTAGGCTGCTGCAGCGGGAGCTTAAGGCATAGATCGTTAAGGATTTACGTGCGACTGTCAACCAAAGGCGCGGAACGCCGTCCTGATGAAGTGATGGGCGCTATGGCCGAAGGGCTGGGGGCCAATCTAGCGGCGCTGGCCGACACGCGGGACTTCGGTGCTTGGATGACCTCCGAGCAGAAGCGCATTTTTCTGCTATGCCGCAGGATGCTGCAGGATTTTGAGGACGCCGACGCGGCGACGCAGGACACGTTTCTCAAGGCCTGGCAGTCGTTGAAGAAGTCGAAGACGTTGGAACTGGACGATCCCGGAAAATGGCTGACACGGATCGCCGTAAATACATGTCTCGACCGGTTGCGATCGAAGCGCTGGCAGTTCTGGCGCAAGCGGCCGGGCGGGGAAGATGAAGCAGCCATACTCGGGATGGCGGTGGCGCGGGATCCGGATGCTGAGGACCACGTGTTCGCTAAAGAAATCGACCTGCGATTGAAGCATGCGATCGAGCGGTTAAGTTTACGACAGCGCGCGGTCTTCACGTTGAGGCATTATGAAGACCGGAGCTTGGCGGAAATTGCCGAAATTTTGGATTTAGACGTAGGAACAGTGAAGGCGCATTTGTTTCGTGCGTTGGAAAAGCTTCGGGAGGAGCTGCACGACTTGTACTTTCACGGGGGAAGAAAATGAAGCACTGGAAAGAGATCGATTTTCAAAACTGGCTCTACGGCGTCAAGGACCAAGACCAGCACGTTGCGGCGTGCGCCGATTGCCGGGCGGAGTTGGAGCGGCTGCGTGTGGAACGCAGACGATTGACCGGAGAACCACAAGTATCGGCGGATTTTCTCGCCGCGCAACGGCGGTCCATTTATAACCGGTTGGAAGAGGGCAGGGCGGGCCATTGGGCTGCGTGGCAATGGGTGCTTTCGACGGCGATGCTATTGGCGATAGTGGTTGGGCTGACGATCCCGCGCTGGCACAAGACGGCGCCAGTGGTTTCGGACGATCAATTTTTCCGGGATCTTTCGGCAATGGAACAGACCGCTGAGCCGAAGGCTATCCAACCGATCCACGATCTATTCGAGCAGTAACATGAAACGCGCGATTGTAGTGACGCTGCTGGCGGCGGGAACGCTGGCCGCGCAGATGCCTAAAGGCATCTACGCGTGGTGGAACCGGCCCGAAATCCGGCGGGATCTGAGTCTCACGCCGCAGCAGCAGAAGAAAATTCAAGCCACGATGAAGGAGTTTCGGCCGCATCTCAATGATGTCCGAGCCGCATTAGAGCGGGCCGAGGTGGAACTGCAGACGCAGTTCGATCAGGATCCGGTGGACGAAGCCCGCGCGAATCAAGCGATCGGCAGGTTGATCGAGGCGCGGAGCGATCTCACGCGTACGCTCTCCGAGCTGAGCCTGAAGCTGCGAGTCGTGCTGACCGAGAAGCAGTGGCAGGAACTGCAGCGGCGCCGTCCGCTACCGCCTCCACCCGCGCCGGCGACCGAAGCACCGCCGCAGAAGTAGCTGGGTTTGTCGAAAAGCTAAAATTATCCTGGTTATCGCCGCTTTCGCCTTCGCAACGGGATTCGCCACCCGCGACTGCGTTGGGGGACGTGTTGACGAACACCAGGCCCGCCGATTGGATAAACCGGTTAGGATGGGGGAAACCAGTCCGGTGGTCAGTTCAATCGTACCCACCAGGCTGGCTCCGTCGGCCGCCGTCTAGGCGGATCCTGGCGCGAAGGCCTTTTTGCTCAGCATGAAGACTTTGTTCAGGCCCTTGTCGGCGAAAACAATGAATCCCTCGCTCGAGGTGACGAAGGCCGTGTCATCGAATTCCACTCCCGCAGACTTGTAGGTCAGAGGCAACTGCAGCACACGTGGTTGGGCGAAGCCGTGTTGCTGACGATGATCAACTGTTGATGGGCTGGGCTGTCAAGCACGATATTGCCGAACGGATCCAGCGTCATTGAGTCGGGATACTGAAGGTTGGTTGCACCGTCTGAGCCGTACACTGATCGCGGATGCGTTGCCTGCCAGCAAGGGTGTCACATTCACTTTGCTTCCGTCCAGCTCCAGCGCTGACGATGGCCGGTCCCCTATTGGGTTCTTTGCCGGATTCGATGCGCTGATATAAACCTTGCAGGCGCGGAATACGATGTCGTCGTAGCCGCGACCATGGGGTGTGCGGCCGAAGCTGTATTGCTTCTGCTGATGTGTTTGAGGGTTGATGATTACAAGGTTGGGGTTGGCGTCTTCGTTCTGCAGGGCCCAAAGAAGATGGGTTGAGGGTCCCGTTCGTTGTGGCCTGGCACGGTATAGACGCTGAGAACCTTGCCGGTCATGTCGAATTGAACCTTGGCTGCTCTTGTTATCCGAGCCATCGGGCGCATGGCTGTCGCCAAAGCCGACGAAAACGGAATCTCCCAATTCGGCGATCGAGTCAGGGGCACTCAAGCCGCTGGGGGCTTTGGCGAAAGCGCTGAGTTGATAAGGTGCGAACCGTTTGCTGCGCAAGAATCGGGAAAGCAATCGCGGAAGAATCAAGGCGACGCGAATCGGGGCTCTAAAGTTGCGATTTTCACACTTCTCCTCCTGGATAGAAAGGCTATCGAGTGGAGATTACGGTTCGGCAAATAAGAAATGAACGTTTGACTGATTTTGATGCCGCAATTCGTGGTTATTGTGAATTACTAACTCTCAGTCGGCTTTTGCTCCCGGAGTCCGGTGAAATATAATCGATCGATTTTCGCAGCCAGGACGAAATCGCTTTCCGTCAAGCCACGAACCTTGTGGGTGTAGATGCGGACATCCACCTTGCCCCATTCGAGACATAAGTTGGGGTGGTGCCCTTCTTGTTCTGCGACTGCGCCGATGCGATTCACGAAGTCAAGACCGGTTTTGAAATCCGGGAACAGGAAGCCTTTCGCAACGTGATGCTCCTCGATAATTTTCCAGTCGGGCAGCTGCTTGGCGTAGGGGATCAACTGGTCGCCTCTGAGCGGGGGCACGCCGCTGCGGCAGGGGACGCAGTGCTGGTCGGCCAGGTTGCTCATGGGAGATTCACCCAAAGGTCGCCGTCGCGGATCTCAACCCGATATGTCTTCAACGGCGCCACTTGATCGCGGAGCTCGCGCATATCCGCAGGATACACGTTGGCGGGAAAATAGTTCTCTCCGGTGCGGCAATCGAACTGAAAGTGATGCCAGGGACAATCGATGAGCGGTCCCCACATGGTGGCGCCTTCAAGCGGATTCAGTTTATGCGGGCAGATGCCGGAGACTGCGTAGATGGAGCCTTCGAAGCTAGCTATCAAAACCGGTCCGGACGGAAGAGCGAAGTAACGGGTTTGCCCGTGACGGATTTCGTCCAGCTGAGCGAGTCTGATCCAGGGCACTTAGGATTCAAAATCCGCGGTCATGAAACGGCGCACGTAGGGCGAAACGCCGGGCCTGCCGCGGCGGAAGTGGCCGGATGGGCCTTCGCTCAGGTACTCGGAGAACCAGGCCTCGTGTTCGACTTCTTCGTTCAGAATGCCGAGCGCGACGTTGTAAGTTCGATGATCCTTGCCGAAAGTCATGTTGCAGATTTCGGTGTAGGTACGAATGGCGCAGCGTTCGGCTTCCACCAGCACACCGAGCATCTGCTTCATGTCGCGGGGATTTTCGGGCAGGTAGGCGTCGGGGCATCCAGCGATGTCGGCGAACTTGCGGATGTCGCGTGGGAGAGCGCCGCCGAGCTCGTAGATCCGTGGCGTGAGGGCTTCAAAGTGGTTGCGGTCTTCGATGCGGGCGTCTTCGATGATTTCCTTCAGGCCTTCGCCGTCGAATCCGATCGAGTTCACGCGAAGAATCGTGTAGTAGTAGAAGGTAGTGAATTCGGCGCCGGCGGCGCGGATGAGCTTGTCGACGAGGACATTGACGTCCACGCCCGCTTGTTCGACAACTTGTCGCGCAACTTTTCCCATGGGGAGATCTCCTCGTCAATTAAGAATGATTTTCTCTTGAGAGGTTTCACCGCAATCGCCAGTTAAATTTTGTGACAGAAATGCCCGGTGTGCGCTCGCAGACGGTGTAAACTGACACTGACTGGCATTCTTTCCTTGGACGCGTCCACTCCCCTTCAATATGTAAAAGGCATCGGTCCGGCGCGCGCGCAAATGCTCGAAGCCAAGGGCCTGCTCACTGCTGAGGACTTGCTTCTGTATGCACCGTTTCGCTACGAGGACCGGACCAATGTGAAGACGATCGCTCAGCTTGCGCCGGGCGAGATGGCGATGGTGATTGCGGAGGTGCAGTCAGCGCATCTTGCCGGATTCCGACGCCGCAACTTGGGCATGTTCGAAGCGATCCTGAAGGATTCATCCGGAGAGCGGCTCGTCGCGAAGTGGTTTCACGGCGGCTATTTGGCGGATCGTTTTCTCCCGGGGCTGCGCGTGGCGCTGTACGCGAAGGTGGAGCTCGATAGTTACACCGGCGATTTGCTGATGATGCACCCTGAGTTTGAGATCCTTCCTGCCGACGATTCGGATGGCGAGGCGGGGCTGCACACGGGGCGCATCGTGCCGATTTACGAAGCCGCCGGGAAGGTGACGACACGGGCGCTGCGGCTGTTGATCCATCGCATTCTGGAATCGCTCGAGCCGGTGGAGGATCATCTTCCCCGTGCAATTCGCGAGCGGTTGAAGCTGCCGGATCGGTGGACGGCGATTCACGAGCTGCATTTTCCGGTGCACGAGGCGGACGCGAGACTGTTGAACGCTTTTCGTTCGCCGGCGCAGTGGCGGCTGATTTTCGAGGAATTTTTCTGGCTGGAGTGTGGGCTGGCGTTGAAGCGCAATAAGGCGCGGGTGCAGCCGGGGATCGCGTTCGAGCTGAACGATCGCGCGCGGGACAAGATCAAAGCGATGCTGCCGTTCAAGCCAACCGGGGCGCAAAAGCGTGTGCTCGGAGAGATTGCTTCGGATATGGCGGCGCCGCATCCCATGAGCCGGCTGCTTCAGGGCGATGTGGGCAGCGGCAAGACACTGGTTGCGGCCGAGGCGGCGGTGATTGCGGTCGAGAACGGTTATCAGGTGGCGGTACTTGCGCCCACTGAGATTCTGGCAGGGCAGCACTATTTTTATTTCAAGAACCTTTTTCAGAAGATCGGGTACGTGCCGGCGTTGCTCACTGGGTCGGCCACGGCGCGGGAGAAAACGCAGTTGAAGAAGCTGCTCTCGTCCGGGCTGGTGCACATCGGGATCGGCACACATGCGCTGCTTGAAGAGGACGTGGAGTGGAAGAGGCTGGGTCTCGCGATTATCGACGAGCAGCATCGCTTCGGGGTGATGCAGCGGATGCGGCTGGCCTCCAAGGGCCAATCCCCCGACGTTCTGGTGATGACGGCGACGCCGATTCCGCGCACACTGGCACTGACCATATATGGCGATCTGGACGTGTCGGTGATCGATGAAATGCCTCCGGGGAGAAAGCCGATCGCAACCAAACATGTAACCGAGGATCGGATCGAGGGCGTGTACAGTTTTTTGAAAAAACAAATCGACGCGGGGCGGCAGGCCTATGTGGTGTATCCCGTGATCGAGGAATCGGAAGATTTGAAAGCCGCGCAGAAGATGCATCAGCATTTGTCGGAGCGCGTGTTTCAGGGAGTGCGCGTGGGGCTGCTACACGGGCGTTTGAAAACGGATGAGCGCGAGCGGGTGATGGAAGAATTCCGGCGCAGTGAGGTGAAGGTTCTGGTTTCGACCACGGTGATCGAGGTAGGAGTGGACGTGCCGAACGCCACACTGATGGTAATCGAGCAGGCTGAGCGTTTCGGCCTGGCGCAGCTTCATCAATTGCGTGGGCGTGTGGGGCGGGGCGGCGAGCAGAGCTATTGCATCCTGGTGACAGGAAAGATGAGCGACGCGGCGCGTGAGCGGATTCGAACCATTGTGGACTCGACCGATGGATTCTACATCGCCGAGATGGACTTGAAGCTGCGCGGGCCCGGGGAGTTCTTCGGCACCAAGCAGAGCGGTCTTCCGACGCTCCGGATCGGGAACATCATTCGCGATCACGATGTGCTCGAAGTGGCGCGCGGCGAGGCGCAGACGTTCATTGCAAATCCTCCGTCGGCCGGGGAGCTGAAGGACGCGGTGACGTTTATTCGCGATCATTGGCAGCGCCGCTACGGTTTGGTGCAGGTCGGGTGACATGCGCGTGATCGGGGGAGAGTTTCGGAGCCGGAGGCTGAAGTCGGTGCTGGGGATCGAGACACGGCCGACGCCGGATCGGCTGCGCGAGGCGCTGTTCAACGTGCTCGCGCCGCGCATTCAGGATGCGGTGTTTTTGGATGCGTACGCGGGAACGGGAGCGGTGGGGATTGAGGCGCTGAGCCGGGGTGCGAAGCGATGCATTTTCGTGGAGAAGAATCGGCGACCCGTCGAGGTGATCCGCGACAATCTGGCGGCATTGGGACTCGAGAACCGGGCAGAAGTTTACACGAGCAAGCCGGCGCCGGTATTGGAGCGCGTGAAGGCGGATATCATGTTTCTCGATCCGCCGTATGAGATGGAGAAAGAGTTGGAAGCGGCGCTCGCGATGTTGGGGGCGATGTTGGGGGGCTCAGGGGCGTTAGTGATCGCGCAGCATCCGTCGCGAAGGGAGTTGCCGGAGACTGTAGGGACTCTGCGGAAATATCGTGTGCTAAAGCAGGGGGATAATGCGTTGAGTTTCTATGCGCCCGGTTAGGGCGCTCGCACCGACGCCGATGTGCGGGTACGGCGAAAGCGTCCCCATGAGTGGGTCGCGGCACGTCGAGGACGTGCGCCACAATGCTAAGGCGAGTCGACGACGGCGGGTTCTTCGACAATGACTGACCAATCCAGATTTTTCGAGTTGATCACCAGATAGGACCAGTGCGGCTCAACGGCGACGTAATCGATATCGTGACCGGGGCCGTTGTGATCGACGGCGACGGCGAGATCGCGTCCGCTGACGGCGCTGTTAACGGTAACGCGAAGAGTTCCCTGACCTGCGGGCTTTTCGTTGCGGGCTTCCCAGCGGACTCGCACTTGCGTGTAGCCGATTTCGAAGGAATCGGTCTGGGCGTCGCCGTGACCGGACCATGATCCGACGGGCCGCCACACGACCTTGGTCTTGTGCTCAGCTGGGTGCTCCCGATGGCACGCAACTGCGAGGAGGGCGAGAAGCGCTAACGCCGCGGCTTCGGGAATCGCACGACCCAAATCCATGCAATTGCTAGGCTATCAGACGGCCCCGCGGGTTTTCGCAATGTGGTGCTAACCTCAAATCTTAACGCCCGCGTCCGAAACGCGAATCTGCGAGGGGGCGTCGAAATTGTTTATGAGAATTTTAGACAGGCGGCTGGCCATGCTGCGGGGCCGCAACTTCAGGGCTGGTATGGTGTTGGCGGTCTTCGCGGCCGTTGTGGTGCGAGCGCAAACCACTCCGAGCTTTGACAACAGTGGAGACGGGACGTTGACCGGCACGTACTTCGTACGGCAGGTTTTGGCGGCGAATGTCGATAACAGCACTAGCGCGATCGGCCGCGCAGTGAGCATCGCCGGCGTCATGACTTTCGATGGCAAAGGAAACTATTCGTTCTCGGGCCAGATCGTGGACAGCACGACCGGGTCGTCCGCGTCGGCTTATACGATCAGCGGAACCTATGCGGTGCAGTCGAACGGATTGATGCAAATCCAAAACCCGATCGATACCACGCAGATCGACTATGGCGGAGTAGGCGGTATCGGACCGAACGCGATCATTGCGAGCGCCACCGAGACGAACGGCACCTACAACGACGTTTTCGTCGCGATTCCGATTTCGAGCGGCGCCAACAGCGTGCAGGGCAGCTACCAGATGGGCTTCATCGATTTTCTGCAGGGCAAAGCGTCGCAGGTTCGCGACGGGTACTTTACGCTGGCGGCGAGCGGGAGCGGGGCCTTCAGCAATACCACGGTGAATGGCGCGATGGCGAATCAAGGCAGCACGCAAGGCACCCAATCGCTTTCGGGAGTCACTTACTCGCTGACCAACGGCTCCGGCACCCTCACTTTCCCGACTTCCGGAACACCACTGACTGCGCTAGTAAGCGGAGCAAAAGCTTTCGCGGTATCAGCGGACGGAAATATCTTGCTCGCTGGAGCCGCGAACGGCTTCGATCTGATGGTAGGAATCAAATCGCTGAGCGGTTCTGCATCGAACAGTCTGTTTCAGGGGACATACTACAACGCGGCGCTGGAGAACGATGCGTCGGGATTGTCGAGCGGGATGAATTCC
>Ga0126373_10000818_pt1 | contig 21120 bp, 20 predicted proteins | sample PanSoiMetPlot_11_FD_92545 | JGI IMG/M metagenome (GOLD analysis project Ga0126373, IMG submission 92545) | Tropical forest soil microbial communities from Panama - MetaG Plot_11 | ecosystem: Environmental > Terrestrial > Soil > Tropical forest > Bulk soil | place: Panama | collected 2016-02-17 | reverse complement strand
CGGCGGCAGCGGTGTGGCGTTCGGTACGTCCGCGAATTACCCGCTGGAAGGCGTGCGAGTGGGCGTTCACAAGCCCTGGAAGAATCGCGCAGCCGGCGAGACGTTCGGCCTGCGCGAGATCGGAGGGCTCGCGGGAAAAACGCGCAATGCGTCCCTCCGCATCCGCCACCAGAGCCACACCCGACTCGAATTGGCCGCCGCGCCAGACACGATCCGGCAGCCACGCGGTCACACCTTCTCCTCAGGAACGTTCGACAGCGAGCATGGGACTCGAGCGACCCGAAACGCTTCGAGCAACGCCCCCGCGGCAGGACCGTGGACTGGCGCGACCACGCAATTCGACGGGTCGGTCTCAAGCAATGTAAAAAAACGCTCGCGCACGATGCGGCTCCGAAAAACACCGCCGAGATAGGAGAACCGCGTTGCGTCCGCCGGGCGAAACAATTGCCGGCGCACGACCCCCGCGAGTTCAACCAACGCCTGCGCGCTCTGAAACAGGATTTCGCGCGCCGCCGCATCGCCTTCGCCTGCGGCTTGATCCACGAGCTTTGCGAGTGCGGCGATGCGTGGCCGCGGAAATTCCGGCGTGTAGAAACGATGCAGCAGATCGTTGGCGTCCTCTGCCGAGGTGGACTCCAGCAGCACCGCCCGCAACGAAGTCGCGCGCCCCCAGCCTTCTTCCAGGCGCAGCGCGGCGCGCAATGCTTGGCGCACGATATGAAATCCACCACCCTCGTCGCCAAATACGTGGCCCCAGCCGCCCGCGCGCGCGGTTCGGTCTTCCACGTTGCGTCCAAACGCGATAGAACCAGTTCCGGCGATCACTATGACGCCGGGCTGTCCTGCAAGAGCACCAGCAAGAGCGATGGCAGCGTCGTGCGTGACCGTGATCTTGTCGCTCCCAACGATTCGGGAGACCAGCGCCTCTTTGTCGGCGGGCCCACCGCTCAGCCCGAGACATGCGGAGGCGAAACGCGGAATCGGATCCAGCCCTGCGCTCTGGGATGCCGCCGATAAGCACTCGGTGAGCGCTCGAATAAGCTTCTGACGACCCTCTTCCCCGGACGCATGGTTACACGGACCCGCGCGGCCGACGCCGCGCACGCGGCCCATTTCGTCCGCAATCAGCGCGGTTGTGCTGGACTGGCCGCCATCCACGCCGAGAAAGAATCGCTTCACGCTGATACTGGCAGGCATTCTACTCGATGCGGTACAGACGCTCGCCCCGAGTCTCTCCGATAAAGGTAATGCCCCAGGCGTTCGGGTAAAGCCGCCAGTCTTTGGCGCCCCACTGGCTATCGTCGATCAGCAAATATCGGATGCCACGCGCTTTGAGTTCTTGAGTGGCCGCGCGCCGAAGGGTTGCGCGAACCGGCCGTTCCGATTCCTGCGGCGGCGCATTGATGGCGTTCCATCCGGCCTGTTGCGTCAATTCCTGCACCACCAGGCGCGCTTGGTTCGTATCGCCCGATGTTTCCACGACGACGGAGTCCACCGGCTGGAGCTTTCCGAAATCCACCTGTATGTACATTCCTGGCTCAGCGTACCGCCACGTCCGCCAGCGAGTGACCGGGTTGTTGTCGAACGCCAACTGGACGTCCCACGGATTCGGATTGGCGGTGAGTTGCCAGTCGGGCGAGCGGGTGATTTCCCTGCCTTCTGCGAAAACGCGCAACTCTGCCACCGCCCACTGCTGCTCGTGCGTCCACGCCGTTTGGACCAGGCGCATGCGGCGAATCAAGCGTTCCGGAAATTGGAACTTAAGAATTCGCGTTGGCGCCCGCTCGGTGGTCATGGGGGTCCAAAGCGTATCCTCGAGGAGTTGGTTGGGACCGGCGTGCCAGCTAACTACGATGTGGCGCGAAGTATACGCTTGGGCCGGTGAACCGAACGCGAACACCTTTTCGCCCGCCGGCACTAGTTTTTCGATCATACGGGCAACGGGATACGACGAGCTCGTGCGCATCAGGTAGGCGTCCGGATCTTCCCGCCGCAGCGCGGCTGGAGTTGAAACTCGCCAAACCGACCAGGATGCTTTGGCGTAGCGATCGAATACCTTTGGCGTGCAAGCCACAGTGTGTCCCGCCATCAACAGCAGCAGCACCCATCGCCATTTTTCGATCGCGAGGGCGAGCGCCAGCGCGATGAACGGTAGGACGGGAATCAGGAACCGCGCGCCGATGTTGCTGAAATACGTCGACCCGAAAACGGCAGCCGCTAAGAGAAGCTGGCGGCCCTCGCGGTACTTCAAGGCGATCAGCGCGAGCGGGCTCAATAGAAAAAGTGGACCAATGAAGCCCGAAGTTTTCATGCCTTTCACCGTTAGTTCCAAAGGCAACTCGCGGTAGCTGGTCATTTCATACATGTGAAGATAACGGCTCCATTCTTCGATTTGCGCGGTATGGACGTAGGGGCTCGGGAACAATCGACTGGCGAAAGGTGAAACGGGATTCTGCACTTCGATGATGTTCTTGATCATCCAGGGCGCCATGCAGGAAAAAGCGCAGACCGCAACGATGAGCGCGGGCTTCCACACTCGCTCACCGGCCCGCCAGCTTTTCCAGGCGATGAATGCAACGGCGTAGATCGCGGCCACTCCTCCCGTGTATTTGACTTCGTAAGCGAACCCGGCGAGCAGGCCGATTAACACCAGCAGCCGATTGTCGCGTGTCTGGTCCCAGATCTGAAGCACGTAAAAGAGCGCGAAGGCGAACGCCGCCAGCGCGACATCCACGTAGGCTACGGAACCATCCATTCCGACGACCGGCGAAAGAGCGGTGAAAAGCGCGGCGGCAACTCCCGCTGCCGGATGACCGATGCGGCGGGCGTAGCTCAGAATCATGAGCGGCAGCGCGATCCAGAACGAGAAGTGAACCAGGGCTGCGGCTGAATGTCTCCCGTACTCGAAGGCAAACAGGAACAGCAGCTCGATGCCCTCGGACAGACTGGCGTAGAAATTGTCCGTGATCAGCGGGAATCCGCGGGTGCGGGAATATTGCGAGACGACCCCGAGATGGTAGGTTACGGCGTCCGGGCTCTGCTCGGGCGACATCGCGTTGAAGAGGTAGTACACGGCGAAGGCGGAAAAAATCGCGATAAATAGCCAGCGCCATAAAACGGGAATTGGGGGAAACGTCTTGGTGTGAGCGCGGCTCGCCTTCGTGTACAGAACGCAGGCGATTGAGGCGAGCCCGACAAAGAGAAAAACGCCCGGTCGCGCGAATTTGAAAATGCACAACGCAAAAACGACGGCGCTCAGGCACGCGGACCCGGAGACGAACTCGAGCAGCCGCGCTTCGGTCTTGTAGAAGACGCCCGCGAATCTTTGGAGCAAAATCGCTCCCATCGCCCACGCCGTCGCCACCGTGAACAATGCACCGAACAGGATTGGCGCAAGGGCTTTGATCATTGGACAAATCCGGCCCTCGACAAGATCACGCCAAACTTAGCGCCGTCGTCAGGAGCTATATACAGCTTGTCGACCTTGATCGAGATCGCCGATTCGACCACGGCCGAGAGCCATTCGGGAGGAACCGGTTTTTCGAAATGTTTGAACCCGGGCTTATCGTAGCGGATCTTGTCGAGCGAATTTCCATTCACTAGAAATTCAAGCGTCAGCGGACCCGTCTGCGCAAAGCCGGGGTCGTAGATCGCGAAGTCGACGCTCAGCTTGACATGATCGATCACGACTGCCAGAACATTCAGGATCCCCTCGCTGTCGGTCCAGCGCCAGGGGGTATCGTATCGCGGATGGACATCTTTGACGATGTGCGCATCAAGATCCGGCTGATCCATTTCGAGCATCATGGAGGAGGTGTCCGGAGCCGGCGGTGGTACGGATTGAGCCGGCGGCGCATAGGTCTCGGGCAACCGGCCGCAACCGGTGAGTGCGATCAACAAAGCACCTGCCGCGATTCGGATCAAGAACACATTATGCCAGCCCGTGGCGTGCGGGTCGACGCGGCGGGCGCCAACCAGTAGTCGAACCATTCACAGGTGCGACCAGCGATAGCCTGCCCCAGGGACGATGCGTCGAGACCACAGCCTGGGCCAATCCGGCGCGTCGAGCCAATGCCAACAGTTCATGCCGCTTGAACGCGGCGCGCACCGAGATCAGTCCGTCGCGGACGAACATGTGATCCCATTGAAAAAGCCACTGCGTGGCCGGCAGGAATCGAAGGGCCAGCGGTCCCCGCTCCAGGTCGATCGCGAGCACCGCGCGTCGAGCCAGTTTTCGGAAGCTGGCGAGCAGTTCGACAATCTGGTCATCGGTGAAATGATGCAAGAAAAAGGAGCTGAACACAAAATCGAAGCTTGCGGGTTTGAACGGGAGCTGAAAGGCGTCAGCGGTCAGTTTCGGCTGTGCCGCGCCGTCGAGATGAAAGCTCAGCCGGTCGAGTGAGAATACGGTGGCGTGAGGATATTGGGAGCGGACCGCGGCTCCGATGTCGCCCGTGGCGGCGCCTACGTCTAGAAACGAGAAGCGCTCATCGCGTCTCGCGAGGCCGGCGATGATCTGACGTAAGACACGGTGCCCACCGAAGTAGCGATTCACGCGCGCCAGGTCGGCTAGGGCTCTTTTGGAGTCGTCAGCGCTGGCGCGATCGAGCTCTTCAGGTTCGATCACGCGCTGTTGGGCGAGTGTCACGCTCCCATGATAAGATGCGGCATCTTATGGATTTTGTCGTTGGGAATCTGGGCTGGATCGAAGCGATCTGCGGCCCGATGTTTTCTGGAAAAAGTGAAGAGCTGATGCGGCGGCTGCGCCGCGCCATGATCGCGCGCAAACGCGTCCAGGTATTCAAGCCGATTCTGGACGACCGTTATTCGGCCAACGAAATTGTCTCGCATGCCGACCGTCGCATGCGCTCGGAAGCGGTCGAGAATTCAGCCGATATCCTCGCGCGCCTGGATTGGCGGACTGAAGTGGTCGGGGTGGATGAGGCCAATTTTTTCGGGCAGGAGCTAGTCTCGATCGCCACGCGGCTGGCCGACAGCGGCAAGCAAGTGATCGTCGCGGGGCTGGACACGGATTATATGGGCCGGCCCTTTCCGCCAATGCCGGACCTGCTGACGTTGGCCGAATCGATCACCAAGACGCTAGCCATCTGCATGCGCTGCGGTAACCCCGCCAAGCATACCCAGCGGCTAGTGGAATCGAATGATCTGATCGTAGTGGGGGCGGCAGGGATGTACGAGGCTCGCTGCCGGCGCTGTTTCGAACCGGGCGCGACGCGGCAGGAATACCTCGATTTCGCCCGTCCGGCGGCCAAACACGCAGAATCCTGAAACCTTAGGGTGCAATCCGCACCTCTAAATTGATAGATTATCTAGTGACCCTGCCTGGGAGGAACACCTGAAATGTCAATTTTTCCGAATCCAAGCCCCATACCACCAGAGCCATCGGAGCCGGCCAATCCCGGGCCTCCCACTGCAAGCTGGCCCCAGCAGCCTCCGCCGCAAGGTTACAACCAGTCGGCGGGCTACGCGCCGACGATGCAATACCCCCCTCCGCCACAGCAGTATTACGCACCGGCGCCGGAATCGGGTAAATCCCTACTGAAAACGGGACTTTTGATCGGAGCACTGGTATTGTTGGCGGGCGCGAACGTGTATCTCTACACGCAAGTCAATCAGTTGAAGGCAGATCTGGCGAAGAATGCCGATGCGACCCAGGCCCGGATCGACAAACTGGACGAAGCCAATTCGCTGAGCGCGCGAGCGAATCAACAGCGCGTTGACGAGCTCAAGCAACAGCTCGAGCGGGCTCGGCGCCAAGCCAACATGGCCGCCGGCGATGCTAAGGAAGAAGCTCTGAAGAAGGTCGAGGAGACGCGGGCACAGCTTCAGGCGGCGCAACAGCAGGCCGAGCAGCAGCTCACTTCCGACATTTCCAAGGTCCGCGAGCAGACTGATACAGTAAACACGCGCGTCACTCAGGTGAGCACCGATGTAACGGGCGTTAAGGGTGATGTCGCGACCACTCGTTCTCAGTTGGAGAAAACCGTAGCCGACTTGAAACGCGCCACCGGCGACATCGACGGCCACAGCGTGCTCATCGCCACCAACGCCAAGGAACTGTCTGCGTTGAAGGCGCTCGGGGAGCGCAACTTCATCGAATTCAATATCAAGAAGGCCAAGACGCCGCAGAAGGTCGGCGACGTGTCCATCGTGCTCAAGAACGCCGATTTCAAGAAGAACCGGTACACCATCGAGCTCACGGCTGACGACAAGACCACCGAGAAGAAGGATCGTGGCATCAATGAGCCGGTGCAGTTCCTGACATCGAAAGCCAAGCAGCCGTACGAGCTGGTGGTGAACGATATCAAGAAAGACAACATCATCGGATATCTGTCGGTTCCTAAGGTTCAGAACGTCAGGAACTAGACGGGCACCACAACAGCAGGTTCGGTAACTTCGGCGTTCACGTCCCCGAGTTTCATCGCAGTGTGAGGGCGCGCGTGCTCAGTACGCACGTAACCGAGCGCAACGACGCGACCGAACGCGGGGGAAAATGCAGCGGAGGTAATCTCAGCGGCGTTCGCGTCTCCGATCTGAAGTCTTGAGCCAGGTTGCGGCGGCGTCTTCGTATCGAGCTGGAGCGGCATCAGCACTCGATGGATCTGCCCGCGCGATCGGACCCGCTCCACGACTTCCTGCCCCAGATAGCAGCCCTTGCTGAAGTGCAGCGCGTGAGGCTGATTCGCCTCCTGGGCGAGGAAACGGTCGGTGATGTCCTCGCCGAAGCGGGGTTTGCCGTGTTCCAAGCGTACGACGCGGAACGCTTCGGCATCGGCGGCTTCGGCACCCGACGTTTCCAGCGCAGAAATGAGCGCTGGTTTGTCGCCGAGGGATGTGAACATGAAAAAACCGAGGCTGCCGGTAGTGTTGAGACGCGCGATGAGCCGGGCGCCCCATACCTCAGTTGCATAGTCGTGTTCGGGCGGCGTTGCTCCGGCACGCCGCAGCGCTTCCGCCGATTCCGGCCCTTCGATGGCGATGGTGGCAGTCGCATCGGTCTGATCTTCCAGCGTGACATCGTCAGCGATGATGTAATGATCCAGATGCTGGTAGAGCGTCTCGCGCGTTTCCGGCTCGATGTCCAGAAGAAAATGATCGGACAGGCAGAGAACGTTCGCGTTGGCAAGAACGCGCCCCTTGTCGTTTAGAAAAAACGCGTAGCACCCGGTGTCCGGAGTGAGCTGCTGGATGTGATTGGTGGTCATAGCGTGCAGCAGACGCGCGCGATCCTCGCCCGTGAGCTTAATTTTGCCGCGCGAAGAAAGATCGAGCCACGCGGCGTGGTTCCGAAGCGCTTCGTAGCCCGTCATGACTTCGGAATAAAGTGCAGATAGCCGGCTAAAGCGATAATGATGAGTCCTGAAACGATCATTCCGGTGAGCCAGCGCCTGCGTTTGTCAGGATTCGCGCTCGGGAGCGAATACAGAATCGACACTGCGACGATATGCAGCACAAACAGAAGCTTGATGCCGAGAATCATGTGATATAGCGGCGGGAGGTTCGTTTGGCTCAAATAGTTGTACAAGCCTGAAACGAGCACAGCCCCGAGCGCGACGTAGAGGATCGGACTGAAGTAGGCGGCGACACGAGACTCCGTGGTTTTGCGCTCGGCATCGGGAAGCGCGGCGAGTGCGGGGGCGACGGCGAAACGGGCAAAAATGAAACCGCCAATCAAAGTCACTACAGACGCGATGTGCAGCCAGCGCATGATCAGCGGCAGTACCGCGACGCTTCCGTCCATAATTTCATTATGATTCATGAGATCTTGCCGGTAGGTATGCTGCAGTGCAATTGCTCGATTTTTGGCGACGAACAAAGCCGAGAAGCCATCGTGGTGGATCCGGGCGACGAGATCGAGGACATCCTCGGGATTCTGCAAAAGCGTGGGCTGCACGTGAAAGCCATCGTGATCACGCACGCGCATATCGACCACATTGGAGGCGCTCAGAAATTAAAGGCGGCCACGGGGGCCCCAGTCTACATGAACGCGAACGATCAGGAACTCTACGACCACATCGACATGCAGGCGGGCTGGTTGGGAATCGCCACGCCCGAACGAACCGAGATTGACGTGAACGCACGCGAGGGCGAGAAGCTGGTGCTCGGTCCAGCGGAATTTCACATCCTCGACACACCGGGGCACACGCAAGGCAGCATCAGCATCTTGATTCCGGCCGAGAATAAGCTTGTGGCCGGCGATACGTTATTTCAAGGGAGTATCGGGCGCACCGATCTGCCGGGCGGCAATTCGCGCCAGATTCTTAGATCGATACACGACAAGCTGCTGCCGCTCGACGACGCAGTGGTCGTGATTCCCGGCCACGGACCGAACACAACCATCGGGCGCGAACGTAAAAGCAATCCGTTTCTGCAGGGGCTCTAGCCGATATACTGGGGCTGTGAGCAAGCAACATACCTCGCAACCTGAAGGCGACCGAGCCAAAGGCTACCAACCTTCGCTCGGAAGAAAGCTGCTGATGTTCGTGCTCTGCATCGTCGGGTTGATCATCGTCTGGGTCTACTATTTCCGCTTCGCGAAACCTTAAGGCTTGCGCTTGAGCTGCGCCATTACGTCGGCTACCAGCTCTTTGGCGCCCGTCAGGTATTGTGAAATCATCTGGATGTCCATAGCTGGCTTGCCGGGCTGCCGAGCGTTTTGGCAGTAGACGCCGTGCTGACCGACCAGGACCAGGGCGTCAGTCAACAAATCGAGCGTCACCGCCAGCCGCCCGCGCTCGACCCCCATCATAAATTCTTGTCTTTCCAGCTCTTCCCGCCGGTCTTCATAAACGGACATTGGCTTCCATTGTAAGATGCGCTCATGACGTTTCCTCGCCGACGAGAAAACTGACCGATCTCGTGGCGTGAACCCGCTTTCTAGGCTCTCTTCTGTCAGGCTAGCGTTTTCAACTCTGACCGTTTCTCGGATCGGGTTCGCCCCCACCAAAAACTACCATCATCCCAAGCGAGTATGCGATTGATTGGCACGTCAGAAGAGTTACGAATATGAGCGCCCACCATGCCCTACCGTTTCGCCGAATAGAAGAACTCACTAAGCGCGTGGGATATTGAAATGGCTGCCCAATCGTCAACGAAGAGGGCGATCAAACCGGGCGCCGGAAGAACACCCACACAACGGCCAGAGCTCGCAAGATGCGGCCAACGATGATAAGCGAACAGCGCGAGGTAAAATCCCATTGGCCAGACAAAAATCACCCAACCAGCAGGTAGAGGAAGGCTCCAATGCGGTTGAGGAGTATCTCGCGTGATTTCGTCTGGCCAACCGCTGGTAACTCCATCCCAAAGCAGAGGCAGAGCGAGTACGGCTAAAAGCTGGAATACGGCCAACGGACGTAAGCTCACCCATCCCAGATTCAAACATCTGGTGCTGGAGTTGATTCTGGATCTAAATTGATCGTCTCTGCTACAAGGCGAACGCCGCACCGTCCTGTCCAATCTGTCACTTGAGCGCTGGCCGGTCTACGTGGGTACCTCGCGTACCGTTTTTCACTCTTCGCCGACGCAGTTACGCGTCCCTAAAGTCTTTTTGCGGCCCGCCGATAGTACCTCATAGGAGAGGTACTAATGTTCAATTTCCGCTCGCTGTTGTTTTCGACTGCGATCTTCATGGCGGTACCGCCGTTCGTGTTGCGCGGGGCCGACAAGCCCATCGCTTACGTGGGAGGAACAGTAAAATCGATCCCGGCGAATGCCGTAGGTACTTTCGATTTTGACGATACGCGCGAGCTGCACTTCCTCTTCTCGGGCGGATTCTTCGCCGTCCCCTACGAGCAGATCACGAGCACCAACACCAGCAAAGAGGATTCATCGCACCACATCTTTCGGAAAATTCCGGCGCCCTCGTTTGGGCATAAAAAGGAAACCCTGACCATCGCGTTCAAGGACGCGGCCGGAACAGCGGGCAGCTTAAGCTTTGAAGTAAACGACAGTCAGGCCACCATCGCCTGCGACACGATCGCGGCGAAAAAAGCTTTTTTAGCGGCGACTGCGATTCCATCCAACGACTGGTGGGGTGACCGGTACTGGAAAACGAACCGCAACAAACCCACTTGGGACACGCAAACCGCGAGCGTTCCTCCGCTGCAGCCCGGAACTCCCGCAACGAAGTAATCAGACGATCTTTCCCCTGACTTAACACTGGCAGCGGCATAGGTTACCGCCTGTGCCGCTTTTTTTTTGGCCTGTCACTACTGCCAGGTACCTAACGAGTCCGCTAACTTTCGCCTCCTCAGCTTCGGTGCTAGCCTGTAAGTGCCCGCGGGAGGGGTCATGTCGGCTACTGCATCGTTGTTGCGTGGCGCGCTTGCGGAGAGGATGGAAGCTGCTCGAAAAAGCACCGATCAGCTCTTCGATCTGCTGAAACCGTCTGCGATTTACTCCCGCCCGATTCCCGAGCGGCACCGCCTGATTTTTTATCTCGGGCACTTAGAAGCTTTTGATTGGAACCAAATCGCGCGGAATGCGCTGGAGGTTCCCTCGTTCCATCCCTTGTTCGACAAGCTGTTCGAGTTCGGAATCGATCCACCCGTCGGACGGGCCGCGCAAGACCAGCCATCCGACTGGCCCTCGACCGCAGAAGTTTTGGCCTATAACCGGCGGGTGCGAGAGAAAATCGACGAACTGCGGGAGACTGCCCCTGCGCAGATCGTCAACGTCGCGATCGAACATCGTTTGATGCACGCCGAAACGCTGGCCTATCTGTTTCACAACTTGCCATACGATCAGAAACTCGGCCCGGCAATGACCCAGCACGAACCGGGCAGCTCGATTGACCCGGCGATGATCGAAATACCAGCGGGCAAAGCAACCTTAGGTCAACGTGTGGGCAAGTTCGGGTGGGACAACGAGTTTTCTGAGCACACTGTCTCGGTGCCAGGCTTCCAAATCGGCAAACACAAAATAACGAACGGCCAGTATCTCGATTTTGTTCGCGCCGGCGCGGCCCCGCCACATTTTTGGATCGAACGTCAGGGTGAATGGCTCTATAAAGGCATGTTCTCTAAGACGGCGCTCCCGTTGAACGCCCCCGTCTACGTGACTCACCAGGAAGCTGCGAGCTATGCGCGCTGGAAAGGCGCTGCTTTGCCGTCCGAGGCCCAATTTCATCGAGCCGCCTATGGAACAACCGGCGGAGAAGAGCGTCCCTATCCATGGGGAGTGGCGCAACCGGATGCGAGCCGCGGCAACTTTGATTTTCATCATTGGGATCCCACCGATGTCGAGTCGACACCAGCAGGCGACAGCGCTTTCGGCGTCTCGCAATTGGTGGGAAACGGTTGGGAGTGGACTTCAACCCAATTCGGCCCGTTCCCTGGTTTCCTGGAATTTCCTTTTTATCCCGGCTACTCGCAGAACTTCTTCGACGAGGAGCATTACGTCATGAAAGGCGGGTCGCCTCGCACCGCCGCATGCATGTTGCGCCGCTCGTTCCGGAATTGGTTCCGACCCAACTATCCCTATGTCTATGCCGGCTTTCGCATCACCGAAGATTAGACCTGCGCTTGACGATAGCGTCGCGGAATTTGCGGCGGGCGTGTGCTCCGGGTTGAGCAAACCACAAAAGGAACTACACTCCAAGTATCTTTACGACGAGCTGGGGAGCGCGCTGTTCGAAGCGATCACACATCTGCCGGAATACGGCCTCACGCGAGCCGACGAGCGCTTGCTCTGTGAGCATGCCTCCGAGATGGCGGACCTGCTTCCCGCGATGGGACACGTGGTCGAATTGGGTAGCGGCACCGGCCGCAAGACTCGCTCGATTCTCGCGGCGCTCAGCCGGCGCCGGTTGGACCTGCGGTACTACCCGATCGACGTTTCCGCTGAGGCGTTGACGCGCTGCGAACGCGAGCTTAGCGGGCTGGCGGATGTGCGCCCTCTGCGCCAATCGTATCTGGATGGTATGGCGCGAGCTGTCGAAGAGCGCGTGAGTAGCCAGCCGTTGCTGGTTTTGTTTCTGGGCAGCACGATTGGAAATTTCGAACGTCCCTGCGCGATGGCATTCCTGCGCGATCTGCGCAGCGCGATGCATATTGGAGATTCCCTGCTACTGGGCGCCGACCTGGTGAAAGAGCCGAAGCGCCTGCTGGACGCCTACGACGACCCCACCGGCGTCACGGCGGCTTTCAACCTGAACCTCCTCGGCCGCGTGAACCGTGAGCTTGCGGGCGATTTCGACCTGCGCAAATTCCAGCATGTCGCACGCTGGAACGAATCCGATCGCCGCATCGAAATGCATTTGCGGTCGCGAGTGAACCAAACCGTGTCGCTCATGGCATGCGGCCGGACGTTTCATTTTCGCGCCGGTGAGACCGTCTGGACGGAGTCGTCTCACAAGTTCCTCCCGGACGAAATGCACCACATGGCTGCGGCCTGCGGCTTCCGTGTGGAGGCGCAGTGGCTGGATCGCCAGTGGCCGTTCGTAGAAAGCCTATGGTCGGCGGCGATATGATGGCCGTGATGGGATGACCCTGGTCGAATTTCGCGAAGTCTCTTTCCACGTAAACAATCAAGTCATCCTCGACAAGCTGAGTTTGTCGGTGACGCGCGGAGAAACGCTGGTGTTGCTCGGGCGCAGCGGATCCGGCAAGACGACGGCCCTCAAGATGGTCAATGGGCTGGTCTTCCCGAGCGCCGGGGAAGTGCTGGTGGATGGCCGCGCGCCCACCGCCCAGGACCTAGTCCAGCTGCGCCGCCGCATCGGCTACGTGATCCAGGAGGTGGGACTGTTTCCGCATTTCACGGTCGCGGAGAACATCGGCTTGGTGCCGCGATTGAACGGCTGGAATGCCGAACGAATCTCGGCGCGGGTACGCGAGCTTCTCGAACAGGTCGGACTCGATCCGGATGAGTTTTCCGGCCGGTACCCGCGCCAGCTTTCCGGCGGACAGCGACAGCGCGTTGGTGTAGCGCGGGCCTTAGCAGCCGATCCCCATCTTTTGCTGTTCGATGAGCCTTTCGGCGCGCTCGACCCGGTGACTCGGCTCGAGCTCCAGAACCAATTCCTGTCGTTGCGCGACCGGTTGCAAAAGACATCGATTTTCGTGACCCATGATGTGAATGAGGCGCTTCGCATCGGCACCCGGATCGCACTGCTAGATCGTGGCAGACTGGAGACACTGGACACACCGGAACAATTCTTGCAGTCGAAGGGACCGCAAACGCGGGCTTTCCTTGCCGTGCTGGAGGATAGGTTGCGCGCGCCTTCGGAGCAATTGGAAGCGCCATGACGCGCAACGGACTGTGGCGCGAGATTCTTGACCTTACGTTCGAACATCTGGCTCTGGTTGCGGTCTCGATATTGATCGCGGCGGCGATCGGCGTTCCACTCGGCGTTGTATTGACAAGAAGGCCGCCTCTGCGCGGTTGGGTGTTGGGCTTCGCCAACGTGATGCAAACCATCCCGAGCCTGGCGTTATTCGGGTTTCTGATTCCGATTCCGCTGATCGGCGGCATCGGCAAACGTACGGCCATCGTCGCGCTTGTTCTTTACGCCTTGCTGCCGATCTTGCGCAACACCCTGGTGGGCATTCTTGGCGTGGACGCGGCGGTGCGGGAATCGGCGATCGCGATGGGCATGACGGATCGGCAGCTTTTGCTGGAAGTCGAGCTGCCGCTCGCCGCACGAACTATCCTGGCCGGACTTCGCGTAGCAACCGTGACAACCATCGGTACGGCAACCATCGCTGCGGCAATCGGAGGGGGCGGGTTGGGAGTATTCATCTTTCGAGGTATTGCCTCGGTGGACACGACGCAAATTCTCGCAGGCGCTATCCCCGCGGCCCTGCTCGCGCTGCTGTCGGACGGAGGAATCGGTTGGATCGAAAAACGTTTCTCGGCTGCCTGAGCGCGCTGTTCGCAGCAGGCTGCTCCGGGAAGCGGCCGCGCATCGTTGTCGGGTCCAAGAATTTCACCGAGCAGGTAATACTCGGAGAGATCATCGCGCAGCACATCGAAAACCGGCTGCATGTTCAGGTTGACCGCAAGCTGAACCTGGGTGGGATGCTGCTGGCGCATCAGGCTCTGCTTTCACAACAGATTGATCTTTACCCCGAGTACACCGGCACGGCGTTCGCGAATGTTTTGAAAAGCGGCGGCGTCACCGATCCCACGGTTGTCCTGGAACGTGTGCGTGCCGAATACGCCCGCATGCAGCTCGAATGGTTGGATCCCTTGGGCTTTGAAAGCTCCTTTGCGATGACTGTGCGCGGTGAGGACGCCAGAGCGCGACGTCTCGAAACTTTGAGCGATGCCGCCGGCGATCCCAAAGGATTCGCGCTCGGCTGCGGTTACGAGTTCATTACGCATCCAGATGGATTCGCTGCGTTGAACTCAAAGTATGGCCTGAGATGGACCGCTGCTGAAAAAACCATGGACCTGGGGCTTCTCTACCGTGCCCTAATCGACAAACAAGTGAGTATGGTGGCGGGCAACACGACCGACGGCGCCTTGAGCAAACTGGACGTTCGCGTCCTCAAGGATGACAAGCGCGCTTTCCCGCCCTATCAGGCCTGCGTGGTGGTTCGAGCTGGCGTGCTCGCGCAATATCCCGAGCTACGCAAGACGCTCCAGGAATTGTCGGGCAAGATCTCCGAACAACGAATGCGCGCGATGAATTACGAAGTGGACGGCGCGCATCGTCAACCACCGGAAGTCGCGCGCCACTTTCTGGAACAGGCGCTCAAGAGCTAACGCTGCTGTGACGGCTCGGCCGGGATAGGTTCGTCTTTGCGGCGGACGCGAGCAATAGCGCGTACGAGTTTGCGGTATGGCACTTCGTCCAAGCCCCGGAATCCGATCCACTCTCCGTCGCTCCAGGTGGCGTAATGCCAGCGGGCCAGCAGTGCCAAGTGCTCCTGCTTCTCCACGAGCGGAGGCTGTTCCGGCTGAATCGATTGAACGATGTGGCGCAGGCGCGCGTCGAGCGACTCGTGCGAATCGAGCGCCAGAACTTGCGGCGCCTGCCATGCCCCTTGACACACGAACCAAAGCAGGACGCTACCTGAAGTTGCGGCAGGGGCGATCGCAACGCCATAGAGACGATCGAGATCGCAGACCAGATCGTCGCGCAGCGCCAATACTTCCTGGATGCGTTCGTAGCGCTTATGTTCACGTCCGGCGGCCTCGAAATCCAGCTCCTCGCTCAAACGGTCGCGCGCCGCGGCCGTGACATTCAGCAGGGCTGCGCCGTTGCCGGTCAGAAATTCCTGCACGCGCGCGGTCTCGGCGAGGTACTCTTCGCGGCCGACCACTTGCTGGCACGGGCGCATGCACATATTCATCTCGCCGTAAATACAGCCGGGATGCTGGGGGCTCGGCTCCAGATTTTCCTGGCAGCGGCGGATCTGAAAGAAATCCAGGAAATGATTGTCGAACAGCTCGGCGCCGGCGCGCGTGCGAAACGGTCCGTAGTAGAGTGCGTTTCCGGCCGATAACTTTGTGGTCACTTGCGTGCGCGGAAAATCGTTCGCCAGGATCAGCTTGATGTACGCCGGCATGCGGAGCTTAACCAGCCGAACATAGTCAGTCGGAAAATTGTCGCGGGCTAGCGCGTAGTGCACCAGCATCGATTCGAAACGCGATCCGGTAAGCCAGTAATCGACGCGCGTTGCCACTTCGCGCAGATTCAGCGACCGGCGTAGGCCTTCGGCGTCGGGCGGTTTCAGGATGCGCAGCAGGCGGCGCCGGAGCATGCTGGTTTTCGCCAGGTAGGCCGAGCGGTCGCCGGCCTGTACCAGGAACACGGCGTCGGAATTCGGCAGCGCGGCAATCGCCTCGTCAAGTTGGTCGGCGCTGATCGTCGCCGGATCGGGAACCCTCATCGCTTTCTCTCTCTCAGTGTGTCACTATAAGACAACTCTCCTCGAGCGCATTTCGCAAATGGATTTCGTCGAGCAGTTGAAATCTTCCGTCGATATCGTCAAGACCATCGGCGAGTACGTTCGGCTGAAGCGCGTCGGCAGCACGCCGCGCTACATGGGCTTATGCCCGTTCCACAACGAGAAGACGCCGTCATTCTCAGTGCACATGAGCCATCAGTTCTTCAAGTGCTTCGGCTGCGGCGCGGGCGGCGACGTGATCAAGTTCGTGATGGAGATCGAGCGCGTCACATTTGTTGAGGCGCTCAAACTGCTTGCCGAGCGCAATGGCATCGCAATGCCGAAGCGCGAGTACGCCGACGCGGAGTCGAAACTGAGGGGCGCGCTCTTTGAGATGCATGAGACAGCCGCAGCCGCCTTTCAGAAAAACCTGGCGGGATCGGCGGGCGCCGATGCGTGCAACTATCTCGCCCGGCGCGGCGTCTCACCGGAACAGATCGCCGAATTCGGACTCGGACTTTCGGACGCCTCAGGCCAGCAACTGGTTCGCCTTTTCGAACCTCGCTTTTCAACTGAGCAGCTCGAAGTTTCAGGATTGGTAATGAAGCGCCAGGACGGTTCCGGCTTCTTCGACCGCTTCCGCGGCCGCTTGATGTTTCCCATTCACAACGAATCGGGAAAAATCATCGGCTTCGGAGGACGGGCGTTGCGCACGGGCGACGAGCCGAAATACATGAACTCGCCAGAGACCGCGCTGTATCATAAGACTCACGTTCTTTACAATCTGCATCGCGCCAAGGAGACGGCGCGGAAGCTAGAGTACGCTGTGTTGGTCGAAGGCTATATGGATGTGATCGGCGTCTTTGCGGGCGGCGTTCGCAATGTAGTCGCGAGCTGTGGCACGGCGCTCACCAACACGCAGGTGCGCGCTCTCAATAAACACTGTTCACGCATAGTCGTCAATTTCGACCCGGACACAGCCGGCGCAAACGCGGCGGAAAAATCCATCCAGATGCTGCTCGACGAAGGATTCCAGGTGCGCGTGCTCGAGCTCGGCGGAGAACTCGATCCGGATGAATACATCAAGGAGAACGGCGCCGAGACTTATCGTTCGCGCCTCGAAAAAGCGCCAAGCTATTTTCATTGGCTGGCCGACCGCGCGCGCGCCAAGTTCGACATGCGAACCGTCGAAGGCCGGATGCAAGGCTTCAAGTTCGTCGCGCCCTCGATCCAGCGGATCTCCGATCGCCTGGAACGCTTCGCGGTCGCTAACGACGTTGCCGACTATCTCGGTGTCGAAGAGAAACTGGTGCGGGACTATTTCAGCCAGGGCCAGCCCGGCAAGACGGCGGGCCAAAATCGGCCTTCGGTCCCGCCCAACGAGAGGCTGCTGTTGAACGCGCTGCTGATCAGCGACCAGGCGCGAGATGAAACAATTCCGGATCTCGCGGCACTCTCTATGGTGGAACGCTTCACCACCAAGCGTGTTTTTCAAACCATTTTCGCCATGCATTCGCAAGGCCCGGTCCGTTTCGCCGATCTCGAAGCGCGTCTAGGCGATGCCGACCGGGACCTATTGTCGGCTGTGATTTTCGCCGATGAAGTATTAGAGGAGGAGAAGGCTCCTGAGCAGGCCCAAGCCTGCCTGCGAAGTCTTCAATCCCAGGATCCCAAGAGCGAGATCGCGGCGCTGCGTGCACGCATCAAGACCGCCGAGCGTGAAGGGAAACTGGACGAAGCCATCCGGCTGGCCGAGGAGTTGGATAGGATCGCTCGCAACCGGAGTTCCGTGCAGGGGAGTTCTGTTCAAGCATGAGGACTGCGGTGCGATGAGTACTAAGGGAGCCAGCAGAATGCTTGTGGCGCTGGTGTACACTAAAGTGAATCAGGGTCCAGGTATCGCTGGTTAAAGGGTGCCAGTGGCAACGGAAGAAAAGTTCGGCCGGCTCAGACAACTCATGGAAACGGGCAAGGAAAAGGGGTTTGTCCTCTACGACGAAGTGAACGATCTGCTGGCTGAGGGGTTTCCTTCCGGGCGCGAGCTCGATGATCTGCTGACCGATCTCGACAGCGCCGGTGTCGAGATTCTCGAAGAACCCAAGCTCGATTTCGAAAAATCGAAGGATGGCGAAGCCGAGGACCTGACCGATCTCGAACTGGCGCAGGAAGCCGGGGATAAGACCAACGATCCGGTGCGCATGTATCTGCGCGAGATGGGAACCGTCCCGCTGCTCACGCGTGAAGGCGAGATCGAACTGGCCAAGCGCAACGAGCGCGGCCAGTCCGCCGTACGCAAGGCGCTCTCCCGTTCGCCGCTAGTGATTCGCGAGATTATTCAGCTCGGCGAAGATCTGACCCGAGGCGCGGTCTCAGTACGCGACATTCTGGTGCTGCCCGAGTTTGTCATCAGCGACGAGGACTTCACCGCGCAGCATGACGATCTGCTGGCGCGCATCGCCGAGATCGAAAAGTTCTACAAGAAAACGCAACAGTTCCGGCAGAAGCTGCAAGCGGTTTCGCGGCAGATGAAGCCCAAGCAGCATCGCAGCCTGCGTTACGGCCTGGCGCGCAACATGGTCGTGATTTCGCGGATCATTCGCACGGTTGCTTTCACAACCGCAGTGCGGCGCGCGCTGGCCGGCCGTCTGCGCCGGGCTGTCGATGAGCTGAAGCCGCTCGAACGCGAGATCGCTCGCATCCAGCGCAAGCTCGAAGAGCCGGTGCACGGCCATCCGAATCGCGATCTCAGGAAAGAATTGCGGCAGGCGAGCCAGCGGATCCAGCAGCTCGAGGAAGAGTGCGGCGCAACGTCCACCGAGCTGCGTCGTACGCTGCAAATCGTCGAGCGCGGCGAGCAGGAAGCCGAGTCGGCCAAGAAGCAGCTCATCGAGGCCAACCTGCGCCTGGTGGTTTCCATTGCCAAGCGCTACACCAACCGTGGGCTTCAGTTCCTCGATCTCATCCAGGAAGGCAACATCGGTCTGATGAAGGCGGTGGATAAGTTCGACTACCGCCGCGGCTACAAGTTTTCGACCTACGCGACTTGGTGGGTGCGGCAAGCGATTACGCGCGCCATCGCCGATCAGGCGCGCACCATTCGCATTCCAGTCCACATGATCGAGACCATCAACAAGCTGGTCCGCACTCAGCGCCAGTTGCAACAGGAGCTCGGGCGCGAACCAACCACCGAAGAATTATCGGTCAAGATGGAGCTGCCGGTCGGAAAAGTTCGCAAGGTGCTGCGCATCGCGCAGGAGCCGATCTCGCTCGAGACGCCGGTAGGCGAAGAAGAAGAATCGCATCTGGGGGATTTCATCGTCGACCGGCGGGTGGTCTCGCCGTCCGAGGCCGTCATCAACCTCAACTTGCGCGAGCAGACCGCCGAGGTGTTGAAGACGCTCAGTCCGCGCGAGGAAAAGATCATCAAGATGCGCTTTGGCCTGCAGGACGGCAGCGAGCATACGCTCGAAGAAGTCGGCCAGCATTTTGCCGTAACCCGCGAGCGTATCCGCCAGATCGAAGCGAAAGCCCTGCGGAAACTGCGGCATCCCAGCCGCAGTCATCGCCTGCGCGCATTCCTCGATACCAGCCTTCACGAATAGGGCTTTTTCGAATAAATCTCGCGCACCTGATCCACGATCTCTCGAGGTACCATGTGTTCCCATGGTTCACCGCGAACGATTCGCTCCCTGACCTCCGTGGACGACACGGCGTCGTGATCGCTGCGCATGTACATCCGTTGAACACGGGAGCGCAGATGGGGCGGCGGCTCGAATTCGCCCTGACGTGCGGCCACCAGCAACTCGAACTCCTTCAACATTTCCTCGACGACGCCAGGCCGGCCATAGTCCCAGGTCAAGACACGTTCGGCGGCGTCGCGGCCGCAGACAAAATAGAGTTGAACATCGGGACCATAGCATGTCTTGCATTCGCGAGCAATATCCACAAACAGGGCCGCCTCGGAGCTGGCAATCGAGCCGAAAAGCGACATGTCGATGGCGTCCAGCATCTCGAGCCGCTGTTCGAGGGTCGCGCCGAAGTACTCCTTATGCGGTAGCGCACTGGGTACTACGCACAAAACCTCATCGACGTAGAATCCCGCAGTGCTCGCCAACTCCTGATGCGCAATGGTGGGCGGATTAAAACTCCCAGCCAGTACGCCGAGTTTCTCAGGTTTTCGCAGGCTCTTCTGGTGGAACTTCATCGTTTACAGGCAACAATTTCGGATTCCCCGACGCCCTAGGTGCCGTGGCCTACCAACTTAAGGCCTGAGACAGGTTGAGGTAGGGTAAGTCCCCGACAGATCCGGCGGCATTTTCGCCCTAAATTTGTAATATATGCTGTGCTGGACCTGTTCGGAATGCGGCCAAGAAAACTCGCCCGCGCTCCGCGAATGCCCATCGTGTCCGCCCGCCACGGCGCGGCCGCCGCAACCGGCGGCAGAGGTAATCGCAAATCGGTCAAACGATGGCATTCTGGCCCTGGCCCACAACCTGGAGACGATCCACGCGTTTCCCATTCTGAGTGCGGTCCCCGAACACGCGGTCGGGATCCGGGAAAACGGACGTTCATCCCATAGCTCAGTCGCTGCAACTTTGACGGAGGAGTCCCATCTCGAGTCAGGACCCGAGGCGACGGGGAGTTTCAACGGCGAGGACGACGTCACTGGTGCGACGCAGGAGGCGATGCTGGTATTAGCCGAAGAGACGCTGGCGATTCCAATGCAGCATTCGGTGGATTCACTGGTGCGGCCTTTGGTGGAGTCGGCAGCGTTGGCAGAGACGATAGGGCCGCTGCCCGAAGTGGCTGCCGAGCCGGAGACCGCTGCGGCTTTGACCGAGCAGCCAGCCCAGACCCTAGAAGAAGCCGCGCTCGAGCCTGCCGCGACGCTTAGCTCGATTGCAGCCGAGCCGGCCGTGGAGGCAGCGCAGGTCAGCGAAGTGCCTGATGCACCAGAGACTCCGCGGACCGAATCAGTTTCCGAAGTCGTTGAGCCCGCTGCGGAGGCCGAAACGATTGAACGCGCGGCCAACCAGAGCCCACTGCCCGAACCGGTTCAGACGGACCGCGCACCCCAGGAGACCGAACCCTCCCCAGCGCTGGCCGAATCGGAACGCAGTGACGTGCCTCCTAGCGTCGCAGCTGCCGCCCTGACACCCGAACCAGTGTCGGCAAACGATTCCATTCGGGCCTTGGCTACCGAGCCAACGCAATGCGAAGTGCTGCCGGAACCTCCTCCATTCGAACCTGCGCCCGCGCCCAT
>Ga0126373_10000815_pt1 | contig 21175 bp, 16 predicted proteins | sample PanSoiMetPlot_11_FD_92545 | JGI IMG/M metagenome (GOLD analysis project Ga0126373, IMG submission 92545) | Tropical forest soil microbial communities from Panama - MetaG Plot_11 | ecosystem: Environmental > Terrestrial > Soil > Tropical forest > Bulk soil | place: Panama | collected 2016-02-17 | reverse complement strand
GCCAAAGCCCACCGTCGCGATGGCCGCAATCAGCTTCGGCAGAAACGGCCGCATCTGGATGTCGCCCTGATGATCGTGGTAGGAGCGAATAATTTCTTCAGTAGAGTGCTGGTTCGGATCCGGTGTCATGAATTGCATGATCAGGCCCGCGATGATGAACCCCCCGAGCACTCCCGGAATCATGATGAACGGATGTGCGAGATAAAAACGGAGGATCGGAGGCCACATCCATTTCAAAATCACTTGCGCAATCAATGTGATCAGAAGCCCAGTCAAAACTCCCATCACTGGCGCGACGATCAGCCACCGATGCAGGTCGCGCGAGTAAGTCGCCGTCAAATCTTCGTGCACAAACGCCGCATACTTCCGCAGCCGCGGATGGCTCATCAATCTCGATTGAAATCTCGTCATCATCTGAACGCCAGTTGCAGATGCAAAGTGAATCTCTCTATTTCCGGTTCACGCCCGCAAGCAGCGGTGCCTTCGAATTGTCGTGGAACCTATCAAGCTCCCTACGGTGAAGCGCTGCTAACTTCGTAAGTGTTGCGCGTCCGGCAACCGTAAGATCCACTCGGACAAACCGCCGGTCCCGCTCCACGTGTGTTTTACGGACGAGTCTTGCGCTCACTGCCCGGTTCACCAACGCCACCACGGCGTTGTGCCTCTCCTGCAGAAATTCCTGCAATTCCGAAATCGTCGCCCAGCCGCGCCCGGTAAATCCCGCGACGCCAAGCATCAGTTGATGCTGCTGGGGCGTTACGCCCGCTGCGCGCGCCGCCTTCTCGCTAAACCGCAAAAATCGCCGGAGCCCGTATCGAAATTGCGCTAGCTGCCGAATGGCGCGCAAGCTCGCGCCATGGGTTGGCCTCCGGGCTGACACTGGGTCTTTCACTTTCTGCGATTATATCACGACATGATATATCTGTGGGCGCTGAAGCCAAGTAATAAACACCGTAAGGAATTTCCTGATGAGGGACAGGCCGGCCTCAATCGAACAGACTCACCACCGCCTAAAATCCGCCCACTCCTCCGCCGCCGAACCCGCCTCCTGAAAATCCGCCGCCTCCAAATCCCGACCCTCCGGCTCCGCCTGCGCTTCGCGGCGAGGACGCCAGCGCATTTCCCGTTTGCATCGACATCAAGTTCAAGTCATTCACGAACAGATACGGCTGAAATCCTGCTCGATATGGTCCGGAATACCACTGCGGCGGCGTCTTGTAGATGTCCTGAAACGCGCTCGCCCATTTCTTCTCTACGTGCAATGCCATCGCGTACGGCAAAAACTTCTCGAACATCTCGGGTGTTTTCACCATGTGTTCGATTCGGTCTTTTTCCACGCGCCCGAGGAAGTCCTCGAATCCAAGTACCTTTTCCAATTCTCGTTCGCCGGCAACCGTGCGCGCCGACATAAAGTGCCCAAACAGCGCCACAATTCCAGCTGTGAAAAGCCCAGAAAGCAGCATGGTCAGGAACGAAATTCCGAGCCAATTGGAAACCGGCGTGGCCACAAAAAAGGATCCGAAAGCGATCGCAATTCCCGCGGCAAAGTAGCCTTGATGCATTCTGTCAGGCCGCTGCTTATAAAATTTCCCCGCCATCAATGCATCAAAAACGCGGTTGCGAATCGCCGGCAAGTGCACATAAAAGTGATTTTGCAAATCCGCCAGCGACACCTGATCGCTTGCGCCATCGTCGAAGAGTGCGCCAAGCAGTTCCTGCTCGTGCGGTTTCAAACTCGTCCACTCGGATGCAGCCTTCGTGCGGTGAAAAATGAACTTCTTGTGATGAACTAGTCCCAGCGCCTCGCTCGTCTCTTGCTGCTCGACCTTCAAATATCCGCGCACCGCCAAATCAATAATTGTCGCGGTGATGTCGCGCATCGCCACTTCATTGTCGACCAACGTCCCCGCTTCCGCCGGACTCATCTGGTCAGGCGGTTCATATTGCACGCTGATCGGGTTTCGTCTCGGATCGCGTCCGTTCGAATACCAGAACCATCCCATGAACAGCAACGCTGCAATCGGCAGCGCGAACGGCCAATTGCTCCTTAAGAAGAGAATCGTCTTCGCCAGCGCGTCCGGCTCGTGAACAAATCCTTTATCCCATCCGACAACGGCCGTCAGCCCTTCGTGATAAAACAGCGGCCGTTGCATCCCAATTTGCACCGCGTCGCCTGTGATCTTTACGTCGGCGTCCTGCCCCCGCTGCCCGTATCCTCCCGTGAACGCTTCCGCATGTAAACCCGTCACACCTCCGGGCAATTCGATTCGCGCAGATGCGTTCTCGACTGGCGCGTCCGTTTCATTTCCTGTAACGTTCCAATACAGCTCGTCGTGATCTTGAAAAAATCTCAGCGCATCCAGCACTTTGTACCGGATAACCACCGTCCGCGTCGCATCCACCGCGTCCGGCACATAAATCTTGAATCGCTTGTATTGTCCTTGCCGCGACACCTCATATTTCAGTCGATTCCCATTCTCGTCGGAGACGCTCTCTGGCTCCACGAAAAGCGTGTAATTCAAGCCCATCGAGCCGCGATACTCCACCGGAATGCTTCGGTAAAGCCCGTGCCACTCGCCCTCGAAATTCACCTTGAGCGTTTCTGTCACGTCGATTGTCGAATCCGCTTGCACGTCAACAATTACGTCGAAGTTCTGTATCGTGAGTTGGCGTGCGCTTGCTGGAAGGGCCGCTGCAAAAGCGGCCGCAAGCACAAAGAACAGAAAAACTGTGGCGCGGCGAAGGCTGCGCATCCTTAGTCCACGCCTATTGCGACGCGCCAGTCTGAAAACTTACCTTCGGCGCTTCGCGTTCTGCCGGCGCGCTGGTCTCAAAGAATTCGCGCGGCTTGAAGTTGAACATTCCCGCGATGATGTTCGAAGGAAACTCTGCAATCTTCGTATTCAAATCGCGCACCACCGCATTGTAATAACGCCGCGCGTTCTGAATGCTATCTTCCAGTTGATTCAGCGTATTCTGCAACTGGTTGAAGCTTTCCACCGCTCGCAATTGCGGATACGCTTCCGCGAGCGCGAATACTTGCCGCAGCGCCGAGGTCAGCATGTTCTCCGCTCCGGCCTTTTCCGCCGGACCTTGTGCGCTCATGGCCGCGTTTCGCGCCTGCACCACGCCTTCCAGCGTGCTCTTTTCATGCCCCGCGTATCCCTTTACCGTTTCCACCAAGTTCGGTATCAGGTCATAACGTCGCTTGAGCTGCACATCAATGTCTGACCACGCGTTGTCGCACTGCACCTTCAGTCTGACAAGTCCGTTGTACATCCCGATCACAACAAAAACCAGGATGACAACAATCCCCAGTATTACCCAGCCAATCATGGCGCCTCCTTCTTACAGATACGCATCCGTGCCCCTCCAAGTTGCGTGGTCGATATCCGCAACTCCGGCTTGACTTACTCGCAGCGAACTCACGAAGAGGACCGAGTCGAAGGGTCTGCTAACTGCTCCTAACGTTGCAAGCATACGTTTCGGCACTACACTTGTAAAGCGTCCGGCAAACCCGTGCGAGTCAAATCCGAGGTCTTTCAAGCCCGCTTCCTACGACATGGTGTTTACGGGCAATTGCCTACCTCATCTAGCCGTCGAATCAACACCTTACGCTATTTAATACGATTTATATATAGAACTTGGTATATCGCGCGGCTCGCCACCGTGTTATGCCTTTCCCAGCGGGGTCGTTAGATGTTCTGGGGATGTCCATCAAGGTCTGCGTTTTCTTTCCCCCACTATAGCCGCAACAAATCCTCTTACGGAGACATACTATGAACCGGGTGTGTAATTGGCGTTTCGTCGTTATCATCGCTTTAGCGAGTTTCGCATTTGGCTTCTTCTTTCCATCAAACAGCAACGCTCAATCCACAATCTCAACAGGAAGCATTTCGGGAAGCGTCACCGATCCGAGCGGCGCCGCGGTCCCTGGTGCTTCTGTGGTGATTACGAACAAGGACACGGGACAGAGTCACAAAGTACAAGTCACGGGTTCCGGAAACTATACGTCAGGCCCGTTGAATCCCGGCACGTACGTGGTCACGGTCTCTGCTCGGGGATTCAAAACCTCTGTGGGCACAATTGTTGTGCAAGTTGGAGTAGTCTCCACGGGAAACGCCAAGCTGCAGGTTGGGCAAGCGACCACGACGGTCGAGGTTTCCGGTACGCAAGTTGCGGTAAACACCACACAAGCGACCGTGCAAGGCGTTCTCACTTCGCAGCAGATTCAGAATCTGCCGATTAACGGCAAGAATTTTCTGGATCTTGCCCAACTAGAACCCGGCGTTCAGATCCAGGACGGCAGCAATTTTGACCCCACGAAAGTTGGTTTCTCTTCGATTTCCTTTGGAGGCCGCTTTGGCCGCACCGCCCGCATCGAAGTGGACGGCGTTGACGTAAGCGACGAAACGGTCGGAACCACTACCGAGGACATTCCAGCCATCGCCATATCTGAATTCCAGACCGAACAATCAACCCTGGATCCTTCCACTGAGCTCACCTCTTCAGGGGCCGTGAACGTCGACACCAAGTCGGGAACCAACGGTTTCCACGGCGACGCCGACTATCTGTTTCGCGGGAATCAAATCGCGGCAGCGTTGCCCGCTCCTCCGCTTTTTCCCACAACATTTCAGCGAAATTTCACCGACGGCGATCTTGGCGGGCCAATCATAAAGAACAAACTATTCTTCTACGTTTCCGGTGAACGCATTATGCAGCATGAGAGCTCCGGCGTGCCGGTCGCTTTTCCATTCACGGCATTTAACGGGAGCGCGCCGCTTCCCTTCAGCGAAGGTGATACGACGGATCGCCTCGACTGGTCCGGGCCCCACGGCATCCATCTGTTCTACCGCTTCAGCTATTTCAAGAATCTCGTTGACTCTGCTCTTGGCGCGGTCAGCTATCAGATTTACAAAAACGAAGACATCACCCGAAATCATGACATCGGCGCGGATTTCAATTCCGGCAATTTCGCCCACAGTTTCCGCTTTAGCTACCTCAAGTTCCAGAATAACATCGGCGACGCAGTGCGCGGAAGCAGCCTTCCGTTCGCCAATTTTCCCGTCAGTTTGCAGGTATCGAATACGCTGTTCACGGGGCCGAACCTTCTCGCGCCCCAGGAGACTCCTCAAAGCGACCGCCAGTTCAAGTACGACGGCAGTTGGATTCACGGAAGCCACATCGTTCGCTACGGGGTCGACTTCGACCGAATCCAGGGCGGCGGCTTTGCCAAGTTTTTCGGTCTGGATCCGACCGTCATAGCCGGACAATCGAGTGCTGACACCGCCGCTGCGATCGCGAATGCCGCTAAACCGGGTGGCTGCGGAGCAGCTGACACCAACCCGGGGGGTCAAAGCGATCCACAATGCTATCCCATCGACACGGCAACGAGCGGCAACGGTCAGGGTTTTTCCACTGAAAACCCCGCCTTCGGCTTTCCTGCCGGCGGATTAGGGCCCGACAATAGGCTCGGTCTGTATGTCGGTGACACCTGGAAAGTCCGCCCCACGGTTGCCTTGACCGCGGGACTTCGTTATGACCGCGATACCGGGCGAACAGACAGCGACCTCAACAATCCTACTTTCGCTTCAGCGGTGAATGCGATCGCTCCGGGTTTCGGAAGCCCCGTCCGCCAGCCCAATGACGACTTTGGGCCTCAGTTGGGCGTGGCTTGGGACGTCGGAGGACATGCCACTACTGTGATTCGCGCTGGCGCGGGCATTTATTATGAAAACGTCATTTTCAACAACGTTTTGTTCGACCGCCCCTTGCGTCTGACCACAGGTCAGTTCCTGAGTTTCCCAACTGTATGCTCCAACGGCGTCGCCGACTCTGTCACATTCGGCCCCAACGGCCCCTTCGCGAATCAAAGCGTCACCGTCAATCAAGTCGAGGGCGCGCCTGTCTGCGGTGAATCCATCGGCAACGCTGCGAGTCAACTTGCTGACTTTCAGAACCAGTTTCAGGCGAGCGAGACCGCGCCGGGACCGAATCCCAATTTCCTTCCTACAAGTCTGAGCTCGGGCTCGTTCATTGGAGCAGGCTTGTTTGCCCCCAACTATCGCACGCCTCGTTCCTATCAAATGAACGTCGGCATTCAGCGGCAGATCATCCCTGGAATTACCGTTAGCGCCGACTTCGTCCGCAACGTTGCCTTGCGGACTCTCCTGAGCATTGACATCAACGACGCAGGCGACGTTCGCTTTTTCGATTTGGCAGCTGCGCAGTCGGCGATTTCAACAACCAACAGCTCCTTCGGATGCGCCACAGTCGATTGCGCGATTGCAGCAGGTGCTACTATGGCGGATTACGCCAACAATGGGCTTGATTCTCCCAGCGATCTTGGCGTCCAGCAGTGCAATAACGCCCTGAACATCAGTTGCGCGTTTCCGGGCAAGAATCCTGCCACCGGCGAACTTCCATTCCTCGAGCCGATTGGCCGCTCCGTTTACGACGGCTTGCAGGTCAAGTTGACGACTCAGAAATCCGCTCCATTCCGCGGCTTGCGGGCCGTGAACTTCCAGGTTGCTTATTCGTTGTCTCGTTTCACCAACACAGGCAGTGCGGCTCCCACTGGTCCTGGTTCCGGCGATCAGGACTTTGTTTTGACCGCGATTGACAATCGGAATCCGCTCGGTTTCAGCGGGCCGGAAGCTCTTGACCGCACCAATCAGTTGTCCTTCGGAGGCTACTTTACGTTGCCTGCTGGATTTCAACTGAGCACGATCGCTCACTTTGACTCTCCCCTCGCCAATTCATTGGTCGTCCCCAATTCGGGGTTAGGCGCAGGCGAGATATTCCGTTCCGACTTCACCGGCGACGGTTCCGTTGAGGATTTGCTTCCGGGCACTCACATCGGCGAATTCGATCGCGGCATCAACGCCGCAGGGATCAACACCGCGATCAACAATTACAACAGCACCGTCGCGAATCAAGCCACGCCAGCAGGCCAGGTACTTATCCAAAATGGCCTCTTCACCCTTTCACAGCTCCAGTCTCTTCAGGGTGTAGCACAACCGATTACCGACGCTCCCGCCGGACAGGCCGACATGTCCTGGCTCCGGACGTTTGACATGACTCTTTCGTGGGAGTATCGGATCAAAGAGCGTGTCACCATTAAGCCAAGCGTTTCGGCGTACAACTTGTTCAACTTCGCGAACTTCGATCCCACGGTTTCGCCGATGAGTGGCTTGTTGACCGGCTCTGCCTGTGCGATCAACGGCACCGTGCGGCACAATGGCGGTCAGTTCGACTGTCCATCGGATCGCGTTGGTCTTGGGACGGGCGTGTATTCTCTTGGCGCGCCGCGTACTCTCGAATTTGGTCTGAACCTGAGGTTCTAAATCTAACTCGGGTTGACCCGGTCCTCACATCTGACCGCCGAGCATCTCTAGGAAGATGCTTGGCGGTCAGATTTTCCTTTCTCTCCTAGCGCCCCAAAGCAGAATAGTTTATATGGCGGGAACGTCGCTTTTGCGTTATCTTTCCACGCGCAACAAACAGGCGACGCGGCTCCCTCTGGTATGCTCTTCAAAACTCACAGCGCCACGGTCTACGGCATCGAGGCTTATCTCGTGGAAGTCGAAGTCGACGTCGGCCCTGGACAGGCCGGCAACTTCAACGTGGTCGGCCTTCCCGATATTGCGGTCAAGGAAAGCCGCGAACGCGTAAAGGCTGCCCTAAAAAATTGCGGCTTCGACTATCCCGGCCATCAGGCCGTCACGGTCAACCTCGCTCCCGCCGACATGCGCAAGGAAGGGTCCGCGTTCGACCTCCCCATGGCGCTTGGTCTACTAGGATGCCAGGGCACATTTTTCGGCAAAGCGCTCGGCGATTACGTTTTTCTCGGCGAGCTTTCCCTGGATGGAAGCGTGCGCTCCGTTCGCGGCGCTCTGTCGGCGGCAATCGCCGCACGCGAGAAGGGAATCAAAAACGTCATCGTGCCGGAGGCAAACGCGAAAGAGGCCGCCGTCGTCGAAGGCATTCGCGTCTTCGCGGTCAAATCCCTTCCGCAAGCCACGGACCTGATCAATTCTCCCGAGTCCTTCGCGACCATCGCGGTTGACACGAAGCAGTTGCTGTCCGAGGCGAGTTCCTACCTGGTTGATTTGCGAGACGTCCGTGGCCAGCAATCCGCCAAGCGCGCCCTCGAAGTTGCTTGCGCCGGCGGGCATAACATTCTCTTCATCGGTCCTCCCGGCGCGGGAAAAACCATGCTTGCCAAGCGAATTCCCACGATCCTTCCGCCGATGTCCCTCGACGAGGCCATCGAGACTACGCGCATTCACAGCGTCGCCGGGGTGCTGGATGATTCGCGCGGCCTTGTTGGTACGCGCCCCTATCGCTCACCGCACCACACCATCAGCGACGCCGGATTGATCGGCGGCGGGGCTGTCCCGCGCCCGGGAGAAGTTTCACTCGGCCACAATGGTGTACTGTTCCTCGACGAGCTGCCCGAATTTCAGCGCAACGTGTTGGAGGTGCTGCGGCAACCGCTCGAAGATGGCGTCGTTTCCATCGCGCGCGCCGCGATTTCCCTCAGTTTTCCGGCGCGATTCATGCTGGCTGCTGCGATGAATCCCTGCCCTTGTGGGTTCTTCGGCGATGCCACCCGCGAATGCCACTGCACGCCGATGCAAATTCAGCGTTATGTCTCCAAAATCTCCGGGCCGCTCCTCGACCGCATCGACATTCACATTGAAGTGCCAGCTGTACGCTATAAGGAGCTTCGCGATGGCGGCGCGGTTGAATCATCTGCTACTGTACGAGACCGTGTGATCTCCGCGCGAAATATTCAGTTGGAGCGTTTTAAGGACGAAAGAAAGATCTACGCCAATGCGCAAATGCCCCCCAAGCTCCTGCGCAAACACTGTGAGATTTCCGCGGAAGGTGAAAAACTGCTGGAAACCGCCATTCAAAAACTCGGCCTCTCCGCCCGCGCGCACGACCGCATCCTCAAAGTCGCGCGCACTATCGCGGATCTCGACTCCTCTCCAGCGGTCCAGCCGCGCCACTTGAGCGAATCCATCCAATACCGTACTTTAGACCGTACGTACTGGGCGTAGTGTATCCGTTTGTCTATAGCGTCGGCCGATGCATCTAAGGTAGCGTGGGCGAAGTAAGCTGTAGTTGACTTGCGGTGGAGGCTCATGCAAGGATTGCCCGCCTCATTTTTGGCACATGGTCGGATGGCCAAGAATACCCAGCGCATTGAAATCACTTTGGAGACGCTTCTCGACAGCGTCGATTTGGCGGAAGAGATTGTCTTGAGTGTGGCCAGGGCGTGTGGCTTCGACGAAGACAGCTGCCACAAGATCGGCATGTCCGTGCGCGAAGCTGTCATCAACGCCTACAGTTACGGCAATCGCCGCGAACGCGGTCGCAAAATCGGAATGATCATCGAGCTCGAAGAACGCAAGCTTATAGTTCACGTCCTAGATGAAGGAAAAAGCTTCAGTCTGGCCGACGTTCCCGATCCGCTCGCCGAAGAAAACCTCCTGCGCACTTCCGGACGCGGCATTTTTCTAATGCGCGCCTTCATGGACGAGTTCGACGTTCAGCGCGGCCCTGGCGGCGGCACCGAACTCATCATGAGCAAATGGTTTCCCAGCGCGCACTCCAGCACCGAATCCCGTTCCCACAAAACTCATTAGTTCGATAGATTTTTGTTGCTCACCACGGCAGGTGCGGATGCAACAGTCCGCGAAAAATCTCCAGGTATCTTGGCTGAAAAATCGCCATATCCCCAGCAAAGAATCCCGTAGTAAGCGCACAGCAGATTACGAATCGAACGATATCGCCTCCTGATTTCTCCTTCAGTCGTGAGTACGCCCACACGCAACCGATAATCAGCAGTAAATTGGAGAACCAGGCGGGAACCGCAATCAGCAAATCTGGCCTGTCCACATGACCCGAGTGAATCCATCCCCCGAGCTGCTGCAGGCCATCCCAAAAGAAACTCGTCGCAACAATGTTCGCGTAATCCCAAAGGCCCGCCGCGGAAATCCCGATGAAATATCCCCAGCGGTTCCGCCTCAGCCCCAGCGCCATCGCTGCGAGGTACATCCACGCTTGAAAGAAGTGCAGCCAGCGTATGTCCGCTTCGAAATACGCCGACACCGCGAGAACTAATACAAAAACGCAGCCTCCAATTAGTATCAGCCACTCCGCCGCCCCAATTCTTCGCTCTTTCTTCTGCATGCACAACAATACGCCGCCAGGCCCAAGAATGTTCCCGCCCCTGCCACGAATGCATCCTCTGGACACCGCTCATTTTTTGTGGTTAGAATCCCGCCGCTAGACGGCCTTCCTGTCGACTAGAATCGCGCTCCCGGTGTGGCGCGCTTCGTTCGGCAAAGGAAGGAGACCATCATTTCAAACAATAAGAGGTGAAGATTTGGACCGAGAACAGGGTGTCGTCAAGTGGTTCAATGCGGCCAAAGGATATGGTTTCATTCAGAGGCAATCCGGCGAAGATGTGTTCGTTCACTTTTCGGCCATTCAGATGGATGGATACAAATCTTTGAATGAAGGCCAGTTGGTGGAGTTCGAGGTGAAGCAAGGCCCAAAGGGTTTGCAGGCTGAAAACGTAACAGCCGTCTAGGCCTTTCGCTTTCGCATAAGAACAGCCGAAGTGGAATTCCCGCCGAGAGAATTCTCTTCCCCTTACGCTAAGGGTTCGGTGTGTTTTTGTGTTAGCATGGACTTTCCAATCGCTTGGAGCTGAATCGTGGTAAAGCATATTTCTCGTCAGGAGTTGAAAACAGACTCGGTACAGGAGGCGCTTTCGCATGGCGCCGAAGCAGTCCTGTCTCACAAGAAAGGTTTGGTCCTCGCCGTTGTTATCGCCGGAATTATTGCCGCTGGAATTTTTGGCTGGCGCTTTTATTCGCAACGCCAATCCGTCAAAGCGGAGGCCGAGTTCAACGATGCTTTGGTGACTTACGAGGCTCCCGTCGTTGCGGTCGGTCAGCCTCCTCAACCCAACGAAGTGACCTACTCCGACGCCAACAAAAAATTCCAGGACGCACTGACCAAATTCGCGATCGTCATCAAGGAGTATCCCAGCACGCGCTCGGGTCAGCTCGCGAAGTACTATTCCGCTCTCTGCGAGCAGCACCTTGGGAAAGCGCCACAAGCTATCGCTGACCTTTCTGAGATCGAGAATGGTTCCAATCGGGATTTTGCAGCGATGGCGCGTTTTGAGCTGGCGGAGATCTACGATCAAACGGGAAAATCTGACCAGGCCGTTCAGCGTTACAACGAGCTTCTTTCAAATCCGTCCGTGCTCGTCCCCAAGCCCATCGTCCTGCTCGCGCTCGCGGGACATTACCGGCAATCCAACCCCGCTCAGGCCGCAAAACTTTACAATCAAATTAAGACGGATTACCCCGACTCCGGAGCCGCCGACGAAGCCAATCAGCAGCTCGCGCTGCTCCCTACCGGCAAATCTTAGCCTATCATTTCTCGTAAGCTGAATTGCCAGAAGAATTCTGGCTTACTTGACGTGTCTTTTCGCCGCGCGATATTCCGCCGCGATTTCTCCAAGGCTCTTCGGCTGGTATGCCTGCAGCTGTCTCGCGAGCTTCAGCCCCGTCTCGAAACGGACAAATCGCGTCGGAATGTATGTCGTGGTCGAGCCTCGCGCATAAACATACTTGTAATGTTCATTGCGGTTCGTGATAGGCAGCGAAAACGATCCTCCGCCGATGCTCGAGGTGCCGAATCCCCCTCCGCCACCGAAAGCCAATAGGTTTGCGCGATCCTGCGCATGAGTTGGCACCACCAGAAATAAAAATGCAGTTGCGATCAGGGCTGGCTTCATATGCGCGATCCTCGCTTTTGCAAAGAGATTCCGCTGTGATACGAAATTGTGCTGCGGACGAATGTAACCGCAACGCCCCAGGAGTCCTGGCTCAAAGCATCCACGCGCACCACACGCGCGCACTCGGCATCCGCCCCGGTCTGTGAATGCCCTGCCGGGCACGCTGCATACAAATGCATGTCCTCGTGGTACGTGGGGCGCCGAGAGATAAAACAAAATCCGTCCCGCGATAAATTCATCGCGGAGAGCATCTCTTCCGAAGCGTCAGGAGTCTGGTGATATGGCCTCACGCGCGCCGGTACGGACAGCCTCACTCTGCGAGAGCGTCGGCGATCCATGGATTGTGTCGGAATCCAATCCGCAGCCGCACTCTGTTTCGTTTCGACTTGTTGCCTCACTCACTCATCTCCGAACTTTGGCGGCGAAGGGATTTGGGAGAGGGTGTTTCTGTTTCATCTGGTCCGCGCCTCTGAGCGAATTGCAATTTCCACTCCAGCGTAGTGCACAGAAAATACAGCTCTTATTTCTATGCCTCCACACTTACTTAACCCGCACTGTTCCCTCGGACTGCAAAACTTTGCTAATCTCACAATTCTCAAGAAGGAGCAGACAAAAATGGTCAACGACATCGCTGTGCGGAAGCTCACCGAAGCGGACCGCGACTCCTGGCTTCCGCTCTGGCGCGGCTATCAGCAATTTTACGAAGAGGAAATCCCTGAGGAAACCACGCGCGTCACGTGGTCGCGAATTCTTGATCCGCGCGAGCCCGTTTTCGGTGCCATTGCCATTGCAGGGGACCGTCCCGTCGGCATCGTCCACTGGCTTTATCACCGCTCGTGCTGGACAGTGGGTAATTATTGTTATCTTCAGGATCTCTTTGTCACACCGGACCATCGCGGCAGCGGCGTCGGCCGCAAACTTATCGAATTCGTCTTCGCCGCCGCGCGCATCGGTGGATGTTCAAAAGTCTACTGGCTCACGCAAGAAACCAACGCAAAGGCCATGCTTCTCTACGACCGTATTGCCCGCCGCTCCGGTTTCGTGCAATACGAAAAATCCGTCTCGTAGCCGCATCGGCCAAACCGAAAAAATACTCCTAAGCTCCCGTCGCGCGGCCGCTCTCCAGCTTAGCGGTCATTGTGATTTCAGCCTTGAACAATTTCGAGACGGGGCAGCCCTTCTCCGCCGCTTCGGCTGCTTTCTGAAACGCCGCCTGGTCGCCGTTCGGAACACGCCCTGTCACGTCCAGATGGATTTTCGTAATCGCGAAACCGTCGCTCACTTTTTCGAGCGTGACCGCTGCCGTCGTTTCCAGACTCTCTGCTGTGATTCCTGCATTTCCCAGTTGCGCGGAAAGCGCCATCGTGAAGCAACCCGCGTGCGCTGCCGCAATCAGCTCTTCGGGATTCGTTCCGCGCTCGTTTTCAAATCGCGTCTTGAATGAATACGGCGCTTTCGATAAAACGCCGCTTTCTGTTGATATATTTCCTTTTCCTTCCTTCAGCGAACCGTTCCAAACTGCCGTGGCTTTGCGTGCCATGTTACCTCCGATGCGAGTGAATTCAGATTTCCCTGCAGCACACCTAGTGTACGGCGGCGCAACCGGAAGCGCCACAAGCAACGTTGAACGCTCAGGTCAGGTAGAACACCGCACAGACCTTCGACGGTCACAGTTTGAGCATTCTTCTCCAGGCTGATGATGCGGCCGTGAAAACCGAAGTCACACTCCCGGCGCAAAAAAGTTTCCTGTATGCGCGGTTCTTTTCTTGACACTAAATACGCGCCTCTCTTAAAAATACATTTGCGGGAATGCGAACGCTTTCCTGCAATATTTATGTAGCTCGTTATAACTCGACAGCTTCGTTCGACAGCCTCCCGAGTCCCAGCCCGATGACGGGAATCGCATCGTGGCCCCTCGGGGCACTCAAAAAACAGTTGAAGTTGAGCCGGTCATTCCCCCGCTTCCTGAGGGCTATTCCTATGCCACGGTAAGCGACAAAATCGGCTCCATCGTCTTAGGCCAGCGCCGCCGTCGCGGCTGTTGAAACCCGATTTAGGCAGGTGTGGCTTGGGAATCGAGCTGCGTCGCTCGGACGCCGCCCGATACGAAGTAAAGTAAGCTCCATTCTATTAGCCAGTACGAATTGCGGCGATTGGACTTGAATCTGTCCTCTTCTCCTTGCACGATAGCGATTCCATGTTGCCCGACCTACGAATGCCACAGCACGCTTCGGCCGATGAAGCGGTTCACGTCGCCAAAGCGGTCTATGGTTTGGACGCGAGCGCGTCTCCGCTGCCCGGAGAGTACGATGACAATTTTCACGTCACGATCACTGGCGGCGGCTCTTTCGTCTTGAAGCTAATGCATCCGAGCAGGGAGCGCTCGTTCATTGACTTGCAATGTCGGGCTCTGCGTCACCTGGAAGTTCATGCTCGCGAACTGTCGCTGCCCCGCGTGATGCCAACGCAGCGAGGCGAGGACTTCGCGATCATTAGACTCAAGGAAGGCGAAGAACGCTTTGTATGGCTGCTTACTTTTCTCAATGGTACCGTTCTCGCAAAAGCCAAGCCCCACACGCCTGAATTGCTTCGCAGTCTTGGCCGCCTGCTTGGCGAAATCGATCGCGCGCTTCTGGACTTCACGCATCCCGCCGCGAAGCGCGAGTTGAAATGGGATTCAGCCCAAGCGTTATGGATTTGCAAGTATCTGTCACACATTGAGAATCCGTCCCGCCGAGCCCTTATTGAACGCGTAGTCGCGCAATATCAATCAACCGTCGCTTCCTTGCTTCCGATTCTGCGAAGGAGCGTGATTTATGGCGACGCCAATGACTACAACGTTTTGGTGCGAAGAGCGAGTGGCGTGCCGGAGACTGTTAGCGTCATTGACCTCGGTGACATGCACTATGGCTTGGTTGCATCCGAGCCTGCCATTGCAGCCGCTTATGCGATTCTCGGGGAAAGGGAGCCCATACCTGCCGCGACTGCAATCGTGAACGGGTTTCATCACGCTCTGCCTTTGGACGAGTCTGAAATCTCGGTCCTATTCCCGCTGATCGAAATGCGCCTCGCTGTGAGCCTCGTGAACTCCGCCTGCCGCAAAAAACTGCTCCCCGCCGATCCATACGTCACGGTCTCTGAACAACCAGCTTGGGAAGCGCTTGAGCGCTTGTCGAAAATCAATCCGCGCTTCGCTAATTACGCTTTTCGACATGCGTGCGGATTGCCACCCGTGCCGAAGGCTCCGCCTCTTGAGGAGTGGCTATTCGCCAACGGCCGGCATGCGACTTCTGTATTGGATCTGGATTTGCGACACGAACCTTGCCATGTGCTTGACCTGAGTGTTTCCAGCACGTTCTTGGGAGCGGACCCCAAAAATAGTGAGGTTCAGAAACTGGCGGAAGCGATTGAAAAGGAGGTGAAAGAACATAAGTCCGTGATCGGAGTTGGCCGGTACGACGAACCGCGCTTGCTATACACCTCGGCCCTGTTCGGCGACAGCGAGAATCCCACCGACGAGCGCCGCACCGTGCACATCGGCATCGACCTCTTCGTCCCAGCGGATTCCAACGTTCGCGCGCCACTCGACGGCGTCATACATGCATTCGCGGACAATCGAGCGCCGCTCGACTTCGGGCCAGTCGTAATCCTCAAACATTCCACCGGCGACGGCCATGAGTTTTTCACGCTCCACGGTCACCTTTCGCGAGAAAGCCTGAAAACACTCTCGGTCGGGAAGCGCATCGCGAAAGGCGAAGCTTTCGCAAAGCTTGGCAACACCCAGGAGAATGGTGGCTGGCCGCCTCACCTGCACTTCCAGATCATCGCTGACCTGCTCGACCTCGATCGTGATTTTCCAGGCGTGGCGCTGGCTTCCGAGCGTGCAATTTGGAAAAGTCTCTGCCCCGATCCGAACTTGTTGCTTCGCATTCCCGCCGAGCGATTTCCCGCGCAGGTGACTTTCTCCGAAACGCTTTCGCAGAGACGCGCGCTCCTGGGTCGCAATCTCACCGTCTCTTACAACAAGCCGCTCAAGATCGTCCGGGGTTGGCGGCAATGTGTCTACGACGACACCGGCCGTGCTTATCTGGATGTGTTCAACAATGTTCCGCTGGTTGGCCACAGCCATCCAAACGTCGTGCGAGCAGCCCAGAAACAACTTGCGCTATTGAATACAAACACGCGCTATCTCCACGAAAATATCGTTCGGTATGCCAAGCGGCTTACCGACAAGCTGCCCCATCCCTTGCGCGTTTGCTATTTCGTGAATTCTGGAAGCGAGGCCAACGAACTCGCCCTTCGCCTCGCGCGCGCAAAAACGAAATCTGATGACACCATTGTTCTCGAGCACGCCTATCACGGACACACGACCACCCTCATCGACATCAGTCCGTACAAATTCAATGGCCCGGGCGGAAACGGTCGCAAGCCGTGGGTGCACGTCGTTCCAATCGCCGACGACTATCGCGGCATCTACAGACGCGGCCAATCTGATCTGGGACTAAAGTACGCTCATCACATAGGCGAAGTCGTGAACCATCTACAAACCCAGGGACGCGGCGCTGCCACGTTCATTGCCGAAACAATGCCCAGTGTTGGCGGACAAATCGTATTCCCAGACGGCTATCTGGCGGAATCCTATCGCCACGTCCGTGCTGCCGGAGGCGTCTGCATTGCCGACGAAGTCCAGGTCGGCTTTGCCCGGCTCGGCACGCATTTTTGGGGCTTTGAAACTCAAGGCGTCGTGCCAGACATCGTCGTGCTGGGCAAGCCCATCGGGAATGGCTTCCCCCTCGCAGCCGTCGTCACAACTCCTGAGATTGCGGAGGCTTTTGACAACGGAATGGAGTTTTTCAGCACCTTTGGAGGCAATCCGGTTGCTTGCGCAGCGGGATTAGCCGTTCTCGATGTGCTTGAAAAGGAGCGCCTGCAGGAAAACGCACTTCGCGTCGGCGGCTACTTAGTCGCAGGCCTCAGGCAGCTTCAAGGGCGCCACGCGTTAATTGGCGACGTCCGTGGTTCGGGTTTCTTCCTCGGTCTCGATTTGGTTCGCGACCGCGAAACTCGCACTCCTGCCACGGAGCAGGCTGCCTACGTCGTCAACCGGCTGCGCGATCGAGGTGTCATGAGCGGGACAGACGGTCCACATCATAACGTGATCAAGTTGCGGCCGCCGCTGATCTTCTCCGAGGCCGATGCGGACTTGTTCCTCGAAACTCTGGATTCTGTCCTCGAAGAAGACCTCGCTCAGCCGGAATGACGGATTCGCGCCGCGCCACATTCGTTTTCGTCACGCACCCTAGCGAAAGGAAGTTGTGCGACGACACGGAATCGCGATCCGCTTAGTGACTCGGAATCACGAGCAGCTTAAAGCTCCCCGCAATCATTGGTCCGCGGCGGAAGCGCCTTTCGCGCTCCGTAGCATTCGGAGGCAGTGGAGGTGGCGGGCCGAACTTGGCCGTCACCGAATAAAGCGTATGCGTCGACGTGTCGCACTCCATCGTGCGCGCGCCCATGTCCGTCTTCACGTTGCCAAGCACGGTGAATTTGTCCGGCGAATCCTCGTGCACAATCGTGATGTCGCCCTCGCCCTCAGACGCGAAAGCCAGTTTGGCCCCTCCATCAAAACGCACCGCGTCGTTGCCTCTGCCGCCGATAGGCAGTGTGGCAACCACCTTGCCCGCGTCAGGGTTGAACGCTACCATCACGCCGCCGCCATTCTCGCCACCGCCATGACAACCAATGAAAATCCTCCGCGTCTCAGTGTCCATCGCGACCCCCGAAGGACCTTCGCACGGCGCCAAGGGCCACTGATTTACGACCTTTAGCGTGTGCGTGTCGATGTCAACAATCGTGCTCAAATCTTCCATCACGTTGTAGAGATGCCCTTTGCCGTCCGCCGCCGCTGATTCCGCCGCTCCGGGAATATCGACAACGCCGGCCACGTCGCCTGTCGCAGCGTCCACAGCGACATCCTTCTTACCGTGAGTCAGCCCAAACACGCGGTCCGAAGCAGGGTCGTAGACAATCCCATCGGAGCCGCCTATCGGTAGAATGATCTGCTTGATGATGGATAGTGTTTTGGGGTCGAACTCCGTAAAACTGCTCACGCCTTCTTTCCCTTCACTGTTACCGGAATTGCTAGTGAAACCGTGGTTGTCCTTCTTAGAAATCACGGCGCCGTGGCTGCGCGGAGTCGGAGCGAGCTTGCCGACGACTTGATTCGTGTCGGTGGAGATCACCAGAATCTCATCGCTGTGGGAAACAAACACGTGATGGTTCGCTTCATCAATCCCTAGGTAGTCCCAGAAACCTTCATCGGGCAACGGAATGGAAGCGGAAAGGTGATAGCCGGCCACAGTGTCTGACATTTGCGGCGGTGGCGGCGCTGACTCCTGTTGCGCGGCAAAACCGAGAAGCGCTGCTGCACCGATTGCGATAACACCGAGAATCCCTTTGTGCATACGCATCCTCCTGAACTCGGATGACTTCTTCGACGCTCGCCATCGACATGCGGTTTCAACGTGCCCGCCAGCAGATCGATTTTCCGGCGAAGCGTGCCTTTCTTTCCGCCAACAGCGTTGCACGCTTGTGAGATGATTCGTCGGCGCGTAGTGTAACACCCCAACAGAGTGAAGAGGCCTTCGCATATGAATGGCGCTCTGAAGGAACTCGCTGTGAACAAGCCGGAGCCATCGCGTCGCGGGCGATGGCTTGTTCTTGTTGTCATCGGAATCGCCTGCTACGGCGGCTACTATGCGTTCGACTACATCGGGCCTCTCGCGCCGCTACTCAGCCGCCAACTGCACTTTTCCAACACTGACATTGGCCTGCTCCAGGCCGTTTACAGCCTTCCGAATATCATTGCGATGCTCGTCTGTGGCGTGATCATCGACCGGCTCGGAACTCGCAAATCCCTTTCGATTTTTGGCGTGCTGATTTTCATCGGCCTTGTCATCACCGCGCTGAGTCCGCGCTTGGCCGTCATGATCATCGGTCGTCTCTTCGTTGGCTCCGGCGGCGAAGCGCTGGCGCTCACCGCAAACGTCGGCGTGGCTCGCTGGTTTTGGCGCAGCGAGTTGAGTTTGGCCTACGGGCTGCGCGGCTCGTCGGCGCGTCTCGGTTCACTCAGCGCGCAAGTTTCTCCCGCATGGGCGCCGCGCGCCTACACATACTGGCGCTGGCCGCTTCTTCTCGGCGTCGCTTTCGGCGCCCTCTGTCTTCTCGGAGCGGCGCTCTACTGGGCGCTCGATAGACGCGGCGAGCGAAGGTTCGCTCTCGGCCACGAAGCCCGCGCCACGAAAATACCACTGCGTGAAGTCTTCCGTTTCAATCGATCCTTCTGGTTGATTGCGGTGCTGTGCGTAACGTTCTACGGATGCATTTTTCCATTCGAAACATTCGGCCAGAAATTTCTGATCGAGGCGCGCCACCTCTCGCCGCAATCGGCCGCGCTCCTCGTTGGGATGGAGCCGTTTTTCTCGCTTATCGGCATGCCGCTTTTCGGTTTACTTGTGGACCGCTACGCTCGCCGCTCGTTGCTCATGATGTTCGGCTCATTGCTCATCGTTCCCGTATTTCCGATGCTGGCATTTACGCATATCCGTCCGGTGATACCGATGGCCATGATGGGCGTCGCTTTTGCTCTGGTGCCGGCGGTGATGTGGCCCGCGCTCGTCTACGTCGTGGAGAAATCGCGGCTAGGTTTGGCCAACGGCATGTTGGACTCTGTGCAGCAGCTCGGTCTCGTCATCATTAATTTGCTCATTGGCCGCGCCAACGATCACTGGCGCGCCAGCGCTACAAACGCCGCCGGATACCACGCCGGACTTTTGATGTTTACCGGGATTGCGGTTCTCGCTGTCGTGATCGCATACGCGTTGTGGCGCGTGGAAACAGGCCCATCCGCGCACGGCCTCGAAACGATAACCGTCAATCAGTAGCTTCCGCAATTCCATCCGGCGGCGCGTCCATCTAACCTTGACGAGCGCTTCGCGCCTGACTTAGAGTTTCGCGGGAAACACAAAATGAAAATCGCAGACATGAATTGGATGCAGGTCGAAGAAAAATTGAAGCGCGATAGCCGCGCTGTTGTCCCCGTGGGCAGCACCGAACAGCACGGATACTTACGCCTGACCGTCGACGCGATCCTCGCCGAGCGCGTCGCATGCGAAGCCGCTGACCCGCTCGGCGTGCCCGTCTTTCCTGTTCTCAGTTACGGCATCACTCCCTATTTTCTGGCGTATCCCGGCACGATCAGCCTTCGCCTCGAAACCTATCAGCGCATTGTTGCGGACATTCTTGACAGTCTCGCCACTACGGGATTCAAGCGCATCCTGTTCATCAACGGCCACGGAGGCAACACACCGGGCGGCTCGATTTTGCAGGAATGGATGAACGGCCATCCGGGAATCACCGTCAAGTGGCACAACTGGTGGAACGCGGCGAAGACCGCCGCTGAAGTTGCCGCGATTGATACCGTTGCGTCACACGCATCCTGGATGGAGAATTTTGCCTGGACGCGCCTTGCGGACGTGAAGCTTCCAGAGAATCAGAAAACAATGATCGACCTCGCACGCATGCGCACGATGGACGCGGCCGCCGTGCGCAAATACATTGGGGACGGCAACTACGGCGGCGTCTACCAAAAACCCGACGACCAAATGATGCGGATGTGGCGCGTTGGCGTCGAGGAAACGCGAGAAGCTCTCGAAGGCCCGTGGCCATGAACTCACCGTATGCAAATCCGTTTCGATGATCGAACTGCAATCGTCACCGGCGCCGCGCACGGTTTCGGCCGCAGCATCGCGTTGAATTTTGCCGCGCTCGGCGCACGCGTATTCGCCTGCGACGTCCTTGAAAACGAACTACACGAAACCGCGCGGCTCGCGAAAGAGAAATCAACGCCACTTGAGACTTGCGTCTTCGACGTGGCAAATCGCATCGAGGTACAAACTGCTGTCACCGAGATTCTCAAATCGACCGGCCGCATCGACGTTCTCGTCAACGACGCTGGCGGCGTCTTGGGCCAGGTCGGCCGTCCTCTAGAAGAAATTTCCGAATCCGACTGGCGCGCAATTTTCGCCGTAAATCTCGACGGCGCGTTTTACTGCAGCCAAGCTGTCGCTCCCGCGATGAAAGCCGCGCGTTACGGGCGCATCATTAATATCTCCAGCGGTGCTGGCCTTGGCATCAGCCTCACCGGCATTCAGGCCTACGCTTCCGCCAAGGCTGGACAGATCGGCCTAACCCGGCAGCTCGCTCACGAACTCGGCCCGTGGGGCATCACCGTGAACAACGTCGCTCCCGGTTTCGTACGCTGCAATCCCACCACGGAGAAACAGTGGG
>Ga0126373_10000814_pt1 | contig 21177 bp, 13 predicted proteins | sample PanSoiMetPlot_11_FD_92545 | JGI IMG/M metagenome (GOLD analysis project Ga0126373, IMG submission 92545) | Tropical forest soil microbial communities from Panama - MetaG Plot_11 | ecosystem: Environmental > Terrestrial > Soil > Tropical forest > Bulk soil | place: Panama | collected 2016-02-17 | reverse complement strand
GGGATGCCCGTCCAGGCCGAGACGACATCGCCGACGATATGGGAATCCACGCAAACGCGCATCAGCGGGTTTTCGCCCTGGAGGGCGGCTAGCTCGGTGTCGAGACGCCCGAGTTCCACCTGCAAAGCAGGGATGTCTAGGGCCAGCTTCGCCCCCGTAGCGCTGCCATCTCCACTAGCTGCGCGGGGCGCGGCGGCCGTCTCAAGTTGCGTGCGCACCTCGCGGATTTTGCCGACGAGGCTTAGTTCCTTAGCCCGCCGCTCTTGCAAGGAATTTAATTGCGCGGCGAGCACGGTTCTTTGTGCAGCGATGGAAGCCAGACGCTCCGAGTGATCGGCGCCAACAGCGGCTTCGCGTTCGAGGACGCGCTGTTGAACATCCAGGTCGTCCACCTGGCGGGTCGTATCTTCGATTTGCGGCGGAGTGGCATTCTGTGCAAGGGAAAGACGGGCACATGCAGTGTCCAAAACGCTAACGGCTTTGTCGGGCAACTGCCTGCCTGCGAGGTACCGATGGGAGTATTTGGTGACGGCTTGCACCGCTTCGTCAAGAATACGGACATTGTGGTGCTTTTCGAGTGAGCTCACAATGCCGCGGAGCATCACCATGCATTGTTGCTCCGTGGGCTCTTCGACCTTAACAACCTGAAAGCGGCGAGCCAGGGCTGCGTCCTTCTCAAAATATTTCTTATATTCCGACCACGTCGTTGCTGCGATGGTGCGCAGCTCACCCCGCGCGAGCGCCGGCTTGAGTAGGTTCGCGGCGTCACCCTGGCCAGCGGGGCCGCCGGCGCCAATCATGGTGTGGGCTTCGTCGATGAAAAGAATAATGGGCGTCGGGGAGGACTTGACCTCCTCGATGAGGCCTTTCAAGCGGTTCTCGAACTCGCCCTTGATGCCCGCACCCGCTTGAAGGAGCGCAAGATCGAGGCAGCGGATGGTCACGTTTTTGAGAGGCGGGGGGACATCACCGGAGGCCACGCGCAAAGCGAAGCCCTCAACCACGGCGGTTTTGCCGACCCCAGCTTCGCCAGTGAGAATAGGATTGTTCTGGCGGCGTCGTGTCAGAATGTCAATGATCTGGCGAATTTCGTGGTCCCTTCCAAGGACCGGGTCAACTTTCCCAGCCCGCGCATTTGCAGTGAGATCGATCGTAAATTGATTGAGGTTTTGGGTTTTGCTCCCGCCTGGGACGCCGGCCGCGGCCGCCGGCCCCATGCCAGGGATTTCGGCGGCTTGGGCTGTCTCCCTGTCTTCGGGCGAGCCGGCCACGATGGTCCAGAAGTTCTTGCGCAGTGTTTCCTCGCTGATTTTCTGAAATTCCCGCGTGACCTCGCGAAGCATACGAGCCAAATTCGAAGAGGCGGTGATCGCCAGGATACAAAACCCGGAGCGCACCTGGGCGGCGCCAAAATCAAGCGAGCCAATGGTCCATGCCTCCGACAGCATTTGCACCAGCGAGGGACTGAAAACCGGCGTTCTCGCGTTACCGGTCTTCAGTTTATCCAAGCTTGCGGTGAGATCGGCAGCCAGATGTGATTTGTTCACAGCAAAATGCTTCAGGGCGTGTTGGAGGTCGTTATCGGTGACTTCCAGGAGTTTCATGAGAAAATGTTCGATTTCGATGTCGTAATGTGTGCGGGACAGGCAAAAGCCTGCGGCGGCTTCCAGCGCGGTGCGGGAGGTTTCATTCAGCTTGCCAATAAGGCCTTTCAAATTAGGAGCCACGGCGTCTCGTCTCCTCTCACAAACCTAAGATTGTGTCTTCGGGGTCCCGTGCCATAGGGCCGGAACGGATCCAGCTCACCCAGCCAAGCTGCGGCGAGGCTTCGCCTTCGGAGCCAAGTTCGCACGCGGGGACAGCCCCCCGCTGCAAAACCAACTGCACCTCAAAATCGATTTCATCGTTGGAAAAAAAGCGGGTAAGGGCACGAAGAGATTGATGCGCAGAGCCGTTAGGCAGAAAGTCGAGATATTGGGAGCGGGAGAGAGGGCCAAGTTTTATGCGCGCCCGCGCGCCCTGATCCCACACTTCATTTCCAGCTACAGCTCCTTCTCCGAGTTGCTCGGAAGAGGTCTCGCGGTCCCCGAGACAGCATTGGGTAGCGGGATCCAGCTCGAACCAACCGCCAAGCAATTGCTGGACTTCGACCGGAACCTCGAAATACTCCTCAAGGATGGATTCTAGCGCCCGGGCGGATCTAGGCCTCTGCGCAAGAATACCTGCGAAAAAAAGAAACGCATCATCGGGAACCGCCTGGCGCTGCTGGAGGCCATTAGTCCCCATTCCGATCAGGTCCAGCAAGAGACGCGAGAAGCGGTCCATTTCACCGCGCTCATAAGCAATTGGAAAGCGGTATTTCTCCCACGCCTGATGAAAGAGAGACAGGAACCGATGATTGAAGATGTCCAGGAAATCGCGGACCGTCTTGTCTCCGGAGCGCAGGCGCTCAGCGACGAGCCCGGTGTACCATTGCGGCAGGCTGCCGATGGGACCCACCAACCCGAGGAAATTCACCGTCATTTTGTGAGGCTTAGTACTATTCCATTCCAACGACTGAATCTCACTTGCAGGGAAAGCCAACGACGGATGAGCGCCAAAGCGAGCAATCTCTTCCGAAGGATTGACGAAGCGGCCCACCGGTTTGCGTTCCGGGAAAAAACGCTCGAGCAGACGAATCGCCTGGAAGAAACCAAAAGCGCAGGGTTCTTCGCGCAGACGGGTTTCGAGCTCCGGGGACAGAAGCGGATCCCTTAGAGGAGAATTGCCTGCCCCGCTCGTGGTGGCCATTGCCGTAATGGCTCCTTCCGCTGGCGTGTTCGCGCCAGAAGCTGACTGAAACTGTTGATAGACGCGTACAAACCCAGAAAATGCTCAAGCACACTGGCGAACAGGTAGACGCCGCCGCCTACGTACTGTTCTTCGTCAAATTCGATCTCGACTTGCCTTCCACGCACGAAGCCGATGCCGTTCTCGGAGATGACGCGAGCAAAATGACGATGGCTCTTTAGACTCAAAAGACCGGCTATCTGTTTTTCCAGAAACGCGGATTCACTGAAATTGTAAAGACGGAGAATTTCCGTCAGCGCGTCCCTCCCCTCTTCAACAAGGGAAAGGTAGTTCAAAGATAAGTGCGAGATCAGTCGCCATAGCACACTTTTGCCGGTGGGCGGACGCACCGCAGCAGTGGGTTTGCGAAGAGCCACAATGCGCTTGACGGCGCCGAATCCCTCCAACTCGAAATCGCCAGCCTCGTTGCCGAAGGGCAGGCGGTACGGCAAGTCGCGGTTGGAGCAGGTGCAATGGACAGTGATGGTATCGACGTCGGGCCTCATGGGCCGGCCAGTGAGATCCATGAGCGAAAGGAAAACCTCAGTGCCCTCGTCGTTTCTTCGTTGCGAGGGGCGTCGAGTGGAATGCCAGAAGGCCTGCTGGCGCTGTCCCTGCCGGGAGGAGCCATGCCGGAAGCGGTAAAACGGTTCAAATTGCAAAACTTGATGCGTGTCTCGATCAGGAGAAATCACATCATCAATGGAGAAAATCTCGAGAGCGTGCCTGCGGCGGACATCCGGCACTACGGGATATTCGAACTTCGTCTGGTCCAGAAGGATGGGTTCTGCAGTTATAGGAAAGAGATTGATGACCGGAGAGCACCCCAGTTTCAGAGTCTGAGCCGAGACATTGAGTTCGAGCATTTGAGCGCGTTCATTGCGCTCAAAACTGGAGATTAAGAAGAGGAGTTCCACGCGAGGGCCGAAGCCGGCTTTCTCCAAAACCTCCATTCCTGTGAGGTCAACGAAAAAGAATTTCTCCGGGAACGTAAAGTATTCCTGCAAGAGCCGGTAGCCGGAGAAGGAGTGGCGGGGGTATGGCAGAAGGGCTTCCGAATCGGCAAAGCCCACCGGCCGCAGAGAGTCGACCGGGAGCATGACGGGGAGCTTGCGGGAATGGGGAGTCAGATCACGGATCAGAACCTGCGTGCAGTTGTTGCAGAGCAGCTCATAGAGAGCGTGCACCAGATTGCTCTCACCATTGAGATAGAAACACAAATTACGCAGCTGCATTGCGGCGAAGTCGGCATCGGGCAGACAAGCCAGCTCGACGCGGAGCGCGGCGACTGCGTCAGGGGCTTTGACGGGGGGCCTCAAGCGATCGGGAGTAAGCCACTGAGCATCGGCGATTGCAAGCGGCCAGAGGGTCGTGTCGTAGCACGTCCGAAACTTACAGGGTTGTCCCTCGAGCGGCCGTGAATACAGCAGCGAGCCGCGGGGAATAGTCAGGCCGCCGGAAATCTTGCCTTGCTCCGGGTCCAGGCGGAACTGCGCTATGGTCATGGAGGGAACGGGCCGGAGGTAATGCGGATAAAGGACAGTAAGAAGGGCCTCAGTGATCTCCGGAAACTCGTCGTCGATCTTGAGGTGCACACGGGCCGCCAGAAAAGCGGCGGCCTCAATCAACCGTTCAACGTGGGGATCCTCACATCGCGTGGGCTCGAGCAACAAGCGCGAAGCAACCTTGGGGTACTTTTCGGCAAAATCCGCCGCCATCTGACGAAAGTAGGTCAGTTCCTGCTCGTAATACGCGAGCAATTCATCCCGCACTAGCGTCCCCCCTAAGCTGGTATTCCCCACTGGTCAGTTCGAGCGCCGCGTCGAAAACAACACGCTCCGGCGCCGGATCGACCCGGAGCATTCCTTCGATGACAAAGCGCAGCACACGGCTGCTATCGGTGGCCGGAAGAATGGTGACTTTGACGCCGCTTAGCCGCGGCTCGAACACCCGGACTGCTTTTTCGACTTCGGCAAGGAGGCGGTCTTTCTCATAGAGGAAATTCTGCCCGATTTCGGTAATATCCGGGACACCGTAGGCGTAAACGGAGCGTCGTGTTTCCGGACGGCCTTCCGGAGTAAGATCTGGAGTGCAACGTGTATTGAGGAGGTTTTCAAGATCTCGGCGGATGGCCACTTTGAGCTGTGCCAGGGATTTGCTGTGGTTCAATGGGCTTTCCACTCTGGACTTGGGCTCATCGTCGAGCAAGCGGTCCAGTACCGAGAGAGTGACCGGTCCGAGAAGATCGCGTTTGGTTTCGCGGTCCGCCATGGCTAGCGCATTTCCGACAGGGCCTGAACAGGGTCCAAGCGGCAAATCTTTTGATAGATTTTTTGCTTCGCCGAATCGTCATAGCCGAGCTTGTCCATGCAGCGAAAGAGAAGTGCCAGCGGGTGAGCCAGAGCGGAGGCTTCTTCCCATTCCTCGAGCTTGCGCTTCTCAATTTCGTCGGCGAGCTCGGCGAGAATCGGGTAGGCCACCGCCTCATACTTGACGGAAAGACAGAGAGCAGCGAGCTGGACCTTTCGCTGGAAACGAGCGCGGCCCGAACGCTCCTGGCCAATTTCGCGAGAGAGCAACTCGACGGCGTCTTGAATCCGTCCGGACCGCGCTGCCTGCTGAGCCAGTTCAAGCACGTCCGGATCGGAGCCACCGTTGCTGCCCGCTGTGGCCGCACTTGGGGCTGCGGGAGCCGCCACATGAATCTCCGGTTCAGGTGAAGGGGGCGGCGGGAGAATATTCTCTGTGATCCAGGATTGCGTCTCACTGTTCGCGGCAGGCGTGTCATCTGAAAGAGATGCAGAGACAAGATTGGGAAAGTCAGCCAAGAGAGAAAGCAATTCTCTACGAACCGCGGCAACCGCAAAGTCGTATCCCAGGTTTTCGCAGGAGCGCAGGGTGTAGCGCTGGAGATCCAGCCAAGCTCTTCCGAAAGGCTGGCTCATGGCCGTCTCGGATGCCTCCAGCAATTCATTCCAATCTCCGTCCGTAGCGAGCTTTTTGAGTCTCTGCCGCGTCTCGCTGGGCGGAGATTCGAGCAGGGTGGAATCCAACGAAGTGCCGTTAGCTCGCAGTTCGCCCCAACGCAGGCTGCGAATGAGCAGGTAGGAAACGGGGTTCGAGGGATTGGCGAGACGGAGAAAGCGGGACGCCGCCACGATTCGACGCATGGCGTCGTCGGCGTCCGCCGGCTCCGCCTCTGCGCCTTCCCGCTTGCTCGAAGGCGTACCGGGCGACTCCAATTGCTGCTTCGCAGCGGCTTCTTCGGGCTGCTCCTCTGCAACTACGGCCTCTTGTGGAGTTTCTTGCTCCGGCTTCCAATATTCTCTGACAGCGTCCTGCAGATCTTCGAGGGACTTCTTCAAGTTAGAAAAGCTGGGAGCGTATTGCGCGAATTTTTCATCGCTCAAGGATTCCAATGATTGAGCTGCTTCAACCGCAGCACCGAGATCCGAGGTCAACTGCCGGTAAAATGCGTCTCCGGTGGCCCTGACCCCATCGTCAAACTGTTCGGGCGTGCATTTTTTTTCGGCAAGCGCTGCTTCGCGGGCCACTCTCTTAGCTTCATTTTCGTTCGCATCCTTTTCGTCGGGGACGCGGCGGGATTCTTGGAACTTGAACCAGTCGAGCTTATTCTTGGTTAGCGGAACGCGTCGAATCTGGATGTCTAGCCGGGTGGCGATCCAGTTGATCGGTCCGGCACGCATTTCGAGATCGCCGTCTTCGATTCCCGGATAAAGCGTGTCCCAGAAATGTTCCATCAGGCCGCGCACGAGTTCGAGGCCCTGCGTCAGGCCCGTGATTTTCTCCTGGGCGAGCATTGCTTCAGTCAGCCAAGCGGCAATTTGTAAATCCTTCGTTCTCTTCAAAAGAGCTTCAGTGGACAGCTTGATGACCTGGATATAGTCAGCTTTTTTGACAGCCCGGGTCCAAACATCGCTCTTGGAGGCTTCTTCTGAAAGTTGCAACTCCTCTTCGGCACGGCGGGCTTCACGGATTTTGTCGTAGACGGGATCGTAACGGAGGTCTTGGCCGCTGGGACTATCCCCTGGAATGGGGTTCAATAGACCGTCGGGTAGAGGCATGGGAGTGACCTAAGGGGCCGCCTCTGTAACCACGATTTCAACATCGCGGAGTTGCAGAATCGGCAATTCCTCGTCGTCTGCGAGGAATACCTTCTGCCCCCTGGGATGTGTCTCCCCGATTTCGTCTTCCTCCCATGCGGTCGCCCGACCGAGGCGGACAGCGGGGTCGGCACTTTGCCAGGAAAAAGGACTCAAGACGGGAAGCAGAACCTCGCCGAGTTCTCGCCCCTGAAACGCTTCCGACGTCCGCACGGTCGCGGGGAGCCAGAGCAAATCGCGCAACTTCTTTGGGGCTTCGATGTGAATTGTTGAAAGCATCCCAAAGGGAATTCGCACGTAACTACCGACCACGAAGAGCTCGAGATGGCCACCCAAGCGATCATCCGAGTCCAGCAGGCTGTGAAAAGAGTTGCCGTTGATGGTGCCACTGATGCGCATTGCAGCGCCATCGCCAGAGGGAGCGGGGAGTTCGCTCTTCTGGAACATCTCGTGGCGGGTCCTCTCGGCCGCCAGAGCACCGCGATAAACCATCGCCCCCATATCGGACTGCGGTCCTCCTTGGGCCAAGACATCGAGTTGTTTTTCAGCTCGTGCAAAGTCCCCTGCAAAGCAGAGCAATTCGAAGAGAAACGTGCGGCGCCTGGAATCGGTCGGATTGTCACGCACTTCGGCAGTGAGCACCTTAACCGCTTCATCCAGCTGCGCAGACTGGAAAAGTTGTTGAACGGTCATAAGAAGTCACCACCCGGTTGTTGTAAGAACGGTGTGGGTCACAGAAAATGGCCCGGCCAGCCGTGTGCCCGGCCGGGCCATCAATCCCATGGAAGCCGAGACTGCAATCAGACCTTGACGTTCTTCGAAAGATCCCAGCCGGCCTTAACCACGCCGCCAAGATTGCCCTTTTCGTCTTGGGGCTTGTACTCGATTTCAATTTTCGAAAAATTGAGGGTCACATTTTCGGTCGGAAGCGAATCCCCGCCAGAACCAGAGTTCTGGATCGATGAGACGATAACTTCCGAAAGCGTAACTTTCAGATACTCCTGCTGCGTGCCTCCCGCCTTCCGGCACGCCAAGACGACCTTGGGAGTGTGCTTTCCTGTCGCGCACGCCTCAAACAGCTTCGGGCTGGCTTTGTCAAAGTATTTTGAAAATTGAAAATCGTGTACTTGTACCTTCCCGACGCCCGAGCCGCCTCCGTGTCCTGCCGACCCCGGCTGCGTGGCTCCCCACGAAAAGGCCAGGAGCTCAATTTCGTTCTTGTGCTTGTCGTCGAGGCTCTCGCCCTCAATTCCATCTATCTTCAGAAACATGTCTGCATGGGTGTTCATTCCTGCCGCAAAACCCGCCATATGACTGCCTCCTATTCAAAAGAATTTGGATACCTGCCCACTCTTGATTCTCCTTATCCGGGGGTCTGCGTTTCCGGCAGGCACGCTCAGAGTCTGGAAGACTATCAATAAGGGCTAGACCCGGGGAACCCAATTACCTCGCGGCCTGCGGCAAATCCGCCACCAAGCGCAGCGAAACCGTCAATTCGTCAAGTTGAAAGTGGGGACGCAGAAACGCAATCGCCCGATAGGCGCCCGGCTTGCCTGCAATTTCCGTCACTTCCACCTTCGCGTTTCGCAACGGATATTGAGCCTTCGTTGCCGGACTGGCCTGATCATCTTCTGTGACGTACTGCATGATCCATTTATTAAGAAAGGCCTCGCATTCGATGCGCGACATGAATCCGCCGATTTTGTCTCGCATGATGGACTTCAGATAGTGAGCGAAGCGACATACCGCGAGGATGTAAGGAAGTTGGGCGGACAGTCGGGCGTTGGCGTTGGCTTCGGCCTTATCGAACTTTTTCGGTTTATTGGCAGACTGTACGCTAAAAAAGGCCGCGTAATCAGTCCCTTTACAATGAAGGAGAGGAATGAAACCCTGATCCGCCAGTTCCTTCTCTCGCCGGTCAGTAATGGCGATCTCCGTGGGACATTTGAGAGCCACGTCGCCCTCGTCAGTATGGAAGGTGTGTGCGGGCAAACCTTCGACTAAGCCGCCACCTTCTACACCCCGGATCGCCGCGCACCAGCCATACTTCGCGAAGGCATTGGTCAGCCTGGCGCCCAGCGCATAGGCTGCATTGCCCCAGAGGTACTTCGAGTGGTCCGAGCCATCGACATTCTCTTCGTACCCAAACTCATCCACGGGCTTGGTATCCTTCCCGTACGGCAAGCGCATGAGGATATGCGGCATAGCGAGGCCAACGTAGCGGGAATCTTCACTGGCACGAAAGGATTTCCACTTCGCAAATTCGGTGCTGTCGAAGATTTTTCCGATATCGCGCGGTTCACCTAATTGCGTGAAGCTTTCCAGGTTCATAAGCTCAGGCGAAGCAGCCGTTAAGAAAGGCGCGTGCGCGCCGGCCGCAACCTGAGAGATCTTTTCTAGCAATTCGATGTCTTCTGGGTGCCGGCTAAACTCGTAATCACCTATCAGGGCGGCGAATGGCTCACCGCCAAAGATCCCGAATTCCTCTTCATACACTTTTTTGAACAAAGTGCTCTGGTCGAACTCTGCCGCGCGCTGCAGATCCCGCAGGATTTCCTTCTTGCTGACGTTTAGGACGCGGATCTTAAGTTGGGAGCTGGTCTCGCTCTGGTCCAGCACGTATTTCAGACCGCGCCATGTTGCTTCCAGCTTTTGAAAGGTGGGGTGATGCAGAACCTCGTTCAGCTGAAGGGAAATCAGGTGATCGATCTGGGCGATGCGGGCATTAATGGTGGCGTCGGCATCGCGCGAAAGAGTCATCTCCCCCGCAACAACCTGGGCGACGAACTCCTTGACCATGTCTTTCCCGCGTTCGCGTGCCGCCGTCTCGCGGCCAAACCGCCCTTCTTCAACAATTTTGTCGAGCAAACTGCCTTCGGCGGCCTTCGCTGGAGCGGCTTGAGCCGCTGCGGCCTTTTCTGACTCATTCATCGGGAGCTCCCTTGTCCTTTTCCTGGCCTAATTCTTTTTTCAGCCGGTCGAGCTTTTCGGTATTCCCTGCGGCATCCATCAGCAATTCGTCCAGTTTATCGTTGCCCTGCAATGCGCCGCGCAGATCGCTCAGCTTTGTGCGCAGATCGAGCAGCTCTTTCAGGGGCCTCACTTGCTTAGCCACTTGCGCCGGCTCGAAATCATCTAGGCTCTTAAAATCCAGATCCACCTTGAGTTGACCCGCACTGGGATCCTCACTCAGCTTGTTGTCTACAGTAAAAGATAGGTGGGGCTTGAAACTCTCCAGGACGCTGTCAAAATTGTCTGGAGTGATCTCGACAAAGCGTCGGTCTTTGAGCTTCGCTAGCGGCTCACGAGGCTGGCCGCTCAGGTCAGCCATCACTCCCATGACAAAGGGAAGTTCCTTCACTTCAATAGCGCCTCCAACCTCTACGTCGTAAGTGACGTGAACGCGGGGTGGACGCACTCGTTCGAGCTTCTTATGTACGCTTTCTTTAGCCACTTTTAGACACCTCGCAGGATCGGGGTTGAGGGGACGAGGTTTACTTTTGACGGATATCCCGATTTGTGTGTGCAATTATCACGATCGTGAGCAATCTGTCAAGCACCGAGAGTAGGACGTACGCTCTAAGAGTCCTAGGCTGATTAGACCGTTCCCGGGCGGGCCAGGATTCTTGGCCCCCTTCAGCTAGATAGTGCAGAGAAGGGCAAATTCGTTTCTTCCGTACTTCGCCTTAAGTCAGCAGCAGGTCGCTCGTGAGGCTTACAACTGCTGCTTCTCACATTCCCTTTCACTCGGCGACTGAATGTCTGTTTGTCGCGCTCGGAGACGTTCCCATGTTGCAGTAAATGAAGGAGATTGCTTATGGCATGCCTTTACAGTCAGAGGCGTCACCTGGCCAATGGAATGGTTAAGTTTGCTGACCACAGGGTATTCGGGAAACGGCAATTGGCGGGCCTGAGCACAAGAGGAACCATGGCCCAATTCCTACCGGACTTTGGACAATTGGGTTCATGCAACGCTCAATTCCAATCACGACTGCGGAAGGGCAGCGCAAACATTTAAGGGACGCGTTGCGCCTAACCTATGATCATGGCCCCACACCATATGGCAGGGACCATTTCCTGATGCACGGTGACAACAGCAGGCACAACCACACCGCATCGGATGGACGCATTAATCCTGGGGCTTGACACTCGCCACAGAATCGGTGCTTCTTGTGATCGTAGCCTTATCGTCAGGTTTTGAGGGAGCAGATTGGGCGCATCGGGAGGAGCCGGTGCGGCAATCAGAGTCCTTTTGACAAGCGTTCTTTTGAACTGCTAGGTTTACAGCAATAGTCATGCGCCAACTACAGCCGGTCATCTGGTCGAAGGGCACGTTTCTCACTCCGCAGCATTTGCAGACGCGCGACCGTTTTCTGGAAAGCGTGCTGCAATTCGAGCTGGAAGCCCTGAATTTCTGTCCTTGGGGCTTTCAGGAATTGCGCATCGACCAAGAGGCACTGGCCAGCGGCAACTTCGTGCTCTCACGGTGTGTGGGCATGTTTCCCGATGGTCTGCCCTTTGATATCCCGGACTCCGACCCCGCCCCTGCTCCAAAGCCGCTAGCACCCTATTTTGACGCCGAGCAAACTACCGCGGATATTTATTTGGCGCTTCCGGAACATCGCGAACGTGGACTCAACGTGTCCATCGCCGAGCGCAACGCCGACACCCGCTATGTATCAGCTTTCGTCGACCTGCGCGACGAGAACACCGGCAGTTCCGTGAAACCGGTTCAAATTGCCCGAAAGAATCTTCGGTTTCTCGTTGAGGAAGAATCGCGCGAAGGCTGCGCTTACCTGCGAGCGGCACGAATCAAACGCACAGCCGCTGGAAGCTTGCAGCTAGATCTTCAATTCATCCCGCCGCTTCTAAGCATCTCTGCCAGCGATGGCCTGGTGGGCATCACGCGTCGGCTCGTTGAGATCCTCTCGGCGAAAAGCAGTATTCTCGCCGGTAGCCGAAGACAGCGCAGCGCCGGTCTAGCCGATTTCACTTCAGGTGATATTCCGGCGTTTTGGCTGCTTTACACGGTCAACGCGCATCTGCCAGTTTTGCGCCACTACTACGAAACAGGCCGAGCTCACCCGGAGAAACTCTACCGCGTTCTCTCTGCTCTTGGCGGTGCGCTCACGACCTTCTCGCTGAAGATTCAGCCTCGTGATCTGCCTGCGTACAATCATGATGAGCTGGGCCCCTGTTTTGCGGACCTCGACGCAAAAGTTCGCGAACTCCTCGAAACTGTGGTGCCCAGCAATTTTGTTACGCTTCCGTTGAAGCTGGTTCAGCCCTCCGTCTACGCCACGAGCATTGAAGAAGACAAATACCTAGTGGGCACTAAGATGTATCTCGCCGTGAATTCCACGTTGAGTGAAACCGACCTAGCTAAGAAGGTCCCTCAATTGGTTAAGATTTCTTCCGGTACACAAGTGGAGCAATTGGTGCGGCGCGCGTTGCCCGGCGTATCTCTGACTCATATGGCCAAGCCACCCGGTTCCGTCCCAGTGAAACTAAACTATCAGTACTTCAGCCTGAATCAGTCCGGCCCAGCTTGGGAGGCGATTGGTAAAGCGCGAAACCTGGCTGCTTACGTACCCAGCGACATCCCCGCTCCTCAATTGGAGCTCATCATTCTTTTGCCACAAGCAATTTAGCCAAAATACTGGCAGTTCACGCTTGCGTTCTTTTGTCTTGGTCGAGTGCCAGCCAATTCCAGTGTGAAATCGCGAGACACTCCAAGCCCGAGGCCGAGACTCCAAAAAACAGTAGAGACTTACGATTGTTCGGGGCGGATGGTTGCCCGCTGCGGCATCTTGCCGCGCGGCGCAATTACCGCGCTTGACAACCCGCAGGGCAAACGCCATAGTTATGCCACAAATCGAGTCTTTCGTTATCGGCTGCCGTTCCGGGATGCTTATCGCTTCAGAAAAGCAAGAAGAGGTTGTCTCGCGTTTGTCCGGTAACCGCGGGGCGCGTCGAGGGCGGGCAAGATACAGCCTCGGCCCCGTTACTCGTCTATGAAACATCTCTCCAAGGTTGTTTGGTACGAGGGGATGTATCTTGCGCCGCATCATTTCCAGGCGCAGACTCAGTCGTTTGAAGATCTGATCCAATTCTGCACTGTCAACCTATGGTTTGAACCGTATGGCTTGGCCGGTTTCGAGCTGGACAGTGAAGCCCTGCGGAACGGTAGCGTCGCCCTTGTTCACGCGCGGGGAATCTTCCCCGATGGGCTGGTTTTCCACATGCCAGACTCCGACCCTCCGCCTCCCTTCCGCTCTATCGCAGATCTCTTTCCACCCACTCTCGAATCAACGGTTGTATATCTGGCGTTGCCGTCTCGACGGCCTGGCGGACCAAATTGTGCGTCGGAGTTGCAGAGCGGTGAGAATCATCTCCGATTTAGCGCTGAGGTTCGCAGCTTGCAGGACGACAACACAGGACGTGACGACCGCCCGGTGCATCTAGCTCGCAAGAACATGCATTTCGTCCTCGACACAGAAGACCGCGAAGGCCTTGTTTGTCTGCCCATTGCGCGCATCATCCGCGACGGTTCGGGGCACCCTCTGTATGATCCGCGATTCATCCCTCCCTGCTTGCGAATCAGTGCAAGTGAACGATTGATGATGATCGTCGGGCGCCTCGTTGGCATCCTGGATGAAAAGAGCGCCGCACTCTCCCGCACCCGCGGCGGCGGCCGAGGCATGGCCGGATTTTCGTCTCAGGAAATCGCCGGTTTTTGGTTCGTGCACACGATCAATACCAGCATCGCTGTGCTGCGTCATCTTTGCGTGACGGAGCGGGGCCACCCGGAACAGCTTTATTTGGAGATGGCGCGGCTTGCCGGCGGACTTTGCACCTTCGGCCTCGACTCGCATCCCCAAACGCTGACTGCCTATGACCACCTAAACCTCGGACAGTGTTTTCAAGACCTGGACGAGCACATCCGGGCGCACCTCGAACTCGTGGTCCCTTCGAACTGCATTCCCGTGCCCCTCAAGCAAACGGGGCGTTACATGTACGAAGCTGAAATTACCGACCAGCGCTGCTTAGATCGTGCGCGCTGGATCTTCGCGGTTCGCTCGGAGATCGGTGAGCTGGAACTAATCTCTCGTACGCAGCGCCTGGTGAAGATTTGCTCTCGGCAGCTTCTCCCTGAAGTGGTAAAAGCAGCGCTCCCCGGTCTTGCGCTCTCGCACTTGCCGGTGCCCCCTTCGGCCGTAGCGCCCAAAGTGGAGAGCCAGTATTTCGGGATCAGCCGCAACGGTTCAGCTTGGGAGCACATCGTGCAAACGCGGGGCGTCGGCATCTACGTTCCTGGCGAAATTCCGCTCCCGGAGATTGAGCTTCTTGTGATACTAGACTCCTAAGAGGATTTCCATGGGTGCGACCCTTTTTGGCGCTACCGATTTTGGCGCGCATAGTGTGCAGCCCGCGTCGCAACCGTCGAGCCGGCGGTGCGACAATCTCGCCATCGTGTTTCAAAATCTATTTACCGTAGTTGTCCGACTTCGCGCAAACCGTCAGGTCATTAGCGACGCGCAAGCTTTTCGCGCACAAATGCAAAACGCTCTGCGCGCCGCCGAAAAAGAAGGCATCAAAAAGTTGTATCCTCCCGAGGATGTGCGGCTGGCAACTTTCGCGCTTGTGGCCTTCCTAGACGAGTCCATACTTACTTCCAACAATCCAGCTTTTGTAGAGTGGTCGGGCAGGCCGCTTCAGGACGAAATGTTTGGTCATCACCGCGCCGGGGAACTTTTCTTCGAAAATGTCGAGCGGCTGCTGAACCGGGGCGATTCTCATGCCGCCGCCGATCTGCTCGAGGTCTATTCCCTTTGCATCCTTCTCGGTTACAAGGGCAAGTACGGGTTGGGCGATCAAGATTCGGTGCGCCCGGTGCTCGATGCCATTGCTGAAAAGATTCGGCGAATTCGTGGGCCCCTCTCTGGGCTTTCCCCAGCTTGGGCCATCCCCGAAGGAAAGATTCCCGCCGCGGCAGCGGATCCGTGGATCCGACGGCTGGCAATCGGCGCCGTTGTTAGCGTTTTCCTTGCACTGTTGTTTTTCATCCTCTTCAGAATCGTGTTGAGTAGCGGAGCTTCCCGTGTGCATGAGCTCGCTGCATTGGTCAGATGGTAGGCAACTGATGAAACTCTCCTGGCAACATATCGTGGGCGGCTTGGGACTGGTCGTTGCGGCCATGCTCGCATGGTTCGGCGCTCTCTGGCTGAATTTGCAGGGAATGAATCTTTGGTTCGTGCGGCTTTGCATTTTCCTGCTGCTTGCACTTGGCGTAGCAGCCATCCTGGCGTGGCTCCACACTCGGCAAAAAAACAAACTGGCTAGAGAGGCTTCGGCCGGTTCGGAAAGCGCTCCGAGCGCTGGCGCGACCGATGATATCTTGTTGATTTTGCGCGAGGCGGAAGCCCGCGTGGCCTCTTCTACGCAACTTCCGCGTGGCACGCGGCTTTCTTCTCTCCCAGTCATTTTTCTTGTGGGTGATGCCGCTGCCGGCAAGACTTGCGTGGCAACACAGTCCGGCCTCGATCCTGAATTGATCTCCGGGCAGGTCTATCAGGAAGGAAGTGTCGTGCCAACTCGCCTGGCTAACCTGTGGTTTGCCCGTAAGGCTGTTTTTGTCGAAATGGCTGGAAAAACGATTGGAGACGCGAACCTCTGGAACCGCCTTTTGCATCAGCTGGCGCCAAGCAAACTCCGTACGATTTTCAGCGGCAAGCCCGCCGCGCCTCGTGCTGCTGTCGTCTGCTACGACAGCGCAAAACTTGCGCAAGCGGCCGGCCAGGAAGAAATCACCGCGCAATCCAGGGCCATTCGCGCTCGCCTCCAGCAAATCTCCCAGACCTTGGGTATCAGCTTTCCTGTATATGTTTTCTTCACCCACGCCGACCGCTTGCTCTATTTCGATGATTTCTTTCGCAACCTGGGCGACCAGGAAATTACGCAAATCCTGGGCGCCACGCTTCCTCCTTTCCCGGCCACCTCGAGCGGCGTCTATGCGGAACAGGAGACTAAGAGGCTCACTGCCACCTTTAACTCCATCTTTTATTCGCTCGCGGAATGCCGGCCTGGCTTGCTTTATCGCGAGCGCGGCGCAGGAAAACTTCCAGGCATCTACGAATTTCCGCGCGAGCTGCAAAAACGCATTCCCCTCGCCGTGCAATTCCTGGTGGATCTTTGCCGCCCGAGCCACCTGCGTTCGGGTCCCTTCCTCCGCGGATTTTACTTTACTGGTATCCGCCAGACCGAAATAGCTGCTCCTCTCGGTGGGACAGTGTTCGCCTCGAAGACTTCCCTAACGTCTGCGCGCCCTTTCGCGGCAAACGCTACCTCCATCATGCGCGTCGACGACCTCACAAAGACGCAATCGCAGGGCTGGCAATCCGCGACACAAGCTGGGCTTGCTGTGGAGTCGGGTAAGACCACACAGTGGTTGTTTCTGAGTCACATCTTTAGCCACGTGATTTTGCAGGACCATACTGCCCTGGGAGCCAGCGGGGCTAGCTCAAGGACCAATGTCTGGAAGCGTGTACTCCTGGCCACCGCCGGCGGGCTCGCCGCGATTTGGTTCCTTGGCATGGTCATTTCATTTTTTGGAAATCGCGCGCTGGAAGAAGACGCGCGCCGCGCAGCAGAAGCCATTTCCCCCATTAGATCAACCGCCGTTTCGATGGCTTCGCTTGAAGATTTGCAGCACCTCGATGCTGCACGCGTCGAGCTCGCCAAGCTTACCAAATATCGGCGTGCTGGAGCGCCCTTGCGGCTGCGTTGGGGACTCTACTCTGGTGACGCGCTCTATGAGGATTTTCGGCCACGGTATTTCGATCGCTTCAGGAAACTGCTTTTCGGGGACACCCAAGGTCAGATGGCATCGTTTCTGCGTAATCGACCTACAAGTGTGACGAATATTTCAGACGACGACTACAGCACCGCGTATAACACGCTAAAAGCCTACTTGATGACTACCCTGAATCCGAATAAGGCCGACACCTCCTTTCTGTCACAATTCCTCTTGAGCAAATGGTCCGGACCATTGGACTCCGCGGAACAAAATCGCCTCGCGCTCGAGCAATTCAAGTTTTACGCCGACGAGTTGCGGATCGACAATCCGTTTCCCGGCCAAGACGACGCCCTCGTGCAACAAAGTGTCGAGCAAAGCCGGCGCTACCTAGTGAGTTTTATGGGTGCGGACTTCGTTTACCGAGGATACCTTTCCAAGGTACGACAAACTTGCAAGTGTGAGCCCCTGGACTTTTCCAAGAGATATTCAGAAGCGGAGGGGGTGGTTCGAGAGCCCAAAATAATTGATGCTGCTTTTACGAAGGAAGGCTGGAAGGCTATGCAGAGCCTCATCTCCCGCAATGACTGGAACACGGATGACGATTGGGTCCTGGGGCCGGGCGCGAAAGAGGCTTTGACCCGTGGCGTGAACGCTGGGGAGGTCAAGAACGCCTATCAGTCCGACTTTGTTCGCGCATGGCGCGAGTATGTGAAATCAGCAAGTGTCGTCGGTCTCGGCGGCCCCACCGATGCTTCTAGAAAACTGGGAAAGCTCGCTGGAAATCGCTCTCCCTTGCTTGAGTTACTCTGCGAAGTCTCCGAGAATACTGCCGAGACTTCTCTCGACATTGCTAAGGCTTTCCTACCAGTCAACGACGTTGTGAAGGCCCCCTGCTATAGTCTCGTTGCGCAGGCTTCCACCAAGGCTTACATAAACACACTTAGTGATTTGAAGCTGTGCATTGACCGATACCAGGAAAATCCTTCCGACCCCGCCACGCAGCGTGCAGTTGCCTATAATTCTTGCAAGACCCAGCAGTTACCAGTAGTTTTTGCTGAGGCCGCCAAGGCTGTCCCAACAGTCGATCACGAAGCGGATCTCGACAAATGCGTAGTAAGCCTCTTAAAGCTTGGAGCGTGCCCGGGGAAAACTCCCCTCCCACCCCCTCCGGATAGGTTTTGCTTGGCGCTGAATAGCCTTTCCTCAAAGTATCCTTTCAAGACCGATTCCACGCAAGAAGCTACTCTGGAAGAGTTCGACCGTTTCTTTCGACCAGGGACTGGCGTGCTTTCTCAGGAGATTGCAAATGGTGGGAGTCAGGGAAGCTCACGCGCTAATTTGCTGAGGCTGGCCCAGAGTATTCAAAGGGTGCTCTATCCGAAAGCCTCTTCGGTACTCCAATTTCAGTTTACTGTGACCAAGACCGTTCCTGCCGGCATGAAAAGTGCCCAATTAAACCTGGATGGCATCATGCTCAAGGGCGAAGAGGGCGCTCCAAAGACACAAGGCTTTACGTGGCCGGGCAAAGCCCATGAAGCGGAACTCAGGTTTGGCGATTCAAAGTACTACGGGCCGTTTGATGGACCGTGGGCGGTTTTTCGCCTATTTGGCAACTACAACTGGTCGGCGGGCAGAGGGGGTTCTCACTTAGAGAGCCCCCCGCTGAAGAGCCCGCAGGGCGCAACCTTCAAAGACACTCTCGAACTGAAGGCCGAAGGCGGGGTGCCCCTATTCCGCCGCGGCTACCTCTCGCAACTTCGTTGCACTCCTTCATCATCCAAACGTTGACCGGAGCAGATTCGCCCACACAAAAAGAGGGCAGTAGCCGGCTTAGGCTGCCTTGCGGTGCCCGGATGGGGCGGCGGAGATGCTAATGGCGGGCTGTCGAAGCGCAGCCTATAGTGTCACCAAATTTGAATGCGTCGGGAGTTTGTCGGCTCCGTTGATTCTTTTCGCGTTGTTGTCTGCTGCCACGGTCCCACTGTTGCTGGTCCTCATCTGGAGACACAATCAGTCCGGCATGACCAGCCACCATGGATTGTGCTGATTACGAACGGCGGCGGCGTAGAATCGCCAACCCGGCTCGCCGGCAGATTCAGGAGAATACGGCCATCCGTGGCCGATCAACTGATTACTTCCCTCTAGAAAATACGCATCAGCAGCGGCTTGGGTCGGGCACAGCGGCTTCAAGTAGGCAAGTTCCTGGTCGGACATGTCCTGAAATCTCGCGTGAACAACTCGAAGATTGCACACAGGACTCGGGTGGCCCGGTCAGACGATATGCCTCCGGTGCACCCGGCCATTAGCTTTATGATACGCTCGAAATCGGCGCGGGAGTGGCGGAACTGGCAGATGCGCCGGACTCCTCGGTGTTTGCAAAGAAAGCCATAGGCGACGGCGTGCTGTTCGCACAACCAGATGTGGAGGCGCTTCCGCTCATCTCTTTCCCTTGGCTCGTCGTTGTGCCACTCGACCAACATCAACAGGCTTTCTCAGTTACAGGCAAGTCGCGGCCCAGGCTTTTTGGCCATGCCAAACCAGACTGGCACTGGCCTTATGCCGAATATGCGTGAGTTATGAGCCGGCGTAGAGCTGGAAGGGCGCTACCGCCTTGAACTTATCCTTCGCCCGGTGCAGAAGTACCCGCAGGTAATTGCGGTCCACTCCGATGTCCCGGCACACCGTATCTTTGTCCTTTTCCTCCAAAAAAACCGCCCGAAGCAGCTCGCTGTCCCGCGCCGGCAGCCCCGACAGGATCTTCCGCACCCGTTCCGAGCACTGCTTGGACACCATCATCGCCTCCAAGTCCAGCGGCTTGCCGGAAATCTCTTCCTGCGTTCCATCCAACTGCTGGTTCTTCCCCAGCCACCGGTAGTACTCGAATAAGACATTGTTACAGATGGAGTTAACGAATGCCCCAAAGCGCTCTGGCTGTCGCACCCCGCCCTCCTTCCGCACCGCCGCAATCACTCGGACGAACGTGTCTTGCTTTAGGTCCTGCACCTTGTCGGATCCAAATGCCCGGGCTCGCAGCTTGATCTGCAGCAGCTTCTGGAAATACACAAAGAAGTGGTGCTCCGTTGCCGGATCGCCGTTTCGCAGCCGGTCTACATAAGCCTTGTCAAACGTGAAGAAATCCATGCCGGGTACTCCGCAAAAATTGCACTTGGACCCGTACCCGACGCTACGTAGCAGTCCCCAGCACCGCAAGCGACAAAGTGCGACTCCTAACGTCACGCACAAAATGTCGCTGCTTTTCGCCCCTTTCGCGCCCCTCAGCGCCGGCACCGACCACGTAATACGCCGAACACAGCGGGCTTCATAGACCTAGAAACTCACAACTCTGTTTCGTTTCCAGCGCAGACTTGCGCTGTGCGAACTGCACCAGCGCAGACCTCAAGAAGGTTTCCCTCGCCTAGCGAGAAGGATTCTTTTGTACAATTGCCCAAACTCGATCCCGCGCTGTCGCGCCTGGAGGCGATGGCCCGGCTTTCGTAGTCGGAAAGGCAACCACTCTTGGTTTTCATCAGTCCGTTCTGTCGAAGCAGCTAAAGCCTCCAGCGAAGTGGTCGTGCCGAAAGCTGATTCTCCGGTGGGCGCTGGTGTTTCTCTCGATCGGCTGGCTTCTACATCAACACCATTACCAAAAATTCTTCTGCTGTTTTGTCGCCTCCGTTGACCCTTTTCGCGTTGTTGTCTGGCGCCACGTTGCTACTGTTGCTGGTTCTGTTCTGGAGACAATCAGTCCACCTACAAGCGTCGGTATTCGCAGTGGGAACGCTCGTTCCTCCGCCAGCGCTGTGGCACCTTAACGGAGCAGGAATTTTAGCGCTGCGAAATCAGCAACTTGGGCAAATTCCGAAGTTGGAAGGGCGGCAGCCCGTTCCTCTCACCCCTCAGTTCGATCACCGCTTCGCTAAGAAGCGAGCCTCGAACGGAACTTCGATCGCACCCCGACCCAGCTCGAACGCCTTCAGCGCATGCGCCTCTGCCAGCCCGTCGTACCCAAATTCGGAGCACAACATTCTTTGGCCTGAGGACAGGCAGAGGGCTACGAGCCGATGCATGGAATGAAAAATCACAAAACGAACTAGGCTAAGTACTTCGGCAAGAATGCGTTGGCCGGAGAAAAGGGTATCGGCTAATGTGCGAGACCCACGCGGCCTTTTGGAAGGCGCTTGCGAGGCGATTTCCTGGAGCAACCTAGGCGTGGCTTCCGCCGGATTCCCTCGTGCGCTACTGGAGGTTCCAGGCCTAAGCCGGCAAGTCGAATTACCTGGCCTTTGCGGAGGGGAAGTGGCGGTGCTATGGAATGCTCCACAACACGTAGCCCGCTAGCGCCGTCCCAATGATCGCTCCCCCATAACAGAAAACGGTGATGACCTCGTTCAAATGTTTGATCTGCAAGCCGTCGTATAGCGTGTAACG